>JACCDI011496171.1_pt1 | contig 11111 bp, 12 predicted proteins | sample 7442791 | NCBI WGS metagenome assembly JACCDI01 (sample SAMN15323434, study PRJNA562643) | freshwater metagenome | isolation source: river surface water | place: USA:Blue River Watershed | collected 2017-08-15
ACAATAAGCCACACTTCCTGAAAAAATTTGAATTGCACACAAAGAAATATGCCCTCATGTTGTACATGACAGAGCCAATTCACAACACTAGAAAAATTGTGACAATGGATAGTGGTTTTCATGTTGCTGGGATTCTTGCACTCCATGATTTTGGAGTTTATGGGCAGTCATTGATCAAAAAGAGAGTGCAATATTAGCTTAAGCATGTTCCTGGCCAGGAGATTGAAGATCACTTGAAGGATAAACCTCTTGGGCATGTAGAAACATACAAACAATCTATTGATGGAAAGGATTTCTTGATTCACTGTCAAAAGGATGATAGGTATGTGACAAAAATCATGAGCACTCATGGGCTTCTTACTGCAGTGGAAACCATACAACTTATTGCTTCATTGATGGAGGTGGAAAAGCTTCCACTAGATTGAGCCAATGTCACACCACAATCATTCCAAACATATTGTTGATGATGTGAGCAATCACCGCCATGATCCTATTGGATTGGAAGATGTTTGGGCAACAAAATTGTGGCCAATGCTTCAATTCACATTCATTTGCTCTGTTGCAGAAGTGAATGGCATCACCTCACAAGCGTGTGGATGTAAGGATGCTGCAGACCCACAACTCACATTGAGGTGGAATTTGGCATGGGATATTATTGAAAACAAAATTGAGATCATTCCTCAGCAAAAAGGATCTCCTATGCAGACCCAAAACAGGAGGAAGCCCATCGTTCATGAGCTTAAGAAGTGTCTAATCTACACTGGCAGGTGGGATCCAGTGAAAGAAAAATTCAAAAAAACTGCTGCTGATTATATGCATTTAAAGTGTGCAATCTGCAACAATAGGACCACAAGAATGTATTTTTCTTGCAACCCAGGCATCCCTGTGTGAGATATGCTATGGGAGGCATCGCAGTCGGCCGCATGGGTTTACTGAATTACTAATTGGTAATCTAGTAATTTTTGTTATTTTTAGTGAAATTTGTGTATCTCTTGTTCTATGAGGACTTATAATACCGGAATTTTTTGCACCAGATAGGCGGCCATTCTTGTTTGTGACAATCAACTCAATCTCCGCAATTCTTGAAGTATGATTTTTCATAGTGTTCTGGCATTTTGAAATTTTAGTACCAATTGGTATCGTACTGTTGCCCCACTGAAAATCCAAAGTAGGAAGTTGGCTAACGAAACTCTCGCGCGTGAAAGCTCATGAAAAACTTGTTTTCATTCATACATCATGACTTCAAGGGCTGCATTTGAGAGAGTAAACAACACAACATAAAAGCCAGCGCACAAGCCCTAGAGAAAACGTCTATTACGCATCTTACCACAATAATATATTGTAGCATCGGTCATGGGAGACTTTGTCGTCAACTTTCAACGCCCTGATTCGGGCATCAACACCGTCGAAGGAAACGTCGCCGGATCCCGAGCTGCTGCCCTAACAAAAAAACGCGCTGCCGAACAGGCAGAGTTCGAGGCGCGCAAACAAAAAATCAAGGCCGATTCCGAACGGGGAAAATTGGGGATCGATGCAAAATTCGACGCCGACACGAGTGTAAGTGCGGAGGAAAGGAGGTTCCGGGAAAAGACTGTAGGTTTGGTTAGCGCGGAGGAGTTTCGGAAGGCAAGTGAGGAGGTAGAGCGGGCTCGGGGGCGGAGGGGAGAGGACGATTACGAAGGTGAAAATATGGGGGAGGGGAGTGGTGGGGCTAAGTCTTTGACGGAGGAAGAACAAAAGAAACTGGAGAAAGAGCGCAAAAAGGAGAGGAAGAAAGCTTTGAAAGAAAAGAAAAAGAGGATGGCTACTCTCAGTTTTGCTGGCGACGAAGGGGGGTTTGACGATGCAGATGTTGGTAACGTTAACACTGAAAAGACAAAATCAGGCGAGGAATTGCATGGATCATCTATGGATGAAAATGAGAATGACGGTAAACTTGTAAAAAAAGTCATCACTAAGAATCCTGAAGTAGACACTTCATTCTTGCCGGACCACGAGCGAGAACAACGAGCCAAGGCGGAACGAGAACGTTTGCGGAGAGAGTGGCTGGATAGGCAAAAATCAATGAAAGAAGAAGTGTTGGAGATCACTTATTCTTATTGGGATGGCACGGGGCACAGACGAACTGTGCAATGTAAGAAGGGTGATACCATTGCGAAATTTCTTGAGTTGGTCAGGTAGGTCATTCATTTTTCACTTTTTCAGCTCTCATTCGTATTTACAGGCAACTTTTCCAAGCCACTTTCGTAAAATTACTCCAAATATCTCTTCATTCTTCAATATTAGACGAGATCTTGCCAAAGAATTCCGTGAGATGGGAAATGTATCATCTGACGCACTTCTCTATGTGAAGGAGGATCTCATCATCCCGCAGGATATCTCCTTTTACGATTTAATTGCAACTCGTGCCCGAGGTAAATCCGGTCCCCTGTTTAACTTCGATGTACACGATGACGTTCGGCTTGGAGCAGTAGATGCACGTGTGGAAAAAGACGAAAGTCACCCAGGGAAAGTTGTCGAGAGGAGATGGTATGATAGAAATAAACACATTTTCCCCGCCAGTCGGTGGGAAATTTATGACCCTGCGAAGGAGTATGGCACTTACACAATTCATGGCAGAGAAGTGAACAAAAAGAAAAAATGAAATTGGGATCAGCCCTAAAAAATATTCATCTGAAGATGAATCATTACGCCTCTCTCAAAAAACATAAGTAAATATAAATTATTAAGTTGGATGTCTTGAAGCATACATGTTTTGATGACATTCCCAGCAAAGGTTTTGCCAAAGATAAATCAAAAGTAGTTAGATATGAAATATGAAGCAGAGGAATGAAGACAAACTCATCGTAGTGTCGATTACAACTTCTTCTCATTTTGACTGTTTCCTGATTAAAGTATCTTGGTGCGAAACTGTGTTTGCTTTGATAGCATATGAAGAAACGACTGTGATGATAATTAGCATAATGAACACATGACTTTATTTTAAGGTAATTTTACTACTTTTCTTTACTCGATGACGATTTCCTTGGTTGATGAAGCGGAACTGACACTGATATCAACAGTTGGTCTAAGTTTGCAGCATTCCGTGACAGCTTCGTGAACCTTGTGGTTCTCAAATGCAGTAATTAAATCCTCATTCACAGGCTTTCCATTATCAACAGCAGTGTAAGCAAGTTGTTCAAGGATGTAGTCGAAACGAGGAGCCCACTTTCTGGATCCAGTCTTGGCAGTGAACGAGCAGTTGTCAACCATGAAAGCAACGCCACGGTAGTGCATGTAGGGGCACAAGGAGTCGACAGCCTCGATAACGGATTCATTGACAACCTCGGAGTAGGGGTGTCCAGCTTCAAGGAGAACATCAATTTGGGCCATCATGGTAGCAACGTAAACTCCGGCGGTGAAAGGGTTGAGGGGAATGTTTTCCTCATCACGCTCAGCACGAACTTTCTCTCCGACCTTCCATGTGTCAGTTCCGTCAATCTTTCCTACAGGGAATTTGTTGATACGCTTTCCGTGCATGATGACGGTTCGGATTTCGTTTCCGGACGAAACCTCATCGTAAATTTCCTGAAGAATTTCTTTCGCAGGCATGTAGGAGGCAGAGTATGCTTGCTTGAAGATTTCCTTATCCTCGCTGGAGAGACCATCGTAGACGGCCTTGATTCCCTTGGTGGAGATAATTTTGGTAATTTTTCCAGTGATGGACTCGCAAGTTTCGACAAATGCTTGCTCGGCGCTCATTCCTTGGCGTTGGTATCTGCGGTAGAGAGACTCGACAATCCCGTGCACAGCTCCAAGGAGAATTCCACGCTCGCCATAGATATCGGATTTGTATTCAGAAGTCAAGGTAGTTTCGAACATGAAGGGAGATCCGAGCGCAACACCCCATCCAAGGGCAAGCTCACTAGCCTTTCCAGATTTGTTTTGGTGGACGGCAAAGGAGGCGTTGATTCCAGCTCCGTTGACTTCCTTTCCTTGCTCGTACAAACGACGAACAGAAGGTCCCATACCTTTGGGGCACACGGCAATAACATCCATATCCTCAGGGAAGCTCTCTCCAATAGATTCAAGGTATCCGAGCAAGAATCCGTGCGAAAGCCCAAGGGTAGCACCAGGCTTCATGGCGGCGAAAATATCTTTGTACAAAGCAGCTTGGGCAGCATCACTGATGAGCAGCATTACCAAGTCGGACTTCTTAATGATATCAAACATTTCACCGAGGGTGTCGGCGTCCTCGGTAAAGCCGACCTCACGGGCCTCTTCGAAGGATGAGGATCCCTCACGGAGTCCGATGCGGACCTTGATGTCGCATCCGGCCTCATTGAGAGAGTCGCGGAGGTTTTGCGCTTGGGCGGGTGCTTGCGATCCCCATCCGATAACTCCAATTTCTTTAATTCCCTCAAAAGCCTTAGGGAGAAGAGGGAAAAGGTCACGTCCTCCTCTGACGATGGTTTCAGTTGTGTCGGCGAATTTGACATCCTCAGTCTTGAACACTTCGGAAGTGAACACACTACAAAATTGACAGAGAATTTAAAATTGTCAGAGGTTACTCGGGGATGTCTTCGAAATAAAAAACACAAAAGTGACAACTTTTCCAACAACGAATTCGAAAGGTGGACGGCAACAATAGCCGATACATAGTAAATGCACAGACTCAGAAATGCATAGTTAATGATTTCGGATTGCTAGCTTTTCCTCAAAGTGTGACCTCAGTAGAGGGAGCTATAATTTTCGTCACTGTCTGCAAGCGATGTCCCAGTATGAACTAATCTACGGTCGAGTATAGTTTTGCACATATTTTTTCAACGAGAATTCACAGTTCTTCTCCCGACCGATATTATATAGTTTTCACACGCCGTTGGAGAGAACAGTACGGCCCAACAAGCCAGTCGTTCAAATAATGAAACTGCCCCTGCGTCGAAAATTGTCGCATCGTTTTCCAGTTGATGATTTCACATTATTCGCGTTCCAACTTACTTAAGTGCAGAGCTTGAAGCTGAAACGGTGCGTGCTGGTACGGAGGAAGGGGCAAAGGCGGCCACCGATGTGGCAAAAACAGCGCCAATAGCAATTGAGAGCTTCATTGTCAATGAGTGTTGAGTAAATTGATTAGTCTTATCTTCGAAGAATAATGAGACCTATTGAAGTCGAGATGGTGGTGCTGGAAATTGAATGGAGCATAATGGCTGCTTATTGGACCTGCTCTCGAGATTCTATTTCTCAGTACCATACACTTCTACTAAGGTGTATCTTGTGCGGCTGTGAATGATCACTTGGATTTCATTCGTTACGAAGTGGGGTTGCATGTTGTGTGTCAGTGCAGATCTTCCACGTGAAACGAGATGCGCACAAATCATCATGTCGGCGGACAGACGCAGGGCAGGCTGCCACGCCGTTCTGTGTATTTTCGAAATCGTAGGTGTGTAACTTTTATTATTATATGGCATGACAATCCAACAACGATTAAATTGCTGAATTGAGCAACCATGAATTCCTCCACCAAAGTCAAACGTACCCGGGACCCTTTATTACCCAAACCAATCCTTGACCGAACCACCCTCCTCGACTCTCTAAAATCCCGTGGAATTGCGCTAAAAAATGGACAGCTCGATTTATTCTACCAACTTTTCCATCGAAGCGGCTACCCCCCTCTCCACGAATTTGTTGCAGAACTTCGCGGGGGTGGCCTTACAAACACCATCCATGGTGATGAAAATTGCAGTTTGATTGCTAATGAAAGCGTCGATATCTCCTCCGTTGTTGAAACAATCCAAAAGAAAAACCCAATCTTGACTAAAAATTCTATATCTTCACGACCAGGTCGCTTACCCCAACTCCCGAAAGCATTCGTGGATTTTCTCCATGATGTCAGCAGCCAACATGATGTGTGTGGAAATGCAACAAAATTTGTCACTCTCACTTCAAAAGTCCAAATGCATCAAACAAGTGCCGACGAAACTACAACCAAGATTGCGGTGGAATTGCAGGATGGGCATGTTGTGGAAAGTGTGCTCATGAGACATGAAGGGAGGGCAACGCTCTGTGTTTCTAGTCAAGTTGGCTGTGCCATGGGCTGCACATTCTGTGCAACAGGAACCATGGGGATACGCGGTAACCTTTGTTCGGGCGAGATTTTGGAACAACTTGTCCACGCGAGCAAAATTCTGTCGTTGTCGCATGAGGAGAAACAACCGCGGTGGGCGAGCCATGTGTCTGAGCTTGGTAACGATTTTGGGGGCAAAGACAAAATATCTCTTGAAATTAAATGCGACGAACGAAGCGACGCTACAGATGCAACACAACCACGAACAAATTCACGTAAAAAGAAGCAAAAGGGTAAAAGGATGGATCTAATTCGAAACATTGTCTTCATGGGTGAGTTGCAATACGATACTAAAAAAATTACTTCATATTTGGTTGTACGATTCCCATCCCATTAGTTTTTGAACTTTCCAGGAATGGGTGAACCACTAAACAATTATTCAAATGTTCTCATCGCCTGTCGTGCGATGATTGACCGAAGGACGTGGAATCTTGCTCACAATCGGGTCACTGTCTCCACTGTGGGCGTTGTTTCAAGAATGAGGGATCTCACACGTGATTTACCTGAAGTCAATTTGGCTTTGAGTTTACACGCACCGAATCAGGCTATGAGAGAGAAAATTGTTCCTTCAGCTAAGGGTACTAAAATCGAATCATTGATTGAAGCTCTTGATGAGCACATGATGGCGTTGACAAAGAGAAAAGTTGATGACTCTGGAATTGGATTCAATCTCGAGGAGAGGCACACTGCCTCTAAGAAGAAGCGTGCCATGATTGAATATGTCATGTGTGAGATCATTTGTGTGTACCTTCATTTTTTCATTATCACAAGAAACATCTCACCATGCCACTCGTAAATGTTGTCATTGATTCTCAGTGGTCGGTGATACGTCAACAATTGAAGCAGCCCACCAGCTTGGGAAGTTATGCGAAGGTCGTCACCTCGTAGTGAACTTGATTCCATACAACAAAACCGATGTCAAGGATAAGTTAAGCTGTCCTAGTGAAGAGCACATGCTCCACTTTAGGGATATCGTTTCGTCTTATGGGGCATTTTGTACAATTAGACGCACCATGGGCGCAGATATTGCAGGGGCTTGCGGTCAGCTGGTTGTAGATCAGGAAAAGAAGCAACAACATCTCGTGGATATTGAGGACGGTCCTTTCAAAAATAACGCGGAGCGGAAGTCACCGTCCGCGGCAATTTCAAAACGAGGAAAAAACAAACGTGATTTTTCCAAAGAGAGCAATGCAAGTGAAAATATGCCAATCGTTAGTCAACTGGATCCTTGGCTGCGTCGTTTAACTATTGCTACCGCAATTGCAGCAACGTGCTTTGTGGCATCAAGTACATTATTCATCTTACAAAGAAGGAAACGATAAATTCCATGAGTTGATAGATATGATTATGTTTCCATACCTCTGAATAATGAAAAAAAGATTCTTCTCTGACTCTTCTATTGAATGTAAACCGCCAAGTATGGTACGCATTGTTCATGTTGCAATCGTCATACCATGACGGAAACATAGTGCATGTAACACAACATGTTCTGACTACATTATGAAGGAATAATGATATTTTCATTATGTTTACATAGCATTAGTTTGTGTAGTCTGGTCAGTCGATTTCTCTATTTCGTCGTTGTTCCTACTACTGATTCAATGAACCAGTTTACTTCACCAATGGTGCAGGGTTCATCATGATATCATTAAGAGTCTTCAAAAACATGGCCGCATCGGCTCCATAGATTTGACGGTGGTCACATGTAAGAGTAACTGTCATCTTAGAAATCTTTTTCATTCCAAGAACTGCTTGCTTGTCGGGCACAATGTATTCTTGAGTACCGGCGACAGCAAGGATGCCACCCATACCTGCTGGGAGGATCGCATCAAATTGAGAAACTCCAAACATGCCCATGTTGGAGATGACGAAAGTTCCTGAGTTGTATTCATCAGGGGAAAGTGTGCCTGCCTTGGCCTTTCCAACAAGCTCCTGCAATATAAAAGATTAGTTTGTGCATATTATTCTTTATCTTGCATCACAGGCAAAAAGAAATAGTTGTTGAAGCGTTTGCCTTACCTTCCAATTCTCGCCAAGCTCCAACACATCACGCTCATTAGCGTACTTCAACACAGGAGTAATGAGTCCTCCTTCGATAGCTACAGCCATTGCAATATTGATATCTTTGTTGAAGAAAGTTCCCTCTGGTCTGAAAGAACTGTTGATAATTGGATGCTTCTCGATGGCTTTGGCAACTGCCTTAGCAAGAAGGGCGGATACAGTAACACCCTTGGGTTTCACTGATTGGTACAAAGCATTAAATGCATCCATTTCGATTTCACGACTGGCACGGAAGACAGGGCAGTCAAGAGTGGCAACCATGTTGTTCGACACAGCACGTTGCATACCAGTGAAAGGAACAAGTCCCTCGGGCATTTCGACAGGCGCTGGGGTTCCAGGAGCAGCTGCTTTACGCACAGGTTTCTTCTCACCAGTAGCAATACGCACATCATCCGCAGTAACGCGTCCAAATTCACCAGTTCCTTCTATTGAAGCAAGATCCAACTTGGCCTTTTTGGCCAAAGCACGGGCGGTGGGAGTGGCGGCGATCACCCCAGGAGCGGGAATGTGCTTCGGTTTAGTAGGAGCCGCGGATGCAGCCTTCTTAGCCGGAGCACCTCCAGCTGCGGCATTTTGAACATCCGCAGCAGTGATGCGTCCGCCAGGACCAGTTCCGACAACAGCAGTGATATCGACACCCATTTCAGTAGCCATCTTCTTTGCAAGAGGAGACGCAACCACACGTCCTCCAGCAGAAGCATTAGCAGCGGCTGGAGAAGCAGCCTTTGGAGCTGCCTTCGGTGCTGGCGTAGCAGCAACAGGTGTAGCAGCTACGGGAGCCGCAGAAGCCGGTGCACCACTCAGCGTAGCAGCGTACGCCTTGAGAGCTGGGATGTCAGCCTCATTGGCGGCAATAAGAGCAACAGGAGCACCAACGTTGGCAGTCTCGCCTTCTCCCGTGATGATGGCGGCAATGTATCCGTCTTCAAAGGCTTCCACATCCATGTCGGCTTTATCAGATTCAACAACCATGATAGCTTCTCCAGCTTCAACGGAGTCTCCTTCCCCTTTCAACCAGGACACAACTTTTCCTTCTTTCATTGTTGAAGAAAGAGCAGGCATATCAAGTTGGCTGAATTCAAAATCAGGAGCACTGGCTGCACATGAAATATTTTAGAGTGAAGAAAAATATGAGAAAATAAGATGGAAAAAGGAAAAAAGATCCATTCATGTCATCCGAAAATGTGGCCGATGGACAATCGCGATAAAACCACTTCCGAAAATATCCTTGTCAAACCACGTGCTGAAAAATCTAAATATTGCCGCATTGCTACAGAATGACCTGCGCTCATTTCGCGGAAAATACCTCGAAGAAGGACTCTTTTTAGAGCCAATAATGACGGATCTCCTTAAAATTCTCAAGGATGATGTATTTGATGCCCAAAGATAATGGAAATTCATTATGATCTCTCCTCGAAGACTCACCTCCAGCAGGAGCATCAGCTGTAGGTGCGGCTTCAGCAGTAGGAGAAGGAGCGGCTGGAGCGGCATCACCACCTTCACCACCTGCAGCTACAGCCGCAATATCAGCCTCATCTGTTGCCACGAGCGCCACTACCGCTCCAACCTCGGCAGTCTCTCCTTCTCCGGTTATGATTTTAGCGAGGTAACCATCTTCGAACGCTTCGACATCCATGTCAGCCTTATCTGACTCCACGACCATGATAGCCTCTCCTGCCTCGATGGCATCACCCTCTGATTTGAGCCACGATACAACACGCCCCTCTTTCATTGTCGAAGAAAGTGCGGGCATTGTGATTTTGATGGACTCAGCATTAAGGGCGGTAGAGAAACGCACAGTATTGGCAATATCGACATTGGTGGGGAGGACGGACGCTGCATGTTTCTGCACTCCATAGTCAGTGCTCTTGGCAACGAAAGCGGTGGTAATTTGAGAGCTCTGCCACGAGAGAAGGCATAGTAGAGCTGTTGTGCTTGATATTCCAGCGATGATTTTCATTTTGTGTTACTGTATATATTTTAGGAATTACAGATTGGACGGATAGAGAGGTTTATATGAATCCAGTTCCTCAAACGGCTATCACACAGCTGCGTTTACAGGAAGAGAGTTGAAATCGACAACAAAAAAATAATGATTGCCTCACTATTGTGACAACCGGTCTCCATAATATCGTGTTGATTTGACGTCGCTGACCATATTATTTTGCAATTACATTACTAGGTAGTAGTACTACCGATATAATTATTTTTATATTAGAAGTATTACAAGCGAAAAACGAGGAGAGGGGTGACACAACATTGTGACGTTTGTTGTATCTTGAGCGACCTCCATCCCATCAGACCAACAAACACGCAAGTACCATATCATTATTTTTATTATTATTTAATTTTTTTATGATCATTGTTCATAGAAATGCGAGATAAATTCGTTTCAAAATTTTGTTTTGTCAATTTCATGACAAGTAGAATGAATTATTTATTGAATATTCGAGCGTTCGAAAACCATCCAATGTTTTTTTTAAGCCACGTACTTTTTCTTGCTCCTCACATCCGACAACCACGGAGAGGGGATTATTGTTGTATTTAGGAATCAGTATGATTGTTTTGAGTTGCTGATATCTTTTTTCCTTTGAGTGATCGGTACCTCGCGGTAGTACCCATAGCTGATACAGTAATTGTTACTGTTTGGAGTAGGTACAATGAAGGGCGGGGACATCACTTCCGCGGAGAGACGACTTTCTGGATTCTTTTTAGTACGATACAGTGTGTAGGCGAGAGAATGGTAGACAATATAATATGGGACACCCTCTCTACTTAGAGAGAATGGCTGTTTTATGTAAGATAAAAAATAATAATATCCCCTCTGTCATCTTCAGATTGCAAACTGCAATACAACACATACAATACACGAACACCAATCAAAACCATGATGAAGCTTGCCATTCTGGCTACCCTGGCCTCCACTGCCAGTGCATTCCTCGCCCCC
>JACCDI010063200.1_pt1 | contig 11109 bp, 11 predicted proteins | sample 7442791 | NCBI WGS metagenome assembly JACCDI01 (sample SAMN15323434, study PRJNA562643) | freshwater metagenome | isolation source: river surface water | place: USA:Blue River Watershed | collected 2017-08-15
GAACCTGCGACGCCGGTGAACTTGGTTGCCATGTAGGTGTTTTGGCTGAGGAACTGCTGTATGCGACGAGCACGAGAAACTGTGATCTTGTCCTCTTCAGATAATTCTTCAACACCCAAAATTGCAATGATTTCCTGAAGCTCCTTGTTCTTCTGCAGAATCGCCTTTCCGCGAATTGCAGTTTCGTAGTGCTCTGGGGAAATGTAAGCAGGGTTCAAGATACGAGATGTGGAGGTCAGTGGGTCCACAGCTGGGTATAGACCCTTTGCAGCAATTTCACGGCTTAGCTCGGTGGTTGCATCCAAGTGAGCGAAGGTGGTTGCTGGAGCTGGGTCGGTGTAGTCATCGGCTGGAACGTAGATTGCCTGCAGCGAGGTGATCGAGTGACAACGGGTCGAGGTAATACGCTCCTGCAACAGACCCATCTCATCGGCAAGGTTTGGCTGGTAACCCACTGCGGAAGGCATGCGACCTAGCAGTGTGGATACCTCAGAACCTGCCTGGGTGAAACGGAAGATGTTGTCGATGAACAAAAGCACGTCCTGCTGCTGAACATCGCGGAAGTACTCCGCCATGGTCAGAGCCGAAAGCGCTACGCGAAGACGGGTTCCTGGTGGCTCATCCATCTGACCAAAGACCAGCGCGGTCTTGTCGATAACACCAGACTCCTTCATCTCGTCGATTAGGTCGTTACCCTCACGAGTACGCTCACCTACACCGGCGAATACCGATACACCGTCGTGGTTCTCGGCCACACGGTAGATCATCTCCTGGATCAAAACGGTCTTACCAACACCGGCACCACCGAATAGACCAATCTTTCCACCCTGTACATAAGGGGTTAGCAGGTCGATGACCTTGATACCGGTCTCGAACATCTGGGTCTTGGACTCAAGCTGGTCGAAGGCAGGTGGGGTGCGGTGGATTGGCCAGCGCTCCTTCACCTCAACAACCTGTCCAGGCTCTCCGTTGAGGATCTCACCGGTCACGTTGAATACCTTGCCCTTGGTCACATCACCAACTGGCACCGATATAGGTGCGCCAGTGTCGTGAACCACTCCACCGCGGACCAGACCATCGGTTGGCTTCAGTGCAATCGCGCGGACTAGGTCATCACCGAGGTGCTGGGCAACCTCAAGAGTCAAAGTCGACTTCTGGTCACCGAAGGAGATCTCTGTGGTCAGGGCGTTGTAGATTTCAGGAATCGAGTCATGCGGGAACTCAATGTCCACAACTGGACCAGTGACTCGCGCGATACGACCCGTTGCTGTCTTGGTGCTCTCGGCCATTTTGCTTTCTTTCTCTTAGTCCTCGGTAACCGTGGCCAGCGCATCTGCGCCACCCACAATCTCCGAAATCTGCTGGGTGATTTCTGCCTGGCGGGCTGCGTTTGCCAGGCGGGTGTAGTTCAAAATCAACTTGTCTGCGTTGTCGGTAGCGCTCTTCATGGCCTTCTGACGAGCAGCGTGCTCGGCAGCGGCTGACTGCAGCATTACGTTGAAGATTCTGTTCTCGATGTAAACCGGAAGCAGGGCATCAAGGACCTGCTCAACCTCTGGCTCAAACTCAAACAGTGGGAAAACCTCGGTCGAGGAAACAGCTTCCTGCTCAACAACCTCGAGCGGTAGCAAGCGGATCTTGTCTGGCTCCTGAACCATCATCGATACGAAGCGGTTACCGACTAGGTAGATCTCGTCTACGCCGCCCTCCTCGTAAGGCTTGAGGAACGCTTGGGTCAACTCGGCAGCAATCTCGCGAGCGGTGTCAAACTGAGGAAGATCAGTCCCACCAATCCACTCACGCACGAATGCCTTGCGACGGAAGTTGAAGTTACCCACTGCCTTGCGACCGATTAGGTAGTAAACGATTTCCTTGTTCTGCTCGCGAAGCAACGCAGTTAGCGCCTCTGCCTCTTTGAGAACTGACGAGGAGAAAGCACCAGCCAAACCGCGGTCTGAGGTGAAGATTGCCACTGCAGTTCTACGGTGGTTACCGTCATCGGTGATTAGCGGGTGGTCAACGTTTGAGTAGGTTGCAACCGCCGAAACCGCACGGGTCACCGCACGGGTGTAAGGGCTAGACGCAGCAACACGCTGCTGCGCCTTGGCGATTCTCGATGCCGAGATCAGCTCCATGGCGCGAGTAATCTTCTTGGTCGTCTTGGCAGACTTAATTTTCTGCCTGTAGACCCGAAGTTGCGCTCCCATTAGCTTGCCTTACCCTTCTTAGCGCTTCTGCTTTACGATCTGCTCCTGGCCGATCTCCTCTGGGGAGGCAGCCTTCACAGACTCGGAGCCAGCCTTGATTAGCGGCTCACCGGCGTGAGTTAGGAACATCTTCTTGAACTGCTCAAGCTGCTTCTCAAGCTCCTCGATGGTGTCCTTCTCGAGCTTGGAAGTCTCGCGAATCACGGTCAGGGCCGAAGAGTTGCGCTTTAGGTAGTCCAGGAACTCACGCTCGAAACGAAGCACGTCCTGAACCGCAACATCATCAAGCTTTCCAGTGGTTCCAGCCCAGATAGAAACAGTCTGCTCCTCAACTGGGAATGGTGAGTACTGAGGCTGCTTCAGAAGCTCGGTTAGACGTGCACCACGCTCAAGCTGCTTACGGGAAGCCGCATCTAGGTCGGATGCGAACATCGCAAAAGCCTCGAGGGCACGGTACTGAGCTAGCTCTAGCTTCAGGGTTCCGGAGACACCCTTGATGCTCTTGAGCTGAGCTGCACCACCAACACGGGAAACCGAGATACCTACGTCAATAGCAGGACGCTGGTTCGCGTTGAAGAGGTCCGACTGCAAGAAGATCTGACCGTCGGTGATCGAAATCACGTTGGTTGGGATGTATGCAGAGACGTCGTTTGCCTTGGTCTCGATGATTGGAAGTCCAGTCATCGAACCGGCACCCATCTCGTCAGAAAGCTTTGCACAACGCTCCAGCAAACGGGAGTGTAGGTAGAAGACGTCACCTGGGTAAGCCTCACGTCCTGGTGGACGACGGAGCAGTAGCGAAACCGCACGGTAGGCCTCTGCCTGCTTGGAGAGGTCATCGAAAATGATTAGCACGTGCTTGCCGCCGTACATCCAGTGCTGACCTATAGCGCTACCGGTGTAAGGAGCTAGGTACTTGAATCCAGCTGGGTCAGATGCAGGAGAAGCCACGATGGTGGTGTACTCCATCGCGCCAGCTTCTTCCAACGCACCCTTTACGCCCGCGATGGTGGAACCCTTCTGACCGATAGCTACATAGATGCAGCGAACCTGCTTGGTTGGGTCTCCGGAGAGCCAGTTGTCGCGCTGGTTGATGATGGTGTCAACTGCGATTGCGGTCTTACCGGTCTGACGGTCTCCAATGATCAGCTGACGCTGTCCACGGCCGATTGGAATCATGGCATCGATCGCCTTGATACCGGTCTGAAGTGGCTCGTGGACAGACTTACGCTGCATAACACCAGGAGCCTGAAGCTCTAGTGCGCGACGACCCTCAGAAGGGATGTCGCCTAGGCCATCGATTGGCTGACCAAGTGGGTTGACCACGCGACCGAGGTAAGCGTCTCCAACTGGCACGGATAGAACCTCACCAGTGCGGTAGACCTCCATGCCCTCTTCGATGCCGGTGAACTCACCTAGGACTACGACACCGATCTCACGCTCGTCAAGGTTCAGTGCTAGGCCTAGGGTGCCGTCCTGGAAGCGCAGAAGCTCGTTAGCCATTGCACCAGGTAGACCCTCAACGTGAGCAATACCGTCGGCAGCATCGATTACGTAACCGACCTCCTGCTTCTGAGAGCTCTGTGGATCGAATGACGAAACGAAGTCCTTCAGGGCATCCCGAATCTCATTCGGGCTGATCTTTAGCTCTGACATTTGCTTCCTCTGCTTCTTTTGTTTGGCAACTAGCTCAGTTGCAATCTTGCGTTTGAAATTTTGGTTACTACGGTTGCATCGATTACCTCGCCAGCCACCGCGACGTGAATGCCGCCAACAACCTCAGGGTCAATCTCGACATTTAGCTGCAGCTTCTTGCCGTAGACGGAGCTCAAGGCAGACTCCAGGCGCTGCTGCTGCTCGGCAGAGAGTTCACGGGCAACTCGAACTCGAGCTACGAACTCACCGGCATACTCCGCAACCCAGACGCCGTATTGACCGACCACCTGTGCGAAGCGCTTGAACGCTGCAGACTCGATAGCCTGCAGTGCGAGCGCCAAGGCTGCCTCCGAAACCTTGCCCTTGAACAGCTTGGAAATCAGTGCCTGCTTGGCCGCAGCATCTCGGTTAGAGCTCAGTGCCAACTCCAACTCTGGGTCAGAAGAGGCAGTCTGCTCGATGGCAAACAGCTCCGCCTGTAGCTGGTCGATGTTCGCGCTCTGGGCTGCAACGCGAACCCCCAGCTGCTCAATCGCAGCTGGAAGGTCGCGAGTTGCTGACCAGCGAAGCTTAGAAAGCTCGATGAGCAAACCGGTGGTCTGCTCGCTCAGCTTGGCACCAAATACCGATCTAACGACCTGCTCCTTGCCCGCAACTTCGGCGGAAGGATCCGAAAGCACAGAACGCAGTGAAGTGCTCTGCTGCAAAGCGTTGCTCGCAGCGAACAGCTCCAGGGCGGTCGTTAGGTTGGTTGCGCCAAGCGAGGCGAGCTTCTCGCTCGCGATCAGCTTGGCTGCTCTGGTACTGGATGCCATGGGTTCTAGGCCTTCTTAGCTTCTAGCTCTTTGATGAAATCGTCGACAACCTTGTTGGCAATTGCGTCATCCTGCAGCTTCACCGCGACGATGCGGGATGCTAGCTCGATAGCCAGGCCTCCGACCTCGTTGCGAAGTGCATTCATGGCGCTCTCGCGCTCGGCGTCAAGGGCAGACTTTGCAATCTGCGCTAGACGCTCGGACTCAGCCGATGCCTGCGCCTTCATCTCGGCAAGGATCGCCGCGCCTTCGGCACGGGCTTCCTCGCGAATGGTTGAAGACTCAGCTCTTAGCTTCTCCTGCTCTGCCTCAACAGCTGCCGTGCGCTCCTCGGCAGCCTTCTGGGCTGCCTCGGCGTCTGCCAGTCGGCCTTCGATGGCCTTGGCGCGCTCGTCAAGCATCTTCTTGAATCCAGGTAGCACCTTGAACCAGAAGAAGGTCAGTAGGACAACAAAGACAACCGACGACCAAGTGATGTCATAGATCGCTGGCAGCAGTGGGTTTGGGGTCTCCCCCTCTTTCGCTGCCGCGACAAGAATCTGAATAGTCATGGTCTAAAGGGCTTCTCTACTAGCCGAAGATGAATGGGGTGGCTAGACCGATCAGTGCAAGTGCCTCGGTAAATGCGATACCCAGCCACATGGTTACCTGTAGCTTGCCTGCTAGCTCTGGCTGACGAGCGATGGACTCGATGGTCTTAGAAACTACTAGACCTACACCAATGCCAGGACCGATTGCAGCGAGGCCGTAGCCAACCACTGCGATGTTGCCGGATAGTTCGGCGATGTTTACTGCGTCCACTTGTTTTCCTTCCGTGGGGTTTAGATCGACGGTTGTCGACTTAGTGTTCGTCTGCCAATGCCAACTGAATGTAGACAGTGGTCAGAAGTGTGAATACGTATGCCTGCAGCACAGACACCAAAATCTCAAAGACTGTGAACGCGAAACCAAACAGTAGTGTTCCCGCTCCAAAGAGCTTGAAGATGCCGTCGGCCTGGAAGAAGAAGAATTGGGTTGCCGAGAAGCAGAGCACCAACAGCAAGTGACCGGCGATCATGTTCATCAGCAAACGAAGGGCCAGAGTTACCGGGCGAAGAATGAAGGTCGAGAGCAACTCGATCGGGGTCACCAGTACGTAGAAGGCTGGCGGAACTCCGGATGGGAAGAGTGAGTTCTTGAAGAACTTCACACCATGGCGCCTCATACCCGCGTAGATAAATGTCACGTAGGAGGCCAGCGCTAGGACCAGCGGAATACCAATAACTGAGGTTCCGGCAATGTTTGCAAACGGGATGATTCCAGTGATGTTCATGCCCAGAACCATGAAGAAGATCGTGGTCAGCAATGGGAGGAAGCGCTCACCGTCTTTTTCACCGAGCTGATCGTGAGCAATGCTCTTGCGGACGAAATTCAACGCCATCTCACCAAGGAGCTGGAAGCGACCTGGGACAACGTTTCCGGTCTTTACGGCCTGCTTAAACTTGCGAGTCCAGAGCCAGAATAGAACGATCAAAACGGTCATCACGATCAAACGAATCATCATGATTCGGTTGATGGCAAAAGGGGTTCCCTCGAAAGCAACGATTTCAGGATAGAACTCGTAGATGCTAGGCGGGTGGAATCCGCCTTCCTCGGCCGCAATCAGGCTCAGCGCACTAAACAGGGTCGTTCTCCTGGCTCAGGCGACACTGAGTGTCGCGGGGTCTCGGGAATCTCCAACGAGTTTATAAGACGATTTGTTCCCTTTTTCCCCATTTGGAAAAAAAGTGCAGCTAATTATCAAGAATCGGTTGGCGACCCTTGAGCACTGCCCAGCTGTCTATTGCCAAGCCACCCAAAACCGTTGCCACAACAGCAAAGAAAAACACCGGTCCAGAAATGAAATCTGCGCCCTGCAAAAGCCCGAGGGTGACAGCAAAGAGCAGCACTTTAACCAACCAGCCACCGAGAACCAAGCCGTAGAAACCAGCCAGTGGCAACTTAGAACCAAGCCAGATGCTGAGAATGGTTAGCACTGAAAACAGAGCACTTACCGCCGCACCGATCAAAGCGGAGTAGACCCCCGGCATTCCCGCAAAGAGGAATCCGACTCCAGAACCGAATACCCCAATGATGACCATCAGAACGCCACTTAGCGCGAGAGCTCTTGTATAGATGTCTGCAGACTTACTTGCCACGGATTGCCTTTCTGATTTTGCGAATGCGCCTAAGCACGGGGAAATAGGTGTGTATCAGAGCTGCGATCAACCAAGACCCAAAGAGCACCAGTACCGGTCCAGTTTCAAACCAGAACAGCAATAGCAGGGTGGTCGAAACCAGAGCGGTCCAGTGATAGAAAACCCATACCGCTCCAGCGTGCGAATGACCGATGTCTTGGAGTTGGTGATGGATGTGCTCTTTGTCTGCCGCAAATGGTGATTGGCCACGACTGAGCCTTCGCACCACTGCAAAGAAAAGATCCAGTAGCGGAAGAATCAAAATCATCACCGGGAGTGCTAGCGGAATCAATGCAGGTAGCAGATCGCTATCGGTAACGGTTGCGGGGTCAATGTTTCCGGTGACCGTAATTGCGCTGGTTGCCATCAAGAGCCCAAGCAACATCGCACCCGAGTCACCCATGAAGATTTTTGCGGGTCGGAAATTGTGCGGTAAGAAACCAGCTACCATTCCAAGCACGATGGCGGAGAGCAGGCCGGCGGTGGAGAAGTAGTTGGTTGGTGAGGTCTGCTGCGCCAAAAAGTAGGTGTAGATGAAAAAGCTGAGAGTGCCAATACCAACCACGCCAGCAGCCAACCCATCGAGTCCATCGATGAAGTTCACCGCATTCATCACCAGCACAACTACGAACATGGTTACCGCAAGAGAAACACCGAAAGAGCCAACAGTCAGACCGCCTATCGGCAACGAAACAATCTGAATGCCCGAGGATGCTAATAGCCAGGCTGCTGCCATTTGGCCACCCATCTTGGCCGTCCAGTCAAGCTCAATCAGGTCATCTAAAAGTCCGATCACGATAATGAGTCCACTGGCTCCGACTATTGCCCAGATCGGTCCGGGATTTAAAAACAGTGATTCGAACCAGCCGAAGCTGCCAGCCGCGGCTACTCCCGCAACCAGACCGAAGAACATTCCAACTCCACCGATTCTTGGGATTGGTGACTTGTGCACATCGCGTTCGCGAATCGCGGGATGAATGTTGTAACGCTTTGCCAAATAGCGCACTGCCCAGGTGGCCAAATAGGTGACTATGGCCGAGAGCAGCAGTACCAGCAGGTAGGCGCGCACTTAATCGACCTGCAGCTCCACATCGCCAATCACTGATCGAATTCGATCCAGTGAAATAGCGCCCTTGCGCAGCACTCTGATTGGCTGACCCTCACGAACCTGAGACAGGTCAAGGATGGTCGATGCGTCATTCTTTGGGCTGGCGCCAGCGTCCAAATAAACCGGCACCTTCTCCTTGAAATACTCAGACGCCTGCTGCGCAGTAACGGCGGCTGGCTCGCCAACTGGGTTTGCCCCTGTCACTGCGAGAGGGCCGACATCCTCTAAGAGCGCCAAGGTGATTTTGTGATCCGGAACCCTCAGGGCCACAGTCCCTCGGCTCTCCCCCAAGTCCCACTCCAGCGACAACTGTGCCTTCAACACCATAGTGAGGGCTCCAGGCCAGAAAGCTGCCGCGAGCTGATTGGCAACCAGTGGCAAATCTGTTGCAAGCGCAGACATGGTTTCGACTCGTGGAATAAGAACGGTCGGTGGCGCTGAGCGATCGGCACCCTTGATGCTCTGTAGCTGCTCGACTCCCTTGATACTGAAGGCATCTGCAGCCAACCCGTAGACCGTGTCGGTGGGGATGACCACAACTTCGGAGCGATCAAGCGCAACTTTGGCCTGCCGAAAACCACCAAGCAGTTCGACATCTACAGAGCAGTCATAGATCTTCTGCATGCCTAGCTACTTTCTCGCGCTGACCAGTCTGAATCGGCCAGTCAAATCTTTGTGAGCCACCACTTCGTTGTAGCCCTGGGCTAATAGTAATTCAACGATGGCATCGGATTGAGAGTCTGCGTGCTCGATGGCGATTGATCCTCCAGGAACAATCAAGTCAAAACCGATAGTTACCAAATCCCGGATGACATCCAGCCCATCCTCACCCGAGTAAAGCGCAAGTTCTGGGTCGTGCAGATATACCTCGGGTTCCAGCGGAATTGCACTCTGAGGAATGTAGGGCGGGTTGGAAACCAGCAGGTCAACTTTGCCTACTAAGTCAAAGGCAGCATCTGGAAAGACACCCTCTCGAAGCGAAATGCGCGGCGCTAAATCTGAGAGATTCTGACGAAGGTAAGGCATGACATCCCTGGAAGCCTCGATCGCAATAATCTCCGCATCCGATCTTGCCCGCGAGATAGCAATCGGAATTACACCGGATCCAGAGCCAACCTCCAAAACCCTCGGGTTTTGAAGGTTTCTAACAAGCTCAAGAGCTAGCACCACCAGAGACTCAGTTTCAGGTCTTGGGATAAACACCCCTGGTCCAACCTTCACCTCGAAGTCGAGAAATCCAGCAGTCCCGATGATGTGCTGCAGTGGCTCGCGCTTTACGCGGCGCTCAAGCAGCTTGAGGAAGGTTTCATGAGCCTGCTCGCTGAGACCAAGATCAAAGCTCATCCGAGTCATGAGCTCGGTCTTTGATACCCCGGCAGCATGGCAGATCAGCCAATAGGCATCGGCCTCAGCGGATGGAACCCCCGCCTGAGTGAGAGCATCCTTAGCAAATGCCAGCGCTGCTGCGAAGCGCATCACTCACCCGAAAGTGCGGCTAAACGAGCCTCTTCATCCATTGTGATGGCTGATTGAACAATCGGCTCCAGAGCGCCATCCATCACCTGGTCTAGGTTGTAGGCCTTGTAGCCAGTGCGGTGATCGGCAATTCGATTCTCTGGGAAGTTGTAGGTGCGGATTCGCTCCGAACGGTCCACGGTACGAATCTGAGACTTTCTTGCCGCTGACTGCTCGGCCTCGATTGCTTCCTGCTGCGCGGCAAGAAGTCGAGCACGTAGCACGCGCATTGCGGCTTCGCGGTTTTGCAGCTGCGACTTCTCGTTCTGCATCGAAACCACGATTCCAGTTGGAAGGTGGGTGATTCGAACAGCTGAGTCAGTGGTGTTTACCGACTGACCACCAGGGCCTGAGGAACGGAAGACATCGATTCGCAGATCGTTTTGGTTGATCTCAACCTCTTCAGGCTCATCAACCTCTGGGAAGACCAGGACGCCGGCTGCGGAGGTGTGGATTCGACCCTGCGTTTCAGTAACCGGAACCCGCTGCACTCGGTGCACTCCACCTTCATACTTCAAGTGTGCCCAAACCCCGTCGGCAGGATCAGTGGCATTTGACTTGATCGCAACCTGGACATCTTTGATGCCACCCAGGTCACTCTCGGTGCGGTCCAAAACCTCAGCCTTCCAACCCTTGGAAGTCGCGTAATACAGATACATCCTCAGTAGGTCTGCTGCAAACAGTGCTGATTCAGCACCACCCTCACCAGCCTTGATTTCCATAATCACGTCACGACCATCATCTGGATCGCGCGGGATTAGCAGTCTGCGCAGTTTCTCTTGGGCTTCCTTCAGCTTCTCGCTCAAGACAGGAAGCTCCGCCGCAAAAGCCTCATCTTCCTTGGCAAGCTCACTTGCCGCGGCTATGTCGTCTTGCAGATTCAGGACGCTGGCTTCCGCCGCAAGGATGGCCGAAAGCTCGGCATACCTGCGGTTGAGTTTCTTTGCGAGAGCAGGGTTTTGGTGAACCGCAGCATCGCTGAGCTGACTTTGCAGCTCAGCGTGCTCGGCTCGAAGCCCTTGCAGCGAGTCGAGCAAGATTACTCCGCATCAGTCTCGGATGGAACCGGCATTGACTTCTCAAGCTTGAGTAGGAACTCAACATTGCTCTGAGTGTCCTTCAGTCTGCTCAGGACAAGCTCGAGTGCCTGCTGCTGCTCCAAACCTGCGAGAGCGCGACGGAGCTTCCAAATGATCTTGGTCTCCTGCGGGCTCATCAACATCTCTTCACGTCGGGTACCGGAAGCGTTGATGTCAACGGCTGGGAAGATGCGCTTGTCGGCCAGCTGGCGCGACAGGCGAAGCTCCATGTTTCCAGTTCCCTTGAACTCCTCGAAGATGACCTCGTCCATCTTGGAGCCGGTCTCAACCAAGGCTGTGGCCAAGATGGTCAGCGAGCCGCCGTTTTCAATGTTTCTCGCAGCACCAAAGAACTTCTTTGGTGGGTATAGCGCTGAGGAGTCAACACCACCGGAGAGGATACGACCCGATGCTGGAGCGGAAAGGTTGTATGCACGACCTAGGCGAGTGATGGAGTCAAGTAGCACAACCACGTCATGACCAAGCTCCACCAAGCGCTTTGCACGCTCGATC
>JACCDI010595877.1_pt1 | contig 11109 bp, 10 predicted proteins | sample 7442791 | NCBI WGS metagenome assembly JACCDI01 (sample SAMN15323434, study PRJNA562643) | freshwater metagenome | isolation source: river surface water | place: USA:Blue River Watershed | collected 2017-08-15
ATTATTTTGTATTTAACGGTTTTATCATTTTTTTCCCATCCTTTACAATGATTTTCGCCACCAAAATAAGCTGTCCATTCTGATAAGCTGCCCAATCATACAATTCATCTGTCTCCGTGTTTCTGGCGAATACCTGTCCTGTACTCTTAATCTCCATCTTCACTAATTTCACATCTTCTTTTCTCAAATTCATCTCATCCTTAATATTTGCATCCACTTCCAATTTAGGATAACTTGAAAATTCATTCGTCTCCACTTTCGCAAATCCATAACAAACCAAATTCTCCTTCTTATGACCCTTCTTATACAACGCACAATCTATCGCCGATTCTTTCACTGCTTTCAATATTTGCGAATTTAATGTATTTTTACGCATCGCCAATCCATACAAATATTCATCTGTCGTATTCTTGTTTCCTTTCATATCTGTATCATGCAAAATCAGTTCAATATTCTTACGATTTGTCTTCTGTTCATTTGTAAATTCCGAAATATATAAAAACACTTGCACTGTTCGCAATTCCTCAGGTAAATCTTTATGACTACAAATACGGCGTGCACGACCAACAACTTGGTCTAAACGAACCATATGCCAATAAGGTTCCATAATATGCACAAAACGAGTATTCTTTAAATCAATACCTTCGGCACCCGCCGCAGTAATCATAATTACTTTAATAACTTCTCCTAAATTATTATTATCCGCGCGTTCTTTTAATACTTTAGAAATAGAATTTGGAACCAAATCCCATTTTCCGTTGTAGATGTTGAGAAGAATGGTCTTCTCTTCTTCTTGTTCTGTACCCGTATACAAAACATATTTCGGCTTTTTCTCATTCTCTTTGATTTCATCCGCCGTTTCATCAATCACCCATGTACCCATATGTCTCTTAATTTTGAATTGAGAGAATCCGTTGGCGTCTAATACCATTCTAAATAATTCAATGCCTTCCACATTACGGAAATTACTGTAGAGAAGATGTAGGCCAATATTCTTCTTACTTGTCATATTATCCAATATTTCAAGGAATTTAGGAGAATACATTTTCAATCCTTCGCGAGTAAAAACAGTTCCTGCGGCTTTCATCGCCATAAACGCCTCTTTTAATTCTTCCGCATAACTCTTCTCGTCGGGTTCATTTTCAGCTTCTTTTGCTTCAGGTGTTTCATCGTCTTTTTTCGCTTCTTCTTCCTCTTGCGTTATATTCTTCTTTGGAGGACGAGGACGAGGAATTTCAGGCGGAAATACAAAGTTACAGTATTGACGCGAACCCATACGATAAGAAGCCAAATTTGTTTCGTCATCGGCACCTTTTGCTGCGCGTTTTAAATTCTGTTTTTCGCGGTCAATTTCTTCCATACGAATCTCGGAATATTGAGAAAATTGGTAATCACTCATAGGTATTTTTGTTAAATGATAACTATCTCCTGACTCATCATTGATAAATCGAGGGAGAAGATTTTCTTGCGCACTTCTGAAATAAGAAGTTAAGCCTAAAATACGACGTTTGAATAATTCTTCATTAATAAATTTATTCGTGGTATCTTCAATAAACCAATCCGCAAATGTTTCCTTCTTCTTCTCCTCTTTCTTCTTATTCACATTTGCATCAGGTAAACATGTATAATTCTTTACACTTATTGACGATGAAAAAGAAATCCCCATTTTCGTCAATGTTTTCTTTACTTGGTCAATAAAAACATCATCATCTACATGTCCCAATTCATCGTCAAACGTAACACCTTTATATGCGCTATTTATGGCGACTGCGCCACCGCGTTGTTCGTATCCTTTATGAACATCCAATGTATTATCTAAGTTTGCTTCTTGATACTTTTTCATTTCTATTTCATCGGCTTCACTTACTTCAAGTAATTTAGCGGTTTGTTTGTCTGTATATTGCGATTTATCCACCACTAATTTGGTTTTAATGGTATTGATTAAGCCATCTTCTAATCTTTCAAGAATATTATCCATCGGGCGTTTTACTTCTCCATCTTCTCTTTCGCCCTTCTTATTTTTTTTCGTTGAACGTAATCCTTTTCCTCTCTGTTCCTTTTCATTCTTTAATGAACCGCGTTTACGGAATTGTTCTGTTTTTCCAGTCACATTAATAAATCCAAATGGATTTCGAGTAATGGTTAATTTGCCATCCGTAAAATCCACAAAATCATAAGTATAAACACCGTTTCTATCTAATTCTGAAACAAAATTCTTTACATTAAAATTATTTTTATTCATGATATTGATTGTCCATGTCTTAATGTATCCGCGCAATATATTAAACATAACTGCAATCTCTCGAGGATGGTTAATGATAGGTGTTCCCGAGAGAAGAACAACGCGTGTATTTTTAGCATCCAATAAATATTTATACATAATACTGAACTGAGAATCTGGTTTATCCATATTTCCGATGATTTTACTCACCAAGTTATGAGCCTCATCAATCACAACAACCGAATCTTCAAATGGATTACGTGTTTTATTTTTCGTCCATTCTAACATTTTCGCTTTACTGATACCGTTGTAATGGATTTCCTCATATTTCGTATAAATCATTGCATCAATCTGTTCATTGAGGGATTTTTGTTCTTCTTCTGTTAAAGTATTATAATTCGGTTTCTTCTCACGAGCATCTACCATCCATGCACCACGATTTTTAACGATATGTTGGCGAGGAAGAGATAAAATATCTGATAAAAGCCCGACATATTCAGGACGACCTTCAACCGAAATAAATTCCCAATATTGATTACGACGATACATTTCATCACCGCACGCTTTCAATTGCTCAAAAAAGTTAGATGCAAGAGAAGCGGGTGTCATTACAATCACTTTACGATGTGATTTCATACCTTCTGAAATAGCCACTGAAGTGCATGTTTTACCTGAACCGAGACCGTGGTATATTAAAAGACCGCGGTAAGGGGTATATAAATTCAAATAATCGCGAACTACTTTCTGATGAATCATGAGTTCAAAAGTAGATGTGCCGCGATTATCGCATGAAATATTACCTGCCTCAGACATTATTTCTAAATTATAGTCTTTGAACATTTCGGCTAATTTTTGGGTGTACATTTTTCGGGTATTCATATAATAAGTAGGAGCGCGTAATGCAAGAGGAGCAGGTTTTGGGATGCGGTCGTTTAATTTCAAGACTTTTTCGGCTTCTTCTACTTTTTCGGTAGACGGCGTTTCTTCAATAACAATACGTTTGGTTCGTTTTTTATTTGATTTTTTATCGGTGTCTTCAATCGAAGAAGGTGTTTCCTCAATAATAATACGCTTTAGACGTTTTTTGCCTCTTGTTTCAACAATAGGTTCATCAGTAATAGTTTCAATTTCATCGGGAGGAGTATCGGGTTTTTCAGGAGCTTCTTCTCCATATTTTTCTTCTTCAGTTCCTTCCTCTTCCTTTTCTTCTCGTTTTATTTCTTCTCTATTTTCTTTTTCTCGTGGTTCTTCTCTCTTCTCTTCTTCAGAAATCTCGTCCCAAATACTTTTACGTTTATCTATTTCTTCTTTGTTCTTCTCTTCATTCACATCTTCATTTTCTTTATCGGAATCAAATGATGGAGAAGAATAAAGAGAAGAAGGACGTTCTACTTCTTTCATTTTAATTTCAACAGGAATAACATTTGTTTGATTTGGGTCTTTGCGGTTCACAACCATTCCTAAACGATTATTTATTTTATCGGCAATTTTTCCAGCATCAATGCGATATTCTTTTCGTTTATCGACAATATTTGCCCGTTTTTTTTCATTCATAATATGGACTTTAAGTGGGTCATATTTATTGACTTTTGGTTTAACTAATAAATTTGTCCAATTTACTTCTTTACCAACTAAACTCATTATTACTTATAATAATATTATATAAAAAAACACTATATTTTACTACTTGCAACAATAATATACCCGCTAAATACAATGTAAAAAATCCATAAAATTGATTTCGCATTCAAATAATATCTACATAACAATAAAATAATAAAATAATTGAATATAATTTGTTAAAATAAATTACTACCTCTCGATATATGAACCAAAAAATGAACGTTATTTCCATTCCTATTGTGTATGAAGAACCCGATGAAGTAAATGAATCCATAACTCAGTTTGATGAAGTATATGCCCAAATAAATACATTAAACCAAAAATTATATAATAAACATTGTGATTATGTTGAAGAAAAAATGAAAAATAAACAATTAAATGAAGAAAATGAAAGATTAAGAGAAGAAATCAAAATTCTTTCTAAAAAATCACAAATAAATAATAAGTATATTAATTATTTGAAAGGAAAAATAAATAGTTTAGTTGAATATTATTGTCCAACTAACGAAGACACTGATTCTGATGAAGATGAAGATGATGAACCCAATGATTTTATGAATCTCTTATATCATACACATGTATCTGTATTTGCCAGCATATCTTTTATATATATTGCTGGAATAATATATACTGTGCTTTATAGATAAATTATGCGCTTGTTATTGATTTCACAAATTTCTCTAAATTACTATTTGTTACTTTAGCCTCGTAATCGATGGTTAATTTTTTTCCGTCGGCGTCAGGTTTCACTGCCTTCACTGTGGGGAAAGAAGTAACATTATATTGCAATTGTGTTGCATTTGGGGTATCACTGGAACAATCTATATCATGGCACATGATTTTATAGTTACCAATTGTTTTTCCATTATATGCCGCTACAAAAGTATCCCATTCAGGCTTGCATTTTACACAATGAGGACACCAGTCCGCCCAAAAAAGATAAATATCGATATTATCTTTTACATGAGAAGTATTGGCAACATCACTAAATTCTTTCTGTTGGCGGCGTTGTGAGAACCATGAATATCCATAAATCGCCAATATTATAAATACAACAAGTACAATTGAAATTGTAATGATATTCTGATAGGGGCGTATTTTGCCATAAATAACTTGAAAAACAGTATTTGACATGAATTATATATATTATATTTTTATTATTTTGTTTTATTTATACGACATTTTTGTTTGTTATATTCAATTGTCTCCGTTTATTATATAAATGAGTTCGTCAAAAAGAAAAACCAGTCGAAAATCAAGATTTTCACAGGTTTACTCTAAAGAAGATTATCAGAGCAATGATGGAATGTTAACCAAAATATGGGGCGCATGTATGTGGCATTATTTACATACAATGAGCTTCAATTATCCAGTACATCCTACAAATGAACAGAAAAATCATTATCGCAATTTCATATTAAATTTGCAGAATGTACTTCCGTGTGGTAAATGCCGCGAAAATTTAAAAAAAAACATGAAGAAACTCCCTCTTACAATGAAAGATATGGAATCGCGTGAAAGTTTTTCTAAATATGTCTATGAATTGCATGAAGTAGTAAATAAAATGCTGAAGAAAAAATCGGGATTAACATATGAAGAAGTTCGTGAACGATATGAACATTTTCGTGCAAGATGTAAAACCGAGAAGAAAACACCTGATTTAGGAAAAACAAAAAAGGAAAATGGTTGTGTTATTCCATTAATAGGGAAAAAATCGAAATGTGTTCTTAAAATCATACCAGATGAGGTTAAATGTAAAGCCCTTACTATTGATAAAAAATGCAATGCTGTTAAAATATTGCCATCTTCTTCTTCAATAACTAAAACACCATGAGGCTTATATATAAAAATTAAAAATATTATTATATTATAGTTAATATAATGACACCATATAGTGAATTAAATGATACCCGTAACAATAAAATACAATTAGCAGAAGATACAGTGGAAGAGGAGATTGTACAGCCATTACCTCCTGCAATTCAAAATAAAGATGTTGCATATGAAATCGACCTTGAAAATATAAAACGACCCATTCCGTTTTGGTTAGAAAATCCCAATATTATTTTACATTCTTTTGATTTTTTTCCTTCATCTGAGATGACATATACTGAAAAATTAAATGCCATATCTCGCATGGTAATTGTTTTAACATTTATAACATATTACATTACTAAAGAATTTCGCATCATAATTATTGGTTTAATGACCATTGCAACCATATATTTAGTATATTCTTATTATCATTCAAAAGAAGTATCAACCAATAAAAAAATAATTATTGATGGAGAATACAAAGAATTAGAAGGATTTAAAAATCCTGCCATTGATTCTTTAGGAAAACAAAATATTCAAATTCCCCGCGATGTTTTTACAACGCCTACTTCTTCTAACCCATTTAGCAATGTTTTAATTTCTGATTACGAATATAATCCAGGAAAAAAGCCCGCTCCTCCATCCTATAATGAAACCGTGAATGATACTATTTTAGAACAAGCAAAAAAGGTGGTTCGTGAATTGAATCCTGATAATCCTGATATTACCGACAAATTATTTAGAAGTTTAGGAGAACAGTATATATTCGAACAATCGCTGCGACCTTTTTATACTACTGCAAGTAGTACTATTCCCAATGACCAAGAAGCATTTGCTGAATTCTGTTATGGAGGTATGATTTCTTGCAAGGAAGGCAATCAATTTGCATGTGCCCGTAATTTAGCAAGATATCAAACATAATGCCAGCCTCCCATAAAATTCATTTTTTTATTCAATTAAAAAAATGAGTGAAATATATAAATATATTATAGTTAAAAGTAAAAATGTTTACTCCTGCAAATTCAACCAGTAATTATACATTTTATCAAATGGGAAGAATTGGCGCCGATAACGACGACCTTACTCAGCGCAATTTATTTAATGATAGAACCATAAACTATTCTTTAGCAAACTATTATAACGAATCAACCAATAATGCCCAAGTTGATTTCGCTACTTCTCAACCTAATGTTATGTTTAATAGTGTTATGGGAAGTGGCATTGGTGGTGGTATGGTTGATATTCATTCAAACCTCATTTATAAACATGGCAATGAAAATACCCGTAGTTTAGAGAAGCTTCAATTAAATCAACGTCCTTTCTTGACGATTCCCTATTTAGGAAGAGGTTCATGCAACCCCGATATTGAATCTTCTCTTAGAATTGGAGAATCTGTTCATGGATTTAAAAGTGTGAGTACTATCATGGATAAATCGTTTGATGAATATCGCATGTTCCATATTGACTCTAAAATGCAAGATAGTATTAGTAATCCTGCTATCCAGGAATTAGTGTACGATGGTTGGAATCGTGGTGGTGCTAATACTCGCGAATTCGATGATACTTCTTTCCGTAATTCGCGCCCTAATAATAAATTCTTCTAAATTTCCCACAATTTATATATTTCGATTGTTTTCCAAATATATATTTATAATAATATCTGAACGAACCGATACATTAAACATATCTGTATCATTTACTTTTGAAATTCCCTCATTTTTAAAAACAATGGTTTGTTTTTCTCCAGTCAATTGTAATTTAGAAGCATCAAACGATATCCATTTTCCACATAAATCAAAACAATAATCTTTTTTATTAAATGCATCCGATATCTGAAGATATAATTCATAAATAACATTATTATCCACATCAATCTCCACATTTTCTGGTAAAACGGGGCAACATTGAACAATAATATCTTCTCCTGAACCATCATACATTAATTCTTGATGCCAAAGAGGAACAATATATGTTTGGTTATTCATTGTAAATCGATACAAATTGTCTTCAAACAAATCTTCCAAAAAAGGGTTCAATATAAAATACTGATAATTTGCATTTTGTTTCTCTTGTTTATCCGAAATGATGGATTGAATCTTCTCCAAAAATACATCTGTAAACCGAAACACATCTCGATATTGATTTATTATTCCAACTGTTTTCTCAAGAGTACTCACATCTAATTTTTTCACATATTCAACCGCTTTAGATTCACACATATTTAGAATACATGAAAAAATAAGTTTCATTTTACTTTCAAATAATTCTTTAGAACGACAATCTTTAGGAGATTGTGGAGAAGATTGCCCCTGGGGTTGACCCATATTATTCAAAAATGTTGACAAAAATGAAAACAAAACCTTATGGTAACTTGGTATATCAATAGGCTCGTCTCCATCTTTTCTACTTAAAAACACATTATCATGGTGTGCTATTAATATACGATATGCTTCATGAATATTACGAAAATCTTCAGTAGCGGTAGGAGATGGATTTTTATCAGGATGGTATTTTAACGCTTTTATTTTATATTGACGCCGAATAGTATCTATTGTGGCATCTTCTGATACTTCTAATATATTTCTTGCAAGTGTTAGATTCATGTATAAATCATTTGGTGGTTTGACTTTACGTATTTTTTCATGTAAATAAATAAATAATTATCATATAATTTATTTTTATTAGATAAAATGGATAAAATTAAGGAAAGATATAATTATCATTGCAAAACACATACTGATATTAATGAACATTTACCTACTTTATATGCATATGCCACTAAATGTAAAAGTGTTTTAGAAACAGGTGTTCGCGGTTGTATTTCCAGTTGGGCATTATTATATGGTTTATTAAACAATAAAACCACTCGAAAACAATTGTTTTTAAATGATATTCATGCATGTAATATTAAAGAATTATTGGAGTCAAATTCCCGTTTATCTTCTCCTGTTGACATTTCTTATGAATGGAAAAATAATTTAGCATTAGATTTAAAACAATCATATGATATGGTGTTTATCGATACTTGGCATGTATATGCTCAATTAAAACGCGAATTAGAGAAGTTTGCTCCTCTTACTAATAAATATATTGTAATGCATGATACTACCGTGGATGAGATTTATGGCGAGACAATTCGTTGTGGTATGAATGCTGAAAGACAATCAAAAGAAAGTGGATTTTCTGTGGATGAAATTAATTGTGGTTTGGGAAAAGCTATTGATGAATTTTTAGCAAATCATTCTGAATGGAGATTATTGGCAAAATATACAAATAATAATGGTTTGACTATTTTAGAAAGAGTATAAAAAAATTGAATTAAAAGAATATACAAATAAATGTTTATAACGAGATTTTTATGAACATTTCACAAGAAGAAAACTCTGTCGAAGAAGACACGCTTGCATTATCAAATTATCAAGAACTAAAAATACAATTAAGACATATTCTACAACTTTCTAAAATCAATCATACTACTGAAATACTGAAAGAAACATCTCTTAAACACGCCCATATTTATTGTAAAATTCATAATTTGTCAGGTCAAGTAACGGGACCGCTTATTGAAAATTATATTAAAACCAAATATTCCATGAAAAAAATAAGCGCATCTTCTTGTTTAGGAGATTTATGTCATGGTTCAACCAATTTAGAAATAAAAGTATCCAATGGAGGAAAAGAAAACAATAAATTTAATTATGTTCAAATAAGAATGAATCATGATTGCGAGTATTTATTGACTGCTTATTATTTAGATAATTCCAATGTAGAAGATTTAGGAGAATTATTTGTATTTCGCCTAAATAAAGCCCAACTTCGACCTCTCATATTAAAATATGGAGGATATGCCCATGGCACTGTTCAAAAACTTGGACAAATAAAAATAGAAGATTTAGAAAACCCTCTAAATGATAAAGAATATGCAATTCGGCCTAAATATGGCGACAAATGTTGGAAAGAACTTCTCGCCTTCAAGACTAATTTTGATTTGCAAAATTAGTTTTAAAGATTATACTACAAGGTCAAATGCCTCACTATATAATTGAACTAATTCGCTTTTTCCCATTGAATTTTGACGGGCTGTATTTAAACTATTTGAATAATCTAATGTTTCGAATCTTTTTGATAATATATCGGGGTCAATATTACTTTTTATCCAATGCCAACTTTTAGGACGTAAATCTCCTAAATCATCTTTTTTTATTTCACCTATTTTTCCTCCGTATGCTCGAATTACAAAATCGGCACCTTCAGGGGGAGTAGGTTGACCAGTTTCATCTAAAGCCCCAAATGGCAAGAAATCCCAATCTGGATGTTTTGTAGGTAAATCCACTATATGCCTCTCAACTTCTCTTCTTTCCCATATTTGAAAACAACATTTCACTCCCATTTTAGGAGTAAATTGACAAGGAGAAGTTGGTACATCTTCATCATATACTAAATGAAAATAAGGCGATAATTTATTTTGTACACTTGTTTTACGGAATGTTCTTGGAACAATAAATGCAATAACCGATGACCACGGGGCAGCATGATTAAAGAATTTAATAGCTAATGAACTGATTCTTCCAAATGGAGGATTCCCAATAGTTAGAATTTTCCCCTTCGGTTTTGCAGGACAATATTTCAAGAAATCAAGCTGACAAATATCAGGATGTTCGGGTGCAATATCAATGGCAATTTTATTGGGATGCACTATTTGATGAAAGAAACTTCCATCTCCTGCACTTGGTTCAATGACTAAATAGAAATCTTCTGTATTATATTTATTAAATACTGTATCAATACATTTTTTGGAATAAGAAGGAATTGTATAAAATTTATCTAAATTTGCCATTTTTGAGAAGAATTGTGGTCTTAATTTATTTATTATTGTAGTAATAAATAAATATCTATAAATCAATTTTTAGATTATACTCCATTTATACCTTGCATGATCTCCAATTTCTGAATTGTCTTCTCGAATTGACTTTCCTTATCCATATTTGAGAAGAGATACTCTGTATTTGGACTATATTCATTTTCTTTTATTTGTTTATATAACTGGTTTACATGAAGAAGCGCGTTTTCTAAAACTTCTCTATTACTCACTATTTCTCCAGTAATAACAACGGGTTCAGTTAATAAAGAAATCGCAAAATAAATAAGAAATCTTCTCCGTTTGTTTGCGGCAGTAGTATAATTTATACAAAAAATCTCCATTATTGCCTGAATGATTTTATCTACTAAAGCATTATCTCTTCTCTCTGATTCATTCAATATAGCATCCCAAATTAACCAAACAGCATCTTTTTGCCATTTTTTATCAACTGGATAACTTCGACGTTGGCAACGTATTGGTTGTTTTTTAGTTTTACAAATAACTTCGAATTCAGATAACCATTCTGTCCAATAACAAGCGGCTGACATATTTTTAGAATCGCGCGAGATTTGATATGCAAACTCATTTA
>JACCDI011105636.1_pt1 | contig 11109 bp, 9 predicted proteins | sample 7442791 | NCBI WGS metagenome assembly JACCDI01 (sample SAMN15323434, study PRJNA562643) | freshwater metagenome | isolation source: river surface water | place: USA:Blue River Watershed | collected 2017-08-15
AGTTTATATGATTCATGAGCCGATGGCTGCTGCATTAGGTATTGGTATTGATGTAGAAGAACCAGTAGGTAATATGATTATTGATATTGGTGGTGGTACAACAGGCATTACCGTAATTGCATTAGCAGGTATTGTTTGTGATCAAAGTATTCGTGTTGCTGGAGATGAATTCACTGCAGATATCATGGAAGCATTAAGACGTTACCATAGTTTATTAATTGGAGAGCGTACAGCAGAACAAATTAAAATTCACGTTGGAGCTGCTTTAAAAGATTTAGACAACCCTCCAGATGATATGCCAGTAAACGGAAGAGACTTGGTAACAGGTATTCCAAAACAAATTATGGTGTCTTACCAAGAAGTGGCAGAAGCATTAGATAAAAGTATTTTCAAAATAGAAGAAGCCATCTTAAAAGCTTTAGAGACAACACCTCCAGAGTTGGCTGCAGATATTTACCGTCGTGGTTTATACATAACAGGTGGTGGATCTTTGTTACGTGGTCTTGACAAAAGATTAAGTGCAAAAATCAAATTACCCGTACATGTTGCTGAAGATCCATTAAAGAGCGTTGTACGTGGTACTGGTATTGCGTTGAAAAACTATCAACGTTTCCCTTTCATCATGAGATAATAAAAGTCATCCCGCTTGAAGAACATTATTGGGTTTATAAGACAAAACTTTACTTTTTTTAGTTTCTTGATACTGCAAATTGTATCATTGGTAATGTTGTCGTCCTATAGCAAATCCCATGAAGCTTTTTTTGGTTCTTGGACCAACCAGTTCACAGGCAATATCAACAGATACTATAATAGTTGGGCTTACTTTTTTGATTTAAAAGAAACCAATGCAAAACTCATTGCAGAAAATACTTCCTTAAGAAATCAATTGGCGCAAAATTTTGTTGCCATGGATACTTCCAAAAAAGCAGGTGCCCTTATTTTAAGAAGAGACAGTTTAGAGAAAATTAGAAAATTTTATTATTTCCCCGCTAAAGTGGTGGGCAATACATTTACCCTTCAAAAAAATTATATCTGGATTGAACGTGGGTCTAAACAGGGCATTAAAAAAGACATGGCTGCTATCAGTCCAGACGGAAGTATTGTGGGTGTAGTAGTGGAAGTAAATGACAATTACAGTAAAATTATGAGCTTGCTTCACCGCAATAGCAAGGTAAGTGCTATGCTAAAGCGTGACAAGGTAGCAGGTAGTATCGAATGGGATGGAGTGGATCCAAATGTTTTAGTACTCAAAAATATTTCAAAAAGTGCCGCACCTAAAATTGGAGATACGGTATTGACAAGTCCCTACTCCTCTAATTTCCCTACCCAGTTAATGGTAGGAAGCGTAACCAATATTGTAAAAGACCCCTCTAGCAACTTCCTTACTTTGAACGTAAAAGCGGCAACTAATTTTTTCAATTTAGAATACGTATACATTGTTGAAAATAGACGAATGGCAGAACAAAAACAATTAGAAAAAACGGAGACAAACAATGAATAATGTGATTAAAAATAGCGTCCGCTTTGTTTTGTTCTTGTTGGTGCAAATCATCATCTTGAACGAGGTGCCGCCTATTCATCAATTTATCACACCCTATTTATATTTCACCTTTATTCTTTGGATGCCTTTTGGAACTAGCAGGCTTTCTCTTACCTTGCTTGGATTCCTACTTGGTTATGCATTGGATGTTTTCACCAATACACCAGGCCTTCATGCAGCTGCATGTACACTCCTTGGATATGTTCGTCCAAGTATCCTGAATTTACTTTTATCACAGGAAACCTCCGAAGAGTTGAATCGAGAACCTAGTGTTGGTTCTATGGGATGGGGCCCCTTCCTAATCTATGTAATGATTTTAACCTTTGTACATCATTTCTATTTGGTGCTTTTAGAGTGGTTGCAATTTGGAAACTTTGTTTATTTCATTGGAAAAGTAGTAGCAACTAGCTTAATGAGCGTTTCACTCATTTTTGTAGTAGAACTTGTTATGAACAGAAGAAAGCTAAAAAGATAATTCATGGCATTGTATAATTCCAATCGTGGGGGCATTATTCAAATAATTATTGGATTTGTTTTTGTGATTATCATTGGCCAGCTGATTAGCCTACAAATTTTTTCAAACAAATACAAACTAGCAGCAGACAACAATGCCATCTATAGAAAAATCATTTATCCAGATCGCGGTATAATTTATGATCGTAAAAAAAGAGCCTTACTTGAAAATAGTATTAGCTATGATTTAGTTGTCATACCCAACGAGGCTAAAAGTGTAGATACTGCAACCCTTTGTGAAATTTTAAAAATCAGCAAAGAGGAGTATTCTAAAAGAATGATTGAAGTGATTGTCAAAAATTCAAGAGTAAAGGCTGGCATCTTTGAGCCCTTCTTATCTCCTGAGTTGTATGCTCAGTTAACAGAGAATTTATACCGCTTCCCTGGCTTCTCTTTATCAGAAAGATCCATTAGAACTTACCCTTACAATACTGCCGCCCACGTATTAGGCTATGTAGCAGAAGTAGATGTTAATTTTTTACAGAAACATCAAGAGGATGGCTACGAGATGGGCGATTATGCAGGTATGACGGGTCTTGAAAAACAATATGAAACAGTCCTCATGGGTCAACGTGGGGTAAAAAGATTTTTAAGAGACAATAAAGGAAAGATTCAAGGCGCATTTGAAAAAGGACAATTTGATACCCTTGCCATTGCAGGTAGGAATTTATATACCAGCATGGATGTAGAAGTACAACAACTTGCCGAAAAAGTATTGACCAATAAAGTGGGAAGTGCGGTTGCTATTAATATTAAAACTGGGGGCGTGATTGCAATGGCTTCCAGTCCAGGATACAATCCAAACTTGTTGACAGGAAATCAACGCAAAAAAACCATAGGTAGATTACTTATGGATACTGCTCGACCTATTTACAACCGTGCTATTAAGGGGCAATATCCTCCGGGATCTACTTTTAAACCATTGGGTGCATTGATTGCATTGGACGAAGGGTTAATTACACCTGGTTATGGGTACAACTGTTTTGGAGCTTATGGTGCATGCGGAGACCCACGTAAATGTGAACACCACAACGCTGGACACGCCGCCAATTTGCAATTGGCATTGGCCAATTCTTGCAACTCCTACTTTTTACAAGTTTTCAGAATGGCTATTGACAATCCTAAATACCATAATGCAAAAACAGGCTATTTAAAATGGAAAGAGTATATGAATAGTTTTGGCTTTGGTAGAAAAATTGGAGTAGACTTACCAAGTGAGAACAAAGCCAATATTCCAGATACTGCTAAATACAATAAGGACTTTGGAAATCCAAGATATTGGAATAGCTGTTATATGCTTACCCTTGGTATCGGCCAGGATAGAATGACGGCAACCCCCATCCAAATGGCAAATAGTATGGCACTCATTGCAAATGATGGATACTATTATACCCCGCATTTTGTAGACAGTATAGAAGATGAAAACGAACAAGATGCTGCTGTGTTAGAAAACTTTAGAAAGAAACAACAAGTAACCAATATTCCTAAAGAATATTTCAAAGCCATCAAAGAAGGAATGCATGATGTTACGGTCATTGGAACTGCAGCAGGTATTAAAATACCAGGCATTGAATACTGCGCAAAAACAGGAACAGCTCAAAATCCACATGGTAAAAACCACTCTTTATTTGTTTGTTTTGCTCCCAAAGACAATCCTAAAATTGCAGTAGCCGTTATTGTAGAAAATGCAGGATATGGTGCCACCTGGGCGGGACCTATTGCAGCCTTGATGATGGAAAAATATTTAAACGATACGCTTACTCAAGAAAGTCAATTAAAGGCTGACAATTTATCGAAAGTAGATTTATTGCCTCAGGCAGTAAAGGATTGGTATGTACGAAATAATAAAACAGATCATCTAACCCCTATCGAATATAACAATGATGAATTAGGTGCAGTATGGGATATGGAAATGGTTTCAGATAATAAAATGGTGCCTAAAAAAATAGATACTATTAAGTCCACTAAGGATACCGCGGGTAAACCCATAAAACCTGCCAAGCCCCTGCCCAAAGCACGTGCTAACAAGGACAGTGCGCTATTAGATCAAAGCAAAAAGAAAAAGACACCTAAAGTAAACAATGTCAAACACACCTAATCAAAACAACTTCTCAAAAGGAACTGACTTGGCTGTTATCATTCTTTATTTTGCAATGGTAGCCATTGGTATTCTATGCATTTTTATGGTGGAATACAATCCCAATAGCAATTGGGGCAGTTCATTTATTACAGGCAAAAACAGCTATAGCAAACAAATTTATTTTGCCATGTTCTGTAGTTTGGTAGGGATATTTATTTTATTAATGGACAGTAAGGTATTCACCGCCTTAGCTAATATTTCATATGTTGTCGGCATACTCTTAATGCTAGCCACTTTTGTTATTGGTAAAAATATCAACGGATCTAAAAGTTGGATTCCGATGGGAGGTGGCTTTAACTTACAGCCTGCTGAATTGTGTAAAATTTTCACTGCACTCCTACTGGCGAAATTCATATCCAAACCTGAAACAGACTTTACTAAACTAAAATCTCATTTAATTGCAGGTGCCATGATTGGCATTCCAGCAATTTTATCCATCATGCAGCATGAAATGGGATTGGCCCTAGTATATAGCGCTTTTATATTTGCCATGTATAGAGAAGGGCTTCCTCCGGTAATATTAGTAGTTGCACTTTCCTTTGCCATACTTGTAATTGCTACCCTACTTTTAGAACCAGCTTTGCTGGCCATTATCTTATCCGTCGTTGCAGGAATAATCGTTTTATCCATGATAAAAAGATTTAAGCGTAATAAAAATAATATTTTAATTGTCTTAAGTATTTGGGCTATTTGTTTTGGCACGGTTAGATATGTGGTTCCGTATATCTTTAACAATGTATTTGAATGCTACCAAAGCACTCGTATCTATAGCATGGTAGGTAAAGAATATGATTGTAGTCAAAATAAAAAATCAGTTTCTGCCTCCGGAAAACAGAATGTTAAAAAACCTGATGATTACAATGTAAAGCAAAGTAAAATTGCCATTGGTTCAGGTGGATTTTGGGGAAGGGGTTTTTTAAAGGGAACACAAACAAGAGGAAAGTATGTACCTGAACAGAATACAGATTTTATTTTCACTTCCCTTGGAGAAGCTTTCGGTTTCATTGGAACCGCAACCTTTTTAGGATTATACTTATTTTTCTTATTTAGACTCATCCGTATTGCAGAAAGACAAAGAAGTACTTTTTCCCGCGTATATGCTTATAGCGTTGTAGGTATTTTCTTTTTCCATATTGCAGTGAATATTAGCATGACAGTTGGTTTATTTCCGGTAGTTGGAATACCCTTGCCACTTATTAGTTATGGTGGCTCCTCCTTACTCACTTTTACGGTGCTTGTATTTATATTATTAAGATTAGATGCGGACCGTCAAATGGTATTGCGTTAAACACAATATTTATGCGCATTTATCCACTTTCAGAAGGAAGTTTTACCATTGACCATAGCAAAGTGTTTGTCCCTTTTGATACGGCTACACATAATTTACAACAACGCCCTAAGGGAAGTATTTTGGTAGAAATACAGCCTTTTGTAGTGGTAACAGACAATGACATTATTTTATTTGATACCGGCTTGGGTTATTTTAACAATGCGGGCATCTTACAATTGCATGATAATCTAATGAAAGTGGGTATTGATCCCTCCAGTGTCACCAAAGTATTCATGAGCCATCTGCATAAGGACCATGCGGGAGGTATGACCTATATTCATCCTGTATATCAAGAACGTTTTATTAGTTTCCCTTACGCTAAATATTATATTCAAAAAAGAGAATTCGACTATGCCATGAGTGGTGCAAGTCCCTCCTACTTAGTAGAGCAGGTAAGTATCTTGGAAGATTTTAGTAATGTAATTTGGTTAACTGAAGACGAGGGGATTGTTGACAACCTAATCCATTACCAACTTACTGCTGGTCATAGTTTATACCATCAAGTAGCCTGGATCAAAGACGCAGCTACCACCTTTTTCTTTGGAGGTGATGTTGCCCCTCAATTACAGCAAATGAAATCTAAGTTTATTGCCAAATACGATATGGATGGCAAAACTTCCATGGAATGGAGACAATTATGGTGGGAGCAAGCTGCCAAGGAGCAATGGACCTTTGCATTTTATCACGATATTCAATATCCTACCTTCTTGCCTACTCCCCTTGTTTAAAACAAACATTCATTAGGAATCAAGTGTAGCAAGGGTTTCAAGAGATCTTCCCTAATTTATAGTATCTTTATACTAACCTTATGGCAAGCTCAATCAATCATTATTCAGGACAGTTTAGACGCAATGTATCAGATAAATATATTATCTATAATAGTTTATTTGCTGCATTACCCTACTCCGGTATTGCCAATGTAGGGGCTTTATTGCCTATTATGTTACAAACCTGCGAGGAAGGATATGCAAAAGAAAAAAGTCCTGTAGAAATTATTGATTACTTTTTTAGCAGACAAACTGAAGTAAGCACCGAGAAAGAAAAGATAGATCACTTGTTCAAATATGTACAATACATGGAAAGACAGGTGGTATTATTTGATGCTATAGAAGACGCTGCATTTACAACAGTTAATGATATAGAGGGTGCAGGTAGTATTAAATCACTCATAAGTGAAGCGAACTTCTCTGGGAAGATGGAAGGATTGAGAAAGAAATTAAAAGATTTTAAAGTACGCATTGTACTCACTGCACACCCCACTCAATTTTATCCATCTAATGTATTAGGGATCATACATGATATGGGAGTAGCCATTGCTAAAAACGACTACAATACCATTAATCATTATATTCAACAATTAGGATTAACTCCCTTTTTCAATAAAAAACAACCCACGCCCACCGATGAAGCTTTGAATTTAATGTGGTATTTGGAGAATATATTTTATCATTCCATTGGCAATATCTACAATACCATTGTAAAGGAAGTATTTGAGAACGATTTTGACAGCGCCAACCCTTTTATTGAATTGGGATTTTGGCCTGGTGGGGACCGCGATGGCAATCCTTTTGTGAAGGCTACCACCACACTTACCGTGGCAGCTGCTTTAAGAAGCAGTATTATTGTTTGTTACTACCGAGATGTAAGAAAATTAAAACGCAAGCTTACCTTTTCTGGGGTAGACAGCTTGTTAAGTTCGCTTGAAGCAAGCTTATATGAAAATGTATTTAGACCAGATCAAAGTAAACCCATTCGTGTAGAAGAAATTGTGGATTGCCTTACCACTATCCGTAAAAAAATAATTGACGAAAATCATTCTTTGTATTTGGCTAAATTAGATAGCTTACTCAATAAAGTGAAAATATTTGGTACCCATTTTGCTGCATTAGATATCAGACAAGATAGTAGAATTCATCGCCAAGTTTTATTGGATATCCATAACACCCTTTTATCAAAAACCGGGAAAGGATTTTTACCCGATCAATACGAGCAATTAAGCAAAGAAGCACAAATCGAAAGCTTGCTACATGTGCAAAACACAGTGGACCCATCCTTCTTTACGGAAACAATCACTAAGGATACCATTGAAAGTATCTATGCCATAAGAAAAGTGCAAGAGATGAATGGGATAGCTGGTTGCCATAGATATGTGATTAGCAACTGTCAATCGGAGGTGAATGTAATGGAATTATACGCCTTATTTAGATTGTGTGGGTGGGATGCAACTTTATCTAATATAGATATTGTACCCTTATTTGAAACCATTGACGATTTAACAGCATCTGAAGGAATCATGAGCTATCTATACCAGCATTCCTTTTATGCTGCCCATTTAAAATGTAGAAATCAGCATCAACCCATCATGTTAGGGTTTAGCGATGGCACCAAGGATGGCGGGTATTTACAGGCCAATTGGAGTATTTATAAATCAAAGGAATTGCTAACGCAAATTTCTCGCAAGCATCATATCACGGTTAAATTTTTTGATGGACGTGGAGGACCTCCAAGTAGAGGTGGAGGTAAAACACATCAGTTTTATGCCTCTATGGGGAATCAGATTGAAAATGAAGAAATACAATTAACCATTCAAGGCCAAACCATTACGTCTAATTTTGGCACCATTCACTCTTCACAATATAATTTAGAACAATTATTAAGTGCTGGAGTTAGTCATGAGCTATTTGCAGATACCAAATTGCAATTGTCTCAACAAGACCGTTTCGTCTTCGAGGAATTAGGAAGTATTAGCTACCAATCTTACCAACAATTAAAAGAACATCCCCTCTTCCTTCCTTATTTGCAAAAATTTAGTCCTTTAAACTATTATAGCAAAAGCAATATTGCAAGTAGGCCGGCAAAAAGAGGTGCAGGCAATACATTAAAATTTGAAGACTTGCGCGCTATCCCATTTGTGGGCAGCTGGAGCCAATTAAAACAAAACGTTCCAGGATTTTTTGGTGTAGGTACTGCCTTGCAAGTGATGAAAGAAAAAGGAATGTGGAAAGAAGTGCAATCCTTATTCAATAATATCTCCTTCTTTAAAACACTCATTGACAATAGCATGATGAGTATGGTAAAATCAAGCTTTGCCATTACAAAGTATATTGACAAAGACCCGGAGTATCAAGAAATTTGGAATATCATTAAAGAAGAATTTAAACTCACCACTCAACTTTATTTAGAATTAAGCAATTCCAATAGCTTAATGGAAAACGATACAGTGGCTAAACATTCTATTTTATTAAGAGATCGAATTGTACTTCCCTTACTTACTATACAACAATATGCACTATGCAGAGTACAGGAGCCTACTATTAACGAGGAGCAAAAAGCAGCTTACGAAAAGCTTTTAACAAGAACCATGTTTGGGGTTATCAATGCGGCCCGTAATTCAGTTTAAACAGGCGCTTTCGTATCCTTCCATTTCCATAAATGTAAGCATGCATATGTTTTAAAGGGTATCCATGCTTTTGACTTTGCAATCATTTTGGCGTGCAACTCTTTTTTAGTTTCGTATTTGAACTTATACAATCTTACCATGGCTTGCTGTATACCCAAGTCATCCACCGCAAATACATTTTCATGGCCTAAACTAAACATGAGTAACATTTCTACTGTCCACCTTCCTACTCCTTTAATTTGGGTGAGTAAATCAATTACTTCCTCTGGATCCATTGCATACAGTTGTTTATCCGTAATTTTTTGAGCAATAAAAAAATGAGCCACGTTCTGCACATAGGCTACTTTAGAATTGCTCAAACCAATACCCCTTAAAATGGTTGGATCTGTAGCAAGTACTTGTTCGCAGGTTGGTTCCTTACCATCATAAATAGCCAAGAAACGATCAAAAATTACCTTGGCCACTTTAGTACTTAATTGCTGACTAATAATACTTGCTATTAAGCGTATGGGGGTATTTTTTCTTCGCTTTAAAACATGTGTATCTTCATTTAATAAAGGCGCTAGCTTGGGGTCTTTGCTTAAATGTTCTTTGTAACTCATGGACACAAATTAGGGAGATTTATTAATTTATCTTAACTTTTGCTCCTATTCAATAAATCGTTTATGAAAAAAATAGGTACACTCATTGCTATTTTAACCGTTCAAATTTCATTTGCACAAAATAGCGATATAAAAGCTATTCAATCCATTTTAGACCAACAAACCAAGGCATGGAACAATGGCGACTTAGATGCCTTTATGGTTGGTTATCTAAATAGTGACAGCCTGGTTTTTATTGGAAAATCAGGACCTACTTATGGTTATAAAAATACACTCGCCAATTATAAAAAAGGGTACCCAGACAAAAGTCATATGGGCAATCTTCATTTTGACATTGTTAGTATTAAACCATTAAATGCCAATCATTATTTTGTAATAGGCAAATGGTATTTAACCCGAACGGTGGGAAATGTAAATGGGGTATTTACCTTGGTGCTTAGAAAAACAAAAGAGGGTTGGAGAATTATTTCAGACCATAGTAGCTAATTCAAGCAATAACAATAGCCATCTATTCAGCAGATTAGTCTAAGCTTTGTTTATTGGAAGCTGCTGCTTTTAACAGTCTATCAAACTCGGCAGGGGTAAGATCATTGTAGAAATAATAAACAGGATCCACTTTGGTTCCTCTTTTGATAACTTCATAGTGACAATGTGGGCCCGTACTCTTTCCAGTACTACCAATATATCCAATCACCTCGCCTCGCTTAACTGTTTGGCCTTGAGATGCTTTTATTTTTAACATATGAGCATACAGGGTTTGGTATCCATACCCATGATTAATTACCACTTTATTTCCATAGCCATCTGTATTAAAACTAGCAATTTCTACGACCCCGTCAGCCGTTGCATAAATAGGGGTTCCTGCAGGTGCTGTGAAATCCAAGCCCTGATGAAAGCGAAGATTCTTGTAAACAGGATCAATTCGATAGCCAAAACTTCCTCCAATTCTATTTAAGTTTTTATTACTAACTGGCTGAATGGCTGGAATAGCCCTAAGTAATTGCTCCTTATTTTTTACCATATTGGTAATGTCAACAAAGGATTTTCCTTGATATGCTATCCTTAAACTTAGATTATTTAGTTGGTCAGTCATATTTTGGATGAGCTCCGTATTGGATAATTTTTGAATTAAACGCACTTCCTTCTTAGCTTCCATTTCTTTGAGCCTAGCACTGTCCGGGATGGGATCTGCTTCAAAAATAGACCTATATACCTCATTGTCTCGATTCTCCAATTCGGTCATTTGAAGCTCCAATTGATTCACTCGATCCTGTAATACACGGTAACTTTCCTTATAGGACTCATTTTGTTGGCGCAACAACTTTTCTTTAGGGGAGTCAATATACTGGAAAATAAGTATCACAATGATTATGCCGGTCACAATAGAGGCTGCGATATAGCCAAAAAGCTGCAATAAACGCACCCTTAAAGGCACTTCAATTTTCTCAAATCGCAGCGTATGTGTATTAAAGAAGTATTTAATTTTCTTCATTTGAAAAGCGGCTTCAGTTTCTTACCTTTGGGGACCTTAAAAAACCTTACAAATATAGCTTTTAAGGAGAACAAAGCCTAAAATATAGTCAC
>JACCDI010602014.1_pt1 | contig 11107 bp, 7 predicted proteins | sample 7442791 | NCBI WGS metagenome assembly JACCDI01 (sample SAMN15323434, study PRJNA562643) | freshwater metagenome | isolation source: river surface water | place: USA:Blue River Watershed | collected 2017-08-15
ATGTTTTTCATGAAGGGGGCTTTTTCTCTGCAACCAAAACTGGTCTAGGAAGTAAAAAATTGAATCCTTCAAGCGACGTTGGATTGAAAACTCCCCAAGAATGCAATTCGGACAAAAAAATCAAATCAAACGGAAAAACTACGAATCAAACCGGGGCTACAAAAATATCAGACGCGGGAGAAAGCGACGAAGAATCACTTGAAGATTTCGAATATGATGCCTCTCCTTACATTTCGCAAACGGAAGCGCAGCGTACTTATTGCGTTCCAATGGGCACATTGGCTGTATGCTCTTTCATTGAGAAAGACAATCCTCATCATCGAGGGTTTTCAAAAATGAAATTGTATTTGAGAAGTGAGGTGCGAAGTAGGGCTCGTAAGCGTTTTGGGGGAAAGGCACAGTTAATTCGAGAACGGGAAAAGAGATCGAAGAAAAGGTTCGAAAAAGATTTGGTAGATGTGAAGGGTGTTTTTCGTTAGGTCAAGTTTGATATCATTACTTAGAGTTGTTTGATTTTTATCGTCATTTTCTTTTGTTGCACAACGATACTGTTATACATGAGGGATCATGATTTATGATGTACTTTGAATTCTAAATTTTTGGTAGATCATTGTATCCGCCAGAGCTATGTAGAAATGAGTCAATTGCGCAGGTCACATAGTGCGCTTCTGGGCCAGCCCTTTTGATTCTTCTGAAAATCCGTTTCCTCAACACATAACAAAGCTAACCCGTCGACAGTTCGATTGATCACTCAACTAATGACATAATCATCGTTAATTGTTGCGATGATTTCGTAATTTTTCTCTTTTTTTGCTTTTGGGCTACGAGACATTCAATGGCAGGTGATAAAACTCAAGAGGACGAAGTCCAGATGGAACTGCTGGACAAAAAATGGCAACTGCGCATGTTTCCACATCGACACCAAACACCAAACATAATCACGCTCGAAATAAAAATTTTATAACACAACAAACAAATCTGTTGTCCTCTGGTAATAGATATACTCTTCGATTGATAACGAAAAAAAAATCATTTCTACATCAAATTAAATATCAGGATTTTTTTCAGAGCCAACTAGTTTCATAATAAGTTGCAGTCTGCGCTCATACCATTGAACAATTGATGCAGTATCCAATCATCGCAACATTAGCTGAAATAATTTAATTCAATGCGTTGGATCATTTGCCTGATGTAAACATCCATGTCCCCGGTATCAGTGGTTGTCCTTCGTGGTCCTTCGAAGGAAAATAATTCTACATCCACCCGAAAACCCCATCACGATTCCCCATCTTTACACCGTGTACTCCATGACACTACGAGAGCTGGGATATAAGGTACCCAACACCACTTGCCGTTTCAAAACTTCCAATTGCTCCTGGCCCTCTTGCAATGCGACAACTGCTTCGTTTCTATTTCAAAGTTGTTGAGAGTAATGGTTCATATCCGAGGAATGAATAAAGCATGTGGTCAGATAGGGTAAAGTGATAAGAGGACCGATGCAAAGTTCAAAAGGTGATGACGGAGGGGGCAATCTTGAGCATTGCATCAAGTTGAATAACCCTATCGAATCAGGAAACGTAATGAACACATTAAGATCTATTGACGCACACTTAATCATGCACGGGCAAAATTAATTGGACGGATGCAGCGTAGAGGTGATGTTAAGTTGCGATTAGTTGGGACGGTTGTGCCGAATGCCTGTTGGACTCACCCAGTCAAATCTCGGTTCGCTGTAAAGCCGGCACGAGTTCTCCGAATTGCATAATGCCTAAAGTTGTAGTTATCGACCTTCTTGGCTTCCCGAAGGAGTGATCGGAACAACGCCATAGGGGCTTGAGGAGAAGACATGGTGTTTGCTCGGTTGAATCGTGACGAATTAGGAACACTTAGGATTTTATGCTTCTTTGTGCAGTTGTATGGTCATTAGGCTGAATGCAGGGAAAGTGAACGTGAGAAACGTGGGAAAAATGGAAAGAAAATCGTGGTCCGTTGTCAGTTCTTCGCATGATTGGCGTCACAGAAAATTTACACCCTTCAGTTTTGAAAATTGTTACTTAGGTTTTTCGTTGTAACCGGAAGTCCAAATAGAGGTAAAGGGGAGAGACTTCTCAAGAAAAAAAAGGTTGTATTATTTTCATTGTAAAAAAGAAAATCGACAATCTAGGGCGATAAGAAGTATGATCACTAATCATAATTTGGAGTGTTACGTTTAGCAATCATTGTTATTATTACATTGGCGCCAAACTGGCTGATCACCGTAATCAATATGACGCTGGTCCCAAGCGATAGTCTGCTGTTTTACCTGTTTTTAGGAAGTCCTTGAACACATCTTCAGCGCTTCTTACATGAGCGTTTTCATCGGGGACTTCTCTTCCAATGCAATCGAATGATACACTTTTACCGCCGCTCACAGTCAGAGCAGCAATGCACAAATTTGCGACATCTCCTCGAGAGATGGATTTTTTTTCATTCCTCATCAGCGCATCGTCGACATCTAACTCAAGCTCCATTTTCCCTGATTCCGTGTCAACCAGTCCCCCCGGGTGAATAATTGTATACTGCAGTCCACTCAGGCAAAGGTATTTCTCCGCCTTTCTTTTCCATACAAGAATATCCCCATGCCCTTTGCCACGTTTGTCTTTCCCGATCTGATTCAAAAAGTTGTTGGGATCAAGAACTCCCATGGAGCTCACCAAAACCACGTGCTTCACTCCCAATTTCTTTGCGAAATCGATTTGCTTCTTTTGCCCGACATAATCGACCATCCCTGGGTATTGCCCCGGCTTGTACTTGAAAACCAAATCTCGAAAATTAATTGCCTTTTTTTTTGCAAGAATGTTCAATGGTATTTTTAGCATGGCTTTTATCACCGAAAGCTTACTGATTTGCGGCACAGCAGATGTGCAAATGACCATGGCTTCGGTCCCGTCTAATGCTCGGGGCCATGGGTTTTGTTGAATGTCGTCGCCAACATTTTCAAATTGCATTTGGGTTACATCTGAGATAACCACTTCCTCAAGAGAGCATTTTGTTTTGGCCATTAATTTTTTCGCACTGGCTTCACTGCGGACAAGTCCAACCACGTCAAATTGGGGGTCACTGCTGAGGAGGGAAAATACGAGAGATCCAGTTCTCCCGGCTGCAGGTGAAGGGGGGAAAGTACAAATAATAGTGGTAAGGTATTATTTCATTGCAAATTAAACCATTATGGTACGTTATGTAACCGCAAACAACGCACCTGCACCAGTTACGATTACTTTCTTCGACACTTGTGCTGGAATTTTCATGAAGAGTGACGATTGACGAGGATTAGTTTGTCCGGCGGCAGGACGTCTTGTGTTCAACCTGGACGAATAGTTTACAAAAGCCTCTGATAGAGGCACGATGATAGCCCCGAAAAGAATTGATGCCAAAAGGATCATATCCCGTGGTTTAATGACGCGATATTGGACGGAGTTCATTTTTGAAAACATGTAAGTAATGTTAAAAGGAGAGATGCCTCCCTGCGTCTGCGACCGTCGACGATTTTCTCTGTCAATTTTTTAAGGTTCCATTGCGAAGTTTCGAGCTCAAGTTGTCGAGTATTGTAATAAAAAAGAGACAAATGAGATTTGATTATTATGTTTTAACCCGTTCAATCAAACACGTACAAGTTCCCCAATAACTCATCTTCTAAAGGACGAGTTTCGTTTGAAAACCGACTCCAAAAAGTGATAATTTGTCCTCTAGAGGACGAGTTTTTTTTAAAATGTCAAACCCATCACCTGACACGCAATGATCTCTGATGCATGCATCTTGACACCAAAATAGGAATTTCCAAAAATGATCTTTTTTATGGGGAAAGAATCTCAACACAATCATAATTTCCAAAAGTTTGATCCCCAAGACAAAATGCAGCAATAATATATTTTCTCTAACCAACCAAACTGCTTCGCTTCAACAATAGTTGCAAATATTATTATCAACATGGAATGTATCTTCTGTAAACAAAATAACTGCATTGTTAATCAGACTTATCATTTCTTGAAAAGGTCCAAACAAACCTCTCCAGGTCAGTGATCATATCTCTTAAAAATGTTCATTTTGAACTATACACCAAATATGCTGAGAAGGTCCATGGAACACAGCTTTGCCACCACAATTGTTTTTATATTCTAACATGTGCCATCAAGCTAATTTGATCTCTTGGAAGATACACTGGATTTAGATATGCAGATAATCAAGTTGAAGCATACAGTCTACAAGAAGATGAAGTGTACCATATACAAGTCAATCTAATATGGAATGAAAAACTGAAAAAATATTTCACAATATCTAAATCCATTTGCATAAAAATTTCTAAGTCTGAGAAAGCAAAGATATTCCAATTTTTAGATTTATGGTTCAATGAATTGGAAGCATTCATTCATGTCATGTGCTACTGTTATGGTAACACACACAACCTGTGTTGGGTGCAAATGAACAAAATGAATACCCAAAGCAGAACAAATCAAAAAATTATTTACATTCAAATGAAAAATAAAAAGGGTCACACTAGGTCACAGAAGGTTGGTATGATTCACATGTGTAGTTATAAACATTCATTTGTGTTAAAGACTAAACCCCATCTGTCAAAATATTAAATGTTGATGGTAGAAGATACTGATATATTACTTCAAATTGATAATATTCCCTTAGTATTGTATTATTAGAATTTTCTTTTCATCTCAATCATTGTTTCAATAATTAATGTCATTAATTATGTAATAATCTATCACAACATATGATAGTGATACACATATTTAATTTGGAATTTAATCAATATATGATATTGTTCGTAATAAAGACAACCTACATTAGGGATAATTGAAAACATATATATTATGGAACATCTGCTACAATGCCATTCTCCATATTAACAAACAAACTACAAAGGGTGATAGGCTTCAATAGACTTGGTTTCTGGAATTATTGGGAAATTGTTGAATTCAAATTTGAGTTGTGAATATAGCTCACAAGATTGAATAAAACAAACGTGTGGCAAGAAAGCCCAATCAACAATCTAATTGTCAACATATGTAAAGTGGACTTGTTTGAATGGACCATATTCCATCAACATTCTTTTGTAAAAATTAGTTTTGCTATATGCTCATTCAAAGTGATATGGAAAATATTTGCTTTTGCTCCATTGGGCTCAATGAGGTAGTAATGACCAGGGCTGACACAATGATGAACAGGCAGAGGAATTGAACTAATCTTCCAAAGATTGATTTAGAAGATTTGGTTGATTTACAAGTTTTTTTAGCTACAGGTGGAAGTGAGGACATATGACTAACTGTGAGGACACGCTGCAGACATGTGACTGAGCAAATAATGCTCAAAAAATGGATGGCCTTCTGATTCTGCCCCTGTGATTTTTGGACATGTCCCCATCCTGAGGACATGGCCAGGACATGGCTGGGACATTTCCAACTAAGCAGACAAATTCCTTTGTTTTTGATTTTTGATTTCACTGAAGCCTCCTTCTTGGCATCTTTGATGACCACCCTTTCCTTATCGAATCCCCAAAAATCCCTCTATCAATAGGTATTTTCCACCCTCCCCTCCTTCAACCCATTGGAATTCCCCTTCATCATCAACAGCAGCTGTGCCTTTGACACTGCAAGCAGAAAGACTGCCAACTCCGCCAAACTGGTGGGCCATTGCTGAAACACTTCTTTCTTTCCATCCACTAGGAATTCAAAATTGTTGGGCACATGCAAATCATATTTGGCAGCTCCTCTTGCAAGGTCGGCATGTACTCTTGCACTCAGATGCAATACTTGTGCTCATTTGATGGCTCTGCTCATTTTTTTGTATTATACATCAAAGTAATGATCTTCTCATGGCTGCTTTATTGAATTTTTGCTAATTCCTGGAGTTAAGGGTGTGATGCATCATCCTCCAGAGGACAAGTTTTTGCATACATATAAAAACTCATCCTCTAGAGGACGAGTTACATGAATACGAGTTAAAAACCGGAGTTTATTACACCCCTGCTTTGACGGTGCATCATTTTTTAACACAAACTCTCGTTTCACGCGAACTCCAAAATATTGTGTGTGTACTATTGTATTGCAAACTAGTGTAGCAAAACATTGTAACTCCGGCAGGAATAATTAGGAGGACCAACCTCGCTCAACTCAACACATCGGACTAAGCATCATCCATTCAAAGTTCCACTACCAACTTTCAAGAATGTTCCCCTCTTCTATTTTGCGCATCGCCCGGTCCTCTGCCCCTGCCATTGGGCGGGCGTCTGTTACCGCGGCTCGCCGCACCATGGCTGCCCCCGCCGTCTCGTCTGCCCCCGCCGCAACTTCGAGCGATGCCCCGCCATCCGTATTTGACAAAATCGTCAAAATCACCATTATTGATCCCTCGGGAGCCCGTCGTGTAATCCCAGCGTATGTGGGTCAGACTCTCTACGATGCCTGCAGCACAAGCAACGTAGACCTTGGCCCCAGCAGTGTCGGATCCCCACAACAAAAAGTTCGTAGCACCACGTGGACCGAACCCTTGTACGGAGAGGGAGCCACCAGTGGATTTGATCATGTCATTCTCCAAAGCGGAAACAAGGGGGTTCAGTTGGTCGAACCCCCTCATTCTAATGAATTGAAAATGTTGGAGGTTTACTGGGATGATGACGAGATTTTTCCTGAGAGTCGATTGGCAAGCCAGGTGGAAATTAGTAAGGACATGGATGGTATGGTTGTGTATGTTCCTGATCGTATCGTTGATGATATCCCCTGAAATGGAAACTGTTGTTGTTGAGCGGAAGGGGGATCTTGTCGAAATAATTGGAGGGTGTCGTTGCAAATGATGGTAGCAAACGGCATCGAGGAGAATTGGAATAAATGAATAGAATAATTCACGGACAATGTTGCATACGGTGTGAATAGATCCCTCTCATTGAACGTTTCTATTCTCTGAAGTCACCCCAATAAGTACGTTAGAATACTGTGATAGAACCGTGTAAAATGAAATCATAAGCCATTAGTAATTCTATGAATTATCGTGTCTGTTACGATCATATAAAATCTTGAAATATTTTCTTGTAAGATCACGCATATCTATGATTGAAAAAACACAAATATCAGGACTCGGGTCGGATCCATCACTAGCTCGCTCGTTTTCATGCGGTTAGCATTATTTACTGGATGTGAAAGTCCATTGTGCTGGCGAGGAGTGTCTGGGTGTATGTAGTTTCAGCAGATCGAGCCCAGTTGCGAGGACCTCTGACGCAAGTTCTCCTTCGTGAACTTTGTGAAGGAGGATTGTAGTACAATACTGGTACTTTGTCAATGGTTAAGAGAAAGGGGTCAAGGGTCAGGTCATTGGCAAACGTGGTCTATGCATCCTAGACTGTAACTGTGGGCTCTTCTCTCTAGGAGAGACTCCCCTGGTTACTGGTTCCCATGCAATGTGGAGATGATCACAAAGAACTTCCTGTCCACATTGAAATTGCTGTCCACAAGTCCAAAACAATGGTTCCATAACTGATCAAAATATAATGAGAACTTTCCCTGTTGAACACATTGATTTTTACCAGATTCATGTACAAATTGAAATATGAACCCTCATTTTTGTTCCATGGATAGAGAACAATTTCTGTTTTTGAATTAGTGCTTAAGTAAATGGCATACAGACTTGATCAATGCAGCCATCATTTTCAGTACACCCAAAAATGTTGGTGCACAAAATAATGGGATTCTGAAAACAAAAAATGCTCATGAGACCAATTTTGATATTATAAAACTATCACACAGCTTAATTCTGAGAGCAAATTTTTTAAATTTTCTTATCTAGATTATTTCATGTTAAACTAACACTACTTCCACACATTTTCATAAGACATCATATCCTCATCTGTGTCAGAATGTTTGGAATATTTGAGCAGGGGAAATAATTTTCCACATTGCTCTGTTACGTTCTGCAAGACTTTAGAATAGTGAGGTATTATTTGATGAGTCAGAAGGACAAAACAATTACAATGAAAGTAAGTAGATGCAACTAAGTACAACCAAGAGAGATGTGAGAGAAAAGTCATTATGAACAGGGTTAGTTAAGTTGATCATTTTATCTTATCCCAACTTTTAAGTTTTATTAGACAAAGCTACATCAGTGCCATCAATCAAACATTTTACTAGAATTTCAATCAAATCATTTCAAAATGAGAAAGGGATTCTTATTGAAATTGAGTAAGTGAAGATTGTGATTGTGAAGAGAGATCAAATGATTTTGGATTATCCAGTGACAGGAGCATTAATCTTATATGGTAGTCCAAGTGTGACTATATAGAAGAAGTTTAAGTCTCCATATTTGAAGATTGTTGACATTGGCATTAAGTCTGCATGGTCTGTGAAACATGTTTTAGTGAAGTGTTAAGTCTTTGCAGTCATTGTGACCGTTTGCAGAGGCATGAATTCGTAGTAAAGTATATTGCATGAAGAATGTCAAAAGAAAATTCATTTTGCATAACCCCATTCTCAAGAAAAGAAATAGACTTGGATTCATGGTCATAGATTATATTTTGCCAAGGACAAGTACAAATGCTATGGAAAACTGTTGTTATGCAAGTGAAATTAAGAATGGTACAACATGGGACACAGTGTCTAACAATTTTTTACAATGCTGCAGAAGTAAGATGTTATCAAGGACAGATTTGCATTGGTTTCTCAGATAATTATGCTCTGAGTTCTGAACAAGAAGGTATTCATGGGATTGACATTGTCAATTAACTACAAACTGCATACAGAAGGACAGCATCTTAGCTGATTAAGAATAACAAGATATTTGAGTATCCAGAATAAAATGGCATGATGGCATGGGAACAACAAGTGAGTAAGTACACATCAACATAAACAGCATCTTCATTTAAGTCAAGAAGAGATGTAATGAGCAAGTTTAGTTCAGAATCATGAAGATTAGAACAGCAAACTGGAAGTGATTTGCAACAAGATTAATAATAGTGGTGTGTCAGCATAGATATTGGTAAAAGATTTCATGGTAAAGATTCTAAACAATCAACTGTGGATATTCTGGAGAACTAGCTTACAATACAAGGTATTGAATTTTCAACTGTGTTGGACATTCAGGAAAAAAGTCAATACTAAGTATTTATGCATGATGCACAAAGATAAATGAATGTGGGGAAAAAGAATAGAGGATTAAGTTGCTATAGAAGTTAGTTCAAGGTATACAGTAGGAATTGTAATAAGTACAGACAGAAAGGTAAAGAATATCCCAATAGAAAAATAGAGAAGAAGGATACTAATAAACAAGACTGTATGATGATGAAATGACTAGTTGTGCAGGACTTATGCTTGCTGATGAAGACAAAGTTGATCATGCACTGTGAAAGAGTTTTACAAGAAAGGGAGAATACTGATAATGAAAGTTTGCATTTGGAAGAAACTACTTTGTATCATTGTACGAGCACTTCAAAGTAACTTGGAGATATATAAGAAAAATAGGAGTATATAAAAAGCGTGAAGTATTTGAGCATGGTAATTGTTTTTGATTCAAATCTGTGATGTTCTGCAAGACTAGAAGATAAATCATTTGAAAAAAGATGTGTTGTATGGTACAGAGATATAACAAGGAATCTATGCATGACAGAAGATATCTCTATGTACCTGTTGAGAGAGATACAAGAAGGAAATCACTAAGACAACAGTTTGTTGTTCAACTTCTCATTATTTTATAGACCAATCAGACAAAACTGTATCAGTGCCAATAATCATTTATTTTATTAGAATTTCCAACAACTATGACTATATTGTCCCAAACAGCTAACCACCAATTGCCATGCACAACAGTTGAAATATGTTGGAGACAAGAAACCCACAGATGAAGAGCAACCTCAATTAGGCCAACAAAAGATTAACATCTATATTTATACAAAAGGTTCTAATACAAATTTTTATTTTTCCTTACGTCCATATTACTTACTAGTTTTGAGAGCGTAATGTAAGTATAGATATTACATATGTGTTATCAAACAACAGGATTTCATTCAACATGATGCAGGGGGTAGCAAATTTCATCATATCAATTAAACATTATGTATGACAGAATGGATGAGCACCAAAAACAGAAAACAGAGAAAACCATGGTTGGATGGAGGCTGCTACATTGTCATGCTGTATAGCATCCAACTTTTGGCACATGTTGATATTTTCTTATGAGGGACACTGAATTGGGAAATTTGGAGGAATACTGAGATGACAATCGTGTCAATTGGATAGCAAGATTTTTTCATTGGCAAAATTTTTACACAAATATCTTTTATTTGACAATGATGTCAAATAAAGTCATTAAAGATAAAAAATGGTTCTAGGTATGTTGTGTGATTATTGTATATTTTATCATTGATAGTTTATCTATGATAGTCATGTTGTGGTCAAAATCATAATACAGATTTCAAATGTTGTCTCAATATTAATATTTCACAAATTATTAAAAGAAAAATGAAATTTGTCTCCAACAAAAAAGGATGTCAGGGGAAAATATATTTTCAATTTCGATGAGAATAATTGTAAGCTGTGAATCACTGGTCAATTGCTATTGAAATGATATATCTTAGCCTCTGATTGATGTTAAAAGGAAGGTGATGGATGAAAACATGCTTTTTATGCAAAACATGGAAATGAAGATGATACTGTTGCGATAGTCCTAATTTTTGAATTCTCATTCTGTTACATGCTCAAAGCTTAAAACAAGGAAAATTTCACCAATTGTGGATTGCATGATTCAGAGAATTGTTTCTTGATTGTTTTTGTTTTGATAGAGGTGCCTCATAGTGTTTGATCATATAGGAGGGATATACCATGGCATGCAAGGATGTAGTTCTAGACATGAAATGGTAAAGATGAGAGAAAGTTAATGGTTAGATGGATGTGCTGACAGAACTGAATAAAATGCTCAAGTCTTGTAAAACCAGTTTTTGTAGGCGTGGTCTCATCTAATCCAGTGACTTCCTTGTCAACAACTCATCCAAGATGAGAAGACAAGCTTGGAATTTGGGTCAAAGAGTCTATATCACTGTAGGGTTGAAATTCCTGGGTATATATAAGAAAGTGGGACA
>JACCDI010196159.1_pt1 | contig 11105 bp, 8 predicted proteins | sample 7442791 | NCBI WGS metagenome assembly JACCDI01 (sample SAMN15323434, study PRJNA562643) | freshwater metagenome | isolation source: river surface water | place: USA:Blue River Watershed | collected 2017-08-15
ATGCCATGCTCACCCGCGCAGCAGAGCTGTGCATGTCGCTCGGCACGGACGGGCTGCGCGGCGAACTGGCGCTGATGCGCGCCGCACGTGCGCTGGCAGCTTTCGAAGGCGACAAGGAAGTCAATGAAGCGCATCTGCGGCGCATGGCGGCGCCGGCATTGCGCCATCGTTTGCGACGCAATCCGCTGGATGACGCCGGCTCGGGCACACGGGTTGCGCGCGCAGTCGAGGAAGTGCTGGCCTGAGCACCGATCTTTGTGAACGCACGACAAAATCCTGATGATCATGCACTGAGCGCCGCCAGCCTGTGGCAAAGCGCAGTGCAGGCGGCTGCGCTGCTGGCGATCGATCCCTGCGGTCTTGCCGGTGCGCGCGTGCGCGCAGCGCCGGGACCGGTGCGCGATGCGTGGCTTGATCTGCTGCATCGCTGGATGGGCGATGGCGCCTGGAAGCGCATGCCGGTCAATATCAGCGACGAGCGCCTGCTCGGCGGACTGGATCTGTCCGCGACCCTGTCCGTCGGACGTCCGGTCTTGCAGCGCGGACTGCTGTCCGAGGTGGATGGCGGCGCGCTGATATTACCGATGGCCGAGCGCCTTCCTCAGGAGACAGCCGCCCGGCTTGCCGCCGTGATCGACACACACGAAGTGATGGTGATGCGCGACGGATTGAATGCGCGTCACCATGCCCGGTTTGCACTGGTGGCGCTGGATGAGGGCGCGCATGAAGACGAAGCCGTATCGCCGGTGCTGCGCGAGCGGCTGGCGTTCGACATCGATCTGCGCGCGATACCATGGCAGGTGGTGACCGGCGAAGCCTTCTCGATGATCTCCCCGGATGATATTCGCGCTGCGCGCGAGCGCATCGCGCACATCGGGATGCCTGATGAATTGCTGCGCGCGCTGTGTGGTGCGGCCATGGGTCTGGGCATTGATTCGGCGCGCGCCGCGCTGTTGTCCGTGGCTACTGCGCGCGCAAATGCCGCGCTGGATGGCAATCAGCAGGTGACTGAAGATGATGCGCGGGTCGCGGCCTCGCTGGTGCTCGCGCCGCGCGCGACACGGCTGCCGCCGGTGCCCGACGAGGACGACGCAGAACGGGCCGAGCCTGAACCACAGGCCGAAGCTCCCGATCAGGAAGCGCACGAACATCCATCCTCACAGGCCACGCAAGAACAAGCACCGCTCGAAGACCGCGTGCTCGATGCTGCGAAGGCAGCGCTGCCCGCCGGGCTGTTGCTGCAGATGCTGGAAGGCGGCGCGCTCAGGCGCGGCCATGCCGGCAAATCCGGTGCCGCGGTGAAGGCCGGATTGCGCGGACGTCCTGCGGGTTCACGCCGCGCGCGGCCCGCGCAGGGCAGCCGGCTGCATCTGATCGATACCCTGCGTGCCGCAGCGCCCTGGCAGAAGCTGCGCACTGCAACGGCGTCGGGCAAGCGCAGCAGCGGATCACGCATACAGGTGCGCGCCGAAGATTTTCATGTGACGCGCATCAAGCAAAAAACCACTACCGCGACGCTGTTTGTCGTCGATGCTTCCGGTTCATCCGCGATGCACCGGCTGGCCGAAGCCAAGGGCGCGGTCGAGCTGCTGCTCGCCGATTGTTACGTGCGGCGCGATCAGGTGGCGCTGATGGCGTTTCGCGGACAGCAGGCCGAATTGCTGCTGCCGCCGACGCGCTCGCTGGTGCGCGCCAAGCGCAGCCTTGCCGGCTTGCCCGGCGGTGGCGGCACGCCGCTGGCCACGGCCATCGATGCCGCCGGCTTGACGGCGCAAGGCCTGCAGCGTCGAGGCGTGTCACCGCTGATCGTCATGCTCACCGACGGCCGCGCGAATGTCGCGCGCGATGGCAGCGGTGGCCGTGAGCAGGCACACGCGGAAGCCTTGCAGGCGGCACGCCAGCTATCGCTGACAGGGGCGGCCGTGCTGTTCATCGACACCTCGCCCAAGCCGCAGCCACTCGCAGCTGAACTCGCCTCAGCGATGCGCGCACGCTACCTGCCCTTGCCGCATGCGGGCGCGGCGATGGTGTCGCAGGCGGTGCGCGCGGTGAGTCGCGAGGTGAGCCGCGAAGGGAGCCGCGCATGAGCTCCGAGCGCGCACGCGGCGGAGCGCGCTGAGTTGAGCGCCCGGCTGGTCTGGGAGACAGACGGGCGTGACTGGCCGAACCGCAGTCACAGCCATTTCATTCATGCGGCCGGACTTGACTGGCATGTGCAGCAATTCGGCGAAGCCAGCCTGCCTTCGGATGCGCCGCCGGTGTTGCTCATCCACGGCACAGGTTCGTCGTCGCATTCGTGGCGCGATGTCGCGCCGCTGCTTGCAAAGCGATGCCGTGTGCTGTCCATCGATCTGCCCGGTCATGGGTTCACGACCATGCCGCAGCCGGCAGAACAATCATTGAGCTCTATGGCGCGCAAGCTGGCAGCCTTGCTGAAGACCTTGTCATTTGCTCCGCAACTGGTGGTTGGCCATTCGGCAGGTGCCGCCATCGCGGCGCGTCTTGCACTGGACAAGGCCATCGCACCCTCTGCGCTCATCAGCCTGAATGGTGCTTTCGTGGGTTTTGGCGGAGTCGCCGGTCAGTTGTTTTCACCGATTGCGCGATTGCTGGCGGCAGGTTCATTCGCCTCGCGTTTTTTTGCCTGGCAGGCGCAGGACCCGGCCATCGTCGACAAGCTGGTGCGCAGCACGGGTTCGGTGCTGGATGCGAATGGCATGCGTCTGTACGCACAGCTGGTAAGAAATCCGGGGCATGTGTCCGGTGCGCTGGCGATGATGGCGCACTGGGATCTGGCGCCGCTTGAACATGCACTGCCGTCGCTCGACATTCCTGTGTGGCTGGTCGCGGCGGAGAATGATCTGACCGTGCCGCCCGCGCAGGCATCGTTGGTCGCACATCTCTTACAGAAACCGCAGATCGTGCTCTGGCCCATGCTCGGGCATCTCGCGCATGAGGAGAGCCCGGCACAGTGCGCTGCGCTGGTGGACGAGGCGCTGTTACTTGTGCGTGATATGTAGCGCCACGTTTTCTGCGCCAGTGCTTTGATCACTGACTTGTATTGTTTGATCATTACCTCCAGCTATATTTGTGCCGGACTGTGAGGCAATAGGGCGAGGGTGGTGAACGAGGGTACGGGTTGTTTTGCCCTTGGCATGGCGTATGGCCTCTTCCAAGCCTCTTCTCACGCTGTCGAAAAATTTATCCATGTAAGTATCTTTAAACCATTGAGGCCGCAGCCACAAGCTGACGTAACGGTCTCAATGGCTTCATGTGACGTATTAGCACCAAATTCCTGCAGCTCACAGCCGCTTCAACAAAAACCCGCCAATGGCCGATGGCCCGCTCCCCTGCGCCTGCAACTGAAACACGCCTCCCAGCTCCGCCGGCCCGTTGCCACTGCTGCCCGATCCCACACCACCAAAAAATCTCGCGCTGATGCCGCCCGCGAGCGCATCATTCGAGGCCGTGCTCGTCGCATAGTTAGCGCTGGAGAACGGCAGGGTGCTGGTCAGTGATACGGGTATCGGATCCAGGGTGCCTTCATCAATGCGTGTGCCGCTGAACGTGAGCGTGATGGTGCGTTTGCCGAAATCCACCACCGCCTCCGCCTGACCTGTGATCGGATAAGAATCCTCAGCCTTCTGATAGCTGAACCAGCCGCGCAGCACGCCGGAATAGCGCACCGTGCCCGACGCGGGCACCAGTGGGGCGCGCGTGACCGCGCCAAAGGCGACGAAGCCGCGGCGCATCTTGTTGTGCTCGTAGCCAGTGCCCTTGGACCACTCATCGATCATCACCGTGTCTTGCGTGATCCAGCTCGACAGGTTGGTGTGCGCATAGCTCCATTGGTGGTAGTTGCGATAGCCCTTGAAGCCGGGATAGGGCACACCAATGCTGTCGGCGGCAGGCAGCAGCACCAGATTGCCATTCGCGTCCTGTCCCATGCCTGCTTGGGTGGCACCTTCTTCGTGCAGCCGGGTCGCCCAGAGATTGTCCGGCGCCAGCCCGCCCCGGCGCCAGTCGCCTTCTGCGGGATGCAGGCCGTCCGACTCGATGACGGCGCAGTCGCCTGACGCTGCGCAATCGCTGCGCGGGAAATAGATGTTGTTCGCATAGTGCGCCTGCGTGCCCAGCGCGCCTTTTTTCCAGTAATCGTAAAAATTCAGGTCGCTGGGTGGTGGCAAGGAGTTGAACGTGACCAGACCCTTGCTGTCGAGCTGCACGCGTCCGTGACGTTTTTCAAAGGTCTCGATGATCAGCGGGCGCTCCGTCTTGCCGTCCCACGAGATGCCCAGTTTCGACAGCAGCAGAGCAACGGCGGTCGTGTCGCCATTTGGATTGCGGGTCACGCGCACATCGGCGATCCCCCCCGATGCCGGCAGCAGACCCCATGCGCTGCCCGGCGCCGGGTTGTCGGTCAGCAGATCATTCATCGAGGTCGCGTAGGTCTGCACGCCAGACGCGGTGAGCCCGATGCGATTGTCCACGCGCAGTATCGTGCCGCCGCTGCACTGCATGTCGGCGGCCGGGCAGTTCATGTCGGTGCCAGCGCTGCTGCCCGAGCCGGCCAGCAATTGGGTGTCGCCACCTGAGCCCCCGCCGCTGCAGCCTGTCAGGATCGCCAGCCATGCCGAAAACAGGCAGTGCGTGACCGCGCGCGCGCTCACCGAGGGCGAGCGGCCCCCGAAAAAAACTTCCCCCATGTGTTCTCCCTGTGGTTGTCCCGGTTGCCAGATGTAGTTCGTTTGGCAAGCGAGACCTTAAGCCAGAGGAAGCGCCATTCATTGAGGGGCCACAAGGCCGGGAGGCGTCGGCGCCGCTTCAATCACGCCGGCTTATGAGCGGACAAAGCGGCCGGAGATCAGTCTTCGGTGTCCAATAAGCTTGACACTTGATAGTGACAAGTCTAAGTTACACAAAGATCCGTCAATGTCCGCTGACATCAGCAGGCATCGGGGCGGGAATGACAAGAATGACAATGCCGTCAGGAGGCAGACATGGACAACACTCAGCGCATCGAGCACGCTCTGGAGGCGGCGCTGGCCGCTCAGGAGGGCGAGGACGGGCCACCGCGGCTGGCGGCTGCGATCCGGCATGCGGTCTTTCCCGGCGGCGCCCGGATTCGTCCGCACCTGACACTGGCGGTCGCGCAGGCCTGCGGCGCAGAGGATCTTCAGCTTGCAGCAGCGGCCGGTGCGGCGATCGAGCTGATGCACTGCGCATCGCTGGTGCATGACGACTTGCCTTGCTTTGATAACGCGGCGACGCGTCGCGGCCGTCCCACCGTGTTTGCCGCGTATGGCGAGCGGCTCGCGGTGCTGGCGGGCGATGCGCTGATCGTCAGCGCTTTTCAGAGCCTGGGCGCTGCGGGCTCGGCTTGTCCTGAGCGGCTGGCGCCGCTGTTCGCGACACTGGCGACGGGCGTCGCTGCGCCGACCGGCATCGTCGCCGGCCAGGCATGGGAGTGCGAGCCCCGCGTGGCGCTGACCGAATATCAGCGCGCGAAAACCGGTGCGCTCTTCGTTGCTGCGACGGTTTCCGGCGCACAGGCAGCCGGCATGGCCGCCGAACCCTGGCGTGCGCTCGGCGAGTGGCTGGGCGAGGCGTATCAGGTGGCGGACGATATCCGCGATGTCGCGGCCGATCCCGAGTCGCTGGGCAAGCCCGCGGGGCAGGATGCAAAGCATGGCCGTCCGAGCTCTGCGGCTGAACTGGGGCTGTCCGGCGCGATCCAGCATTTTGATCAGCTGATTTCGTATGCCAGCGCTTCGATACCTGCATGCCGGGGCTCGGCGCAGTTACGCACGCTGTTAAGGCATGAGTCCAAGCGTCTGGTGCCGGTCGAGCTGACGCGCCGTGTCGCGCCCAGCGTCACGCGCGTGAACGCCTGATGGCTGCTGCTGCGCTCTCCTGGACTGACTGGCTGCTCGGCTGGCGCGACCGGCTGCTGGCCAGTCCCGCGTTTCATCGGATGGCTTCCGGGTTCTTGCTGACCCGGCCTATCGCGCATCGTCATGCGCGAGAAGTCTTCGATCTGGTCGCCGGTTTTGTGTATTCGCAGGTGCTGGCGGCCTGCGTGAAGCTCGATCTTTTTCGCTTGCTGTCGCGGGGCCCGCAATCCCTGTCGGCGCTCGCGCAGCAGTTCGAGATGAGCAAGGAAGCGGCAGCGCGGCTCTTGGCAGCGGCGCAATCGCTGAAGCTGGTCGAGCAGCGCGGCGTTGATGCTTCGGGCGAGCCACGCTATGGTCTGGGCCGGCTCGGCGCGCCGCTGGTGGGCAATGAGGCAGTGATCGCGATGGTCGAGCATCACGCCGTGCTGTATGCGGACCTTGCCGATCCGCTGGCGCTGCTGAGAGGCAGCGGGCCCGCGTCTTCACTGTCCGCGTATTACCCGTATACCGCCGATGAGGCGAGTACCCGCGCGGCCGAGATCTCGCCAGAAAAAGTCGCCAGCTACTCGCGGCTGATGTCGGCATCGCAGCCGCTGGTTGCGGCAGAAATTCTCGATGCGTTCTCGTTCGGTGGCTATCGCCAGCTGCTGGATGTCGGCGGTGGTGAAGGACGCTTTCTGGTCAGCGTGTCCGAACGCGCGCCGCAGCTGAAGATGACCCTGTTCGATTTGCCGCCGGTCGCCGCCAATGCGCGCCAGCGTTTTCAGGCCGCCGGCATCGCGAACCGTGCCGAAGCCATCGGTGGCAACTTCCTTGCCGATGAGCTGCCACGCGGCGCGGACATCGCGTCGCTGGTGCGCGTGGTTCACGACCATGACGACGAGCGCGCCACCACCATCCTCAAATCCATCCGTCGCGCGCTGCCGACCGGCGGCACGCTGGTGCTCGCCGAGCCTATGTCCGGCACCCCCGGTGCGGAGGCGATGGGCGATGCGTATTTCGGCTTTTACCTGCTCGCCATGGGCAGAGGACAGGCGCGTACCGCAGAACAGCTGACGGCGCTGCTGAGGGCCTGCGGATTCGGCAAGGTCAGACTGCTGCCGACCCGGATACCACTGCAAGTGCGAATGCTGGTGGCCGAGGCGGTGTAGCAAAACGATATGAGTGTCCCTTTGCGGGAAGCTCCCTGTGCGAACCCCGCCATCGTCATTGAGAGGCCAAGCTGCATTGGCAGATTCATCTCCGCAAATACCAAAATAACAACACCTAAAAGTTTGCTGTCAACTTGCCATGAACTCGCTATTTGTAAATATTACTTGACAGTATAGAGCGTCAGCATAGAATGACACGATGACCTGTAAAGGTGCGCCATACGCGCGCCAATGCAGAGCCCACATAACGCGCACGGCATTCACCGTGACCCAAAGCGAGACAGGTTTGCCATGAACAGCCTGCATCACGAGACAACTGCGCACTGCCAATGCCTGAGGAGGTGGGTATGAACGCGCACGCCGTCGTCGTCGAGCAGCCGCTGAAACTGCAACTGCGCGAACTCGCGCTGGTCGCGCCCACGGATAACGATCTGGTGGTCGATATCTGCTGGAGCGGCATCTCTACCGGCACCGAAAAACTGCTCTGGTCCGGCCGCATGCCGACCTTCCCCGGCATGGGTTATCCGCTGGTGCCGGGCTATGAATCGGTTGGCCGCGTCGCGCAAGCAGGCAAAAGCACGAACTACGAACCAGGCGAACTGGTCTTTGTGCCGGGCGCGGCCTGCTTTGGCGAGGTGAAGGGTTTGTTCGGCGGTGCGGCGTCACGCGTCGTCATCCCCGCATTGCGCGCGCTACGCGTCTCTGAACAACTGGGCGAGAAGGGCACGCTGCTGGCACTCGCAGCGACCGCGTATCACGCGCATGTGGCCGCGGGCAGCAATAAACCCGACCTGATCGTAGGCCACGGCGTGCTGGGCCGCATGATCGCGCGCCTGACGGTGCTCGCTGGTGTCAAGCCAGTGGTGTGGGAAACCAATCCCGAGCGCCGCGCGGGTGCAGTCGGCTATGAGGTCGTCGATCCGAAAGACGATATGCGCTCGAACTATCGCTGCATCTGCGATGTCAGCGGCGACCCGTCGATACTCGATTCACTGATTGCGCGCGGCGCGCCGAACTGCGACATCGTGCTTGCCGGTTTTTACGATCAGCCGATGTGCTTCTCCTTTGCGCCGGCTTTCCTGCGCGAGGCGCGCATCCGCGTGGCGGCGCAGTGGAAGCCGGCCGAACTCACCGCCGTGCGCGATCTCGCCGAAAGCGGCGAGCTGTCGCTCGACGGGCTGATCACGCATCGAAGCAATCCGCACAACGCCGAGGCAGCGTATCGCACGGCCTTTGAAGACCCGACCTGCCTGAAGATGATCCTCGACTGGAGAAACGCACCATGAGCAAGCCCACAGAGCACCAGGCAGCGCCCGTGCATTTCATGCAGAAGGAGCGTTTGCGCGCCGAGGCAGCAATCGAGCCTGATGCGCCCACCACCGGCGAAGTCACCAAAGAGACGCAGATCATCGCGATCTATGGCAAGGGCGGGATTGGCAAGAGCTTCACGCTGGCCAACCTGTCTTACATGATGGCGCAGCAGGGAAAGAAGGTCTTGCTGATCGGTTGCGATCCGAAGAGCGACACCACCTCGCTGCTGTTCGGCGGCAAAGCCTGCCCGACGATCATCGAAACCTCTTCCAAGAAAAAACTCGCCGGCGATCCGGTGACGATCAGCGATGTCTGCTTCAAGCGCGATGGCGTGTTTGCCATGGAGTTGGGTGGCCCCGAAGTCGGCCGCGGCTGCGGCGGTCGCGGGATCATCCATGGTTTCGAGCTGCTCGAAAAACTCGGTTTCCATGACTGGGGTTTTGATTACGTGCTGCTCGATTTTCTGGGCGACGTAGTGTGCGGCGGCTTCGGTCTGCCGATCGCGCGCGACATGTGCCAGAAAGTGATCGTCGTCGGCAGTAACGACCTTCAGTCGCTGTATGTGGCCAACAATGTCTGTTCGGCCGTCGAATACTTCCGCAAGCTCGGCGGCAATGTGGGCGTGGCCGGCATGGTGATCAACAAGGACGATGGCACCGGCGAGGCGCAAGCCTTTGCGCAGCACGCCGGTATTCCCGTGCTGTCGGCCATTCCTGCGAATGAAGATATCCGCCGCAAGAGCGCCAGCTACGAAATCATCGGACGTCCGGAAAGTCAGTGGGGCGAGCTGTTCGCCACGCTCGCGCAGAACGTCGCCGATGCGCCGCCGGTGCGCCCGAAACCGATGTCCCAGGAAGCGCTGCTCGGCCTGTTCTCGGCTGACACCGTGGGTCGCGATGTGGTTCTGGAGCCGGCCACCATTGCCGACATGATGGGCCGCGATGAAGTCGTGAAGCCCACGCTCGAAGTCATCTACGACGAGGTCTGACGATCATGACCCGTCCCGTGATCCCGATCGTCGCCAACCCGGACGCCCTGAAGGCGGATGGTGTCGGCTGCCATTCCGGGAAGGACCAGATGCAGGCCGCCGCGCGCGCGGCAGGCAAGAGCGACACGCTGGATCAATACGCGCAGGATTATCCGAAGGGCCCGCACGATCAGCCGCAGAGCATGTGCCCGGCGTTCGGATCGTTGCGCGTCGGCTTGCGCATGAAGCGCACCGCAACGATCTTGTCCGGCTCGGCCTGCTGTGTGTACGGGCTGACCTTCACCTCGCATTTCTATGGCGCGCGCCGCAGTGTCGGCTATGTGCCGTTCAATTCCGAATCGCTGGTGACGGGCAAGCTGTTCGAAGACATTCGTGATTCCGTGCATGCGTATGCGGATCCCGAGCGCTATGACGCGATCGTGATCATCAATCTCTGCGTGCCGACGGCTTCCGGCGTGCCGCTGCAGATCCTGCCGAAAGACATCAACGGCGTGCGCGTGATCGGCATCGATGTGCCGGGCTTTGGCGTGCCCACCCACGCCGAAGCGAAAGACGTGCTGGCCGCTGCGATGCTGCGCTATGCGCGCAATGAAGTGCAGGCCGGCCCGGTCGCCGCACCTGCGAACCGCGTGACCGACAAGCCCACCGTCACCTTGCTTGGCGAGATGTTCCCCGCGGATCCGATGATCATCGGCGGCATGCTGCAGATGCTCGACCTTGCGGCCGGCCCGGTGGTGCCAACCCGCGAATGGCGTGAACTGTATGCCGCGCTCGATTGCGCCGCGGTCGCCGCGATCCATCCGTTCTATACCGCGAGCCTGCGCGAATTCGAGGCTGCAGGACGTATCGCCGTGGGTTCGGCGCCGGTCGGTCATGACGGCACCGAAGCCTGGCTGCAGGCGATCGGTAAGGCTTGCAACGTCGAACAATCAAAAATCGACGCCGCAAAAAACAAACTGCTGCCCGCGATCAAAGGCGCGCTCGCCGCCACACCCATCAAAGGCCGCATCACGCTGTCAGGCTATGAAGGCTCGGAGCTGCTGGTCGCGCGGCTGCTGGTCGAGAGCGGCGCGGACTTGCGCTATGTCGGCACCGCCTGCCCGCAAACCGCGATGAGCGATGCCGATCGCGAATGGCTGCAGGCACACGGCGTGCAGGTGCAGTACCGCGCGTCGCTGGAGCAGGACATCGCCGCCGTCAATGAATTCAAGCCGGATCTTGCGATCGGCACCACGCCCGTCGTGCAAGCGGCAAAAGAACTCTCGATACCCTCGCTGTATTTCACGAACCTGATCTCCGCGCGCCCGCTGATGGGCCCGGCGGGTGCCGGTTCGCTGGCGACGGTCATCAATGCGGCGATCAACAACAAGCCGCGCATGGACAAGATGAAGGATTTCTTCGGCAATACCGGCGCGGGCGATCGTGCCGGTGTCTGGGAAGGCGTGCCCGTGCCGCATCCGGAATTCCGCGCCGAGGTGCGCCGCAAGCTGGAGAAAGCCGCGAAGAAGCGCAAGGCGGAGGAGATGATATGAACATCATCGACCACGATCGCGCGGGCGGCTACTGGGGCGCGGTGTATGTGTTCACCGCGATCAAGGGACTGCAGGTCATCATCGATGGCCCGGTCGGCTGCGAGAACCTGCCGGTGACCTCGGTGCTGCATTACACCGACGCGCTGCCGCCGCACGAGCTGCCTATCGTCGTCACGGGTCTCGCGGAAGAACAACTCGGCCGCGAAGGCACCGAGGGCGCGATGAAACG
>JACCDI010303908.1_pt1 | contig 11105 bp, 7 predicted proteins | sample 7442791 | NCBI WGS metagenome assembly JACCDI01 (sample SAMN15323434, study PRJNA562643) | freshwater metagenome | isolation source: river surface water | place: USA:Blue River Watershed | collected 2017-08-15
CACAAAGATATTACCTTTCATGAAATTGATTTGTCATTGTCTTGTAAAACAATTAATTCGTTCAAAAAATGACCAATTAATGATTTTAATATAATGGTCAATATTTACTATTTTTACTGCAAATTTAAAGGATGCTTAAAAACATTGCTGTATTCGGAGCTTCCGGATTTTTCGGACTGCCTGTCACCAAAGCGCTCGCCGATGCGGGCTTTAATGTCTATGTGCTCAGTACCGACCCCGACACTGAAAAAACACTTCTGCCAGACAACGTTACCGTTGAAGAGGGTAACTGGATGTACCACCACGACCTGAAACGATTCCTCCAGAAAGTGGATGCTGTCTATTGTTGCCTGAGTGTTGATCTCAACGAAAAACCTGAAGATTTTCACGCTGAAACCGATGGTCTGCGCGAAATTCTTAATGCCTGCCTGGCTTGCGGAATTAAACGTATTGCCTATATGTCCTCCGTGCTTCAATACAATCAGGTGGAAAATGAAGATTCATGGTGGGTGTTCAGAGTTAAAAAAGATGCTGTTAATTATGTGCGCGATTCTGGAATTCCGTTTACTATCTTTTATCCAAGTACTTTTATGGAGACTTTTCAGTCGACTTACCGAAAGGGAAAAAAAGTGCTGGTGTACGGACAGTCTTCTTTTCCTATCTACTTCATCAGTCTACAAGATTATGCCCGTATGGTGGTAAATTCTCTGAAAATTCAAACAACTCAAGACAAAGAATACTTTATACAGGGTGCTGATTGCTACAAGATTCAAGATGCAGCGCGTCTATTCGTGAAACATCAAACAGGTGTTAGGTTGAAGTTTATCTCTCTTAACTGGTTGAGATTTCTAAGTATATTCTCAGATAAATATAAATTCTTACACGAACTGTCTGCTGCCTTGAATGACAACAATGAACAATTTGTTGCCGATGATGCCTGGAAAGAACTCGGTAAACCTGAAATCACTTTTAATGCTTTTGCAAAATCTCAGGCTTAATGATGTCTCTTAAAATTCGTTTACAACTCGCTGCCTCTTCTTTAATTCAATCTTTTAAAGCTCGTAAAACACTTAAAAAGATCAATGAGCAAGTTGCATATGATCTCAAATTGCTAACTTCTCTGACATCGCCTTCTTCTCAAAAGGCTGGTACGCTCATCGTTAAATGCGATGATATAGGTGATTTTTTAGTCTGGCAACAGGTTATTCCCGCTATCGTAAAACATGCTCCTAAACCACTTGTATTCGTTGGGAATCTTGCCATCAAACCTCTTTACGAAAATTACTTTGATTTTGCAGATTCTGTTATCTGGATTGATAAAAAGCAATGGGGTGACTCCAATTACCGACTTTCTGTCTACCAAAAGGTAAATCTAATTCAAGCTGAACTTGCGTTTACGCCTCTGTTTACACGCAATTTTATCATGGATGATCTGATTCTTGCCGCCTCGGGTGCTCCTAAACGTTTTGTATGGGACAGGAAATTTCATGCTTATTTCCCTGAGATGAATCTTCTTGATAATCACACTGGTGTTCAGGTAAACACTGAAACTCCCATTAAACTGGAATACTTCAGAAATATCGAATTTGTTTCTAAAGTTTTTAATGTGAAAATGGAGGAAGATTTTAAAGTTCTTTTTCCAGATTTTAAGAAATATCGAACCTTAATCGTTGTGCCCGTGGCCAGCGCAGGAAGCAAAACCTGGAGTGCCGAAAATTTTGCAAGAACCATCTCTGCAGTCATCAACGACTTTGATAAGTGTATTCTGATAGCGGGTCCGAATGGTGTTGAAGCGGCTAATACAATTTGTCAGCTTGCCGGCTCTCCTAAAATTATTAATCTGGTAAATCAAACTCAGCTCTATGAGGCTTTTGCCTTTATTGGTGAAGCCAGTGTGCTCCTCACTTTAGATACTTTTGCTTCTCATGTCGGGGTACTTACTGCTACCAATACTGTCCTGATTTCTAACGGCACCAACTGGCAGCGTTTTGCTAATTATGCGCCTTATGTTTCGACTAAATTTATCTCAATTATGCCTCCACATGTAGATCCTTCTGATAAGAAGCTTAAACTCCGTTACAGCAGTTCTGAAATAAATACTATTAAAGTTGAAACCGTAGTAAGAGCTATCAAAAGTCTAGTTGACTAACGGGCAAAAGGCAAATCATTCAGACTGTTAAAATTGCCTTTGACAAATTGATAATGTCCTGCAATGGCTATCATTCCTGCATTGTCTGTGCAATATTCGAAGGCTGGTACAAAACTTTTTACTTTGTGTTTCTTTCCCAGTTCTTCAAATGATCGTCTCAATAATCTGTTCGCACTTACGCCACCTGCTATACCAATGTATCGAATATTCAAATCTTTCATAGCTTTCTCAAATTGAGAAAGAAGGGTTTTGATAATGGTATACCGCATTGATGCACAGATATCATTCAGGTTTTTTTGAATAAAATCAGGATCTGCTGCACTTTGTTTCTGTAGGAAATACAATAAGGATGTTTTTAAACCGCTAAAGCTGTAGTTATAGCCACTGATATTGGCTTTAGGAAATTGAAAAGCCATTGGATTGCCTTCTTCTGCAAGCTTGTCCACCAATGGTCCGCCGGGATAAGGGAGTCCGAGCATCTTTGCCGTTTTGTCAAAAGCTTCTCCGGCAGCATCATCAATGGTAGAGCCAATGATTTCCATTTCCAGGTAATCTTTCACCAATAGTATCTGTGTGTGACCGCCAGAAACTAATAAACATAAAAATGGAAACCCCGGTTGATCCTCAGCTATGTAATGTGCAGCAACGTGCGCTTGCAAATGGTTGATGCCTATGCTAGGGATATTTAAACCCATGGATAAGCCTTTCGCAAACTGCGACCCAACAAGCAAAGATCCCATCAATCCCGGGCCTCTGGTATACGCCACAGCATCCAGCTCAGATGCAGAAATGCCAGCGTCTTTCAGTGCTTTGTCTACAACAGGAAGGATGTATTGCTGGTGCGCTCTTCCGGCAAGTTCCGGAATTACTCCACCATATATTCCGTGCATGGTCTGGCTGGAGACAATATTGGCAAGTATTTTGCGGTTCTGAATTACCGCAGCAGCAGTATCGTCACAAGAAGATTCTATGGCCAGGATAGTTGGAGTGTCTTGTTTTTGTGTCATCTTGTGTATATACTTCTTTTACGGCATATTAAATTTGCATAAGGCTCACCGTATAACTTGCTCGCAAAAATATCTAAAATAGCGCGATTTATCCTACTGGTATTATTATTTACCATTGGCTTTCTGTACATTGTTTTTAGAAGTCAACCTGTACAAACCTGGCTGGCTGGAATTGCGACAGATTATCTGTCGAAGGAACTTGGAACTAAGGTGAGAGTAGGGGCAGTGGATGTTGAGTTTTTTAAAACTGCCGTACTGGAAGATATCTATATAGAGGATCAACATCAGGATACTCTGTTTTATTTCAGGAAATTAAAAGTCGATTATAATACCTACGATAAAAATAAAAAGGTCATTCAACTAAATTATGTCGGCATCGAAGGAGCGAAGATTTTGTTCGGTGAACACAAAGGAGATTCGGTGAATAACTACGAATTCTTTATCGATTTCTTTAAAGGCGGTCCGCGAGATCCGAAGAAACCTAAAATTATTTGGACCCTCAAAAGTAAAGTGGTCGAGATCGAAAGAACTCGCTTCGATTATTTTGTGAGAAATGAGGCTAAGCCCGACTTCATGGACTTTAATTACAATGATATTAGCTTTCATTCAATCGATGCCAGGTTAAGCGATTTTGTTCTGGTTGATGATTCTCTGCACTTTCAAACTCAACACCTGGAAACAACTGAAAAATGTGGTTTCCGAATCGATCATATAGAAGCAGATACCAAAATACATGAAGGCGGTATTGAGTTCTATAAGATGAATCTTATTACGCCTCATAGCGATATCAAAGATCAGTTCGCTATGATGACGCTCGACTGGAAAGACTATAACGACTTTAACGAAAAAGTTAAACTGAAAGCTCATCTTCAGAAATCAAAAGTGAGTACCATTGATCTGGCCTACTTTAGCAATAATCTCAAACTATACAAAACAGTTATTGAAATGACTGGCTCTGGCGAGGGTTTCTTAACGCGACTGAAAGGAAAAGATACCGAACTTCGTTTGTTTGATAATACAAGGTTTAAAGGTGACTGGACGATGACTGGTTTGCCGGATTTTGAAAATACAATCCTCGATTTTGAAGTAGATCAGTTCGAAACCAATTACCCAGATCTCTATAAAATCTCACTAGGAAATATGCCTGATAATTTCCGGTCTCTTGGAAAGATTAACTATTCTGGAATGTTTTCTGGTTTCTACGACGACTTCATTACCTATGGCACTATTGGTACAGATATCGGAGATTTTGAATCAGATATTAATATCAAGTACAAAGAGGGCTTAGAAAAAGCTACTTATAGTGGTTCTCTTAAAACCAACTATTTTAAACTTCGCGATTTTATGCCTGAAGCTAAAATAGATGATATCGCTTTTAATCTTAACATTAAAGGTACCGGTTTAGCCAGAAATACTTATCATGTCGAAGTTGATGGTGCTATTGACCAACTCTCTTTCCTAGATTATACCTATCAGAATATTACTGCAAAAGGAATTGTGTCTCAAGAGTCTTTCCAGGGCTCAGCTCAGGTGCGTGACGAGAATCTGGATATGGACTTTGATGGAGAATTCCTTAGTAATACCAAAGTTCCGGTGGCGAGTTTCAAGGCGCTTGTCAGACACTCAAATCTTGCTACTTTCGGCTTCGATACAACAGCTCAGGATGTTAGCGGTACTTTTTTACTGGACTTCGTAGGGAAAGACCTGGATAATGCCAGTGGTAGTATCTATGGCGAAGATATTAAAATCAAACGCAATGGCCAGTCTGTCGAGATTCCTGATTTAATGCTTAAAGCTGTCGAAACGGATAAAGGTAAAATACTTTCACTTAAATCAGAAGTTATTGATGCGAGTATCTCTGGTCAGTTTACCCTTAAATTGATTGATGTTTCTGTATTGCACCTTCTGCATCAGCTTATCCCAGCCTATTTTAATAAGCCCTCAAGAGAATTGCCGAACGAAGACTTTGTCTTTCAGTTTGATCTGAAAAATCCTTTTGCTATCACTTCACTGTATCAGCCAGATCTGTCTTTGGAACCTTGTTCTGGTGAAGGTTTTTACAAATCCTCTAACCAGTCGCTCAAATTTGAATTCAGAAATGATAGGATAGCATACAATGAACTGGTGTTCGAAGGCTTAAGTTTAACGGCTCATAAAATTGCCAATTCAGATCTTAAAATTGATGTCATGGTGAATGCCTTGACGGACGACCGTTACATTCATTCTAAAAACATCGAAGTGTTCTCGAGAGTTGCCGGGAATAAAATCTCTTTTGATTTTAACGGTGTTGATACCGGTTACAAAGTTGGTATTGATGCTCAGGGTGATGTGGTCTTCGTGAAAGATTCTATATTCCTTCAGATTCAAGAAGTGGCGCTGGCAGTTAACAAAGATATCTGGAATTTGGATACCAATGCATTCTGTCTGATGACAGGAGATTTTCTGAATATAGAGAATTTTAAATTTATCAATGAAAAACAAGCAATTGCTTTGAGCGGAGAGTTTGGTGATAACACCAGTAATCGAATGGATTTCTCTGTCAATGATTTTGCTGTTAAAACTATCAATTATTTTACGAAAGCCAATAAAATACCGGCTTTAGGTGGTATCTCTAATGGAACTATTACCTATAGAGTTTCAAATGGAATTGGCAAATACACGTCTAATATTAGTATCAAAGATTTTACAATAGGCAAAGATACTATTGGCGATTTATCTGTCTTTACCGGAAATCAAACCCTCGGTAGCAAACAACACTTAAGAGTATTTATTGAAAAGGGGTTACTCGACTCTATGACAGTTGAAGGGGATATCGATTTTGCTTCCAAAAATAATAATTTAAACCTGTATGCGAAACTTCCTCCCTCAGATATCAGAGTGTTTCAGCCGTATCTTGAAGGGATATTCAGAAATATGAAAGGGCAGGTGATGACAGCCGACAGCATGCGCATCAGTGGTTCTTTCGATCATCCTGTTATGGATGGGGATGTCCTTGTGAAAAATGCTGAAGTGTATGTTGATTATCTGAATGTGCCCGTAAAATTCTCAGCAAGAGTTCAAAGTGAAAAAAATAGAATGACGATTCTGCCTTTTGTGTTTTATGATGATAAAGGCCGCTCAGGTAAAGCTAAAGGCTATCTGTTTCATAAATCTTTTGACAAGTTTGTGTTCAATCTAAATTTATGGGATCTGGATAAATTCCATGTACTGAACACTGGTAAACAAAATAATGAGTTGTACTATGGTACTGCCTATGCCTCTGGAAATGCCAGCTTCAACGGTCCATTTGATAATCTGGATATTAAGATCAACGCTAAAACAGAAGCGGGAACTAAGTTCTATTTGCCAATCAGCGAGGGGGATGCCTCTGGTCTGCCTAGTTATGTGCATTTTAAAACTACTAAGAAAAAAGTTAAAAAAGAAGAAGACGAGTTTCCAATTAATTCACTGGTCATGGATATTGAGGCGACCAATGATGCTAAAGTTGAAATTATCTTTGATGAAACTTTAGGAGATAAAATCACAGGAACTGGTTCTGGTAACCTTAGAATGGAAATGAATAAGTCGGCCGATTTTTATATGTTCGGGACTTATAAAGTTGAAGCTGGAGAGTATTTATTCACGGCATTCGATTTGTATAACAAACCTTTCAGAATCAAACCAGGTGGTACTATAACCTGGTATGGCGATCCTTTAGATGCTAAACTTGACATTGCCGCTATTTATTCCGTTAACGCTAATCCTGATCCACTGCTGTCTGCCGTTAGTATTGCAACTACAAGTACCCAGTCTACCCCTAATCAGCTTATTACTGCAGAAAGTGAACTCTTCCTGAAAGGTAATTTGTTTTCTCCGGAGGTGAGTTTTGGATTGAATTTTCCAAAACTTCAACAGGAAGCAGGTAACAGTAGTAGCAGTTTGTCCAGTATTATCAGTCGTGTTAAATCAGATAAAGAAGAAGTCAGTCGACAGGTATTTAGTCTTCTACTAATGCGTCAGTTCTTGCCTCCAACTTTTGCTCAGGGTAATACTGGTCTCAATAATGCAGGTTCTACTGCTCTGTCCTCTGCGGGTAGTGATTTACTGTCGTCTCAGTTAAGTAACTGGCTCAACAAAATTGATCCTAACTGGAAAGTGAATGTTATTTATAAAAATGGGTCTATTACGCTGCCCCCAGAGTATGGATTGATGCTGAGCAGTAAGTTCTTTAACGATAAATTAAGCTTTGATGGAAGTGTGAGCAGTTACAGCACCATGCCTAATATTAACCTTGAGTATAAAATTACTAAGAAAGGAAATGTAAAAGTAAAGGCTTATACCCGTTCAAGTTTCAATCAGGTGAATACTACTTCGCTAAGTACACCTATTACAACCAATGGTGTTGGGATAGTTTATACCAAAGACTTTAACGTCTTCAGATTGTTCAAACGCAAGAAAAAGAAAACTTAGAATTTCTTCTTCTTAAAGGCATTGTTCTGCTTGTTGAATTTGTTAAAAATAAAATAAAAGCCAACTAATACGATGGCAGTAATCAATATTTCAGAAATAATCAAAGTGGTCTGAAAACTCTTGATGGTGACGGTTGGGTTGGCTGCAAGTGTATCTTTCATGTATCTAAATAACTATCGTGTTTTGGATCTTTGGGTGGAGTGCGTAAAACTTTAGCGAAATAGTAAATCGTCATGAATATGACCACACTAAAGGCTGATATCACCATTATAAGAGCGCTTGTATTCATCGATTTTACTGGGTTTTACGTTGTTTGTTTCTGGCTGCCAAATATACCATATAAGATATTAATAAAAATATAATAATCAGAAATGGTCGAGAGATATTTTTATAAAGCATATTCTTTTCAAGCTGCGCTATACGTTCGTTTTTCTGCAAAACAAATGTACTATCAGTGTATTGAGTATATTGTTGTTGCTTTTCCCTGATTAAGAAGATGGCATTTTTCTCTTCTTTGCTCAGGGATCCTGTATTCATAATATTATCACTTTTATAAATAATACTATCTTCTACTTTTCTGAGCTGCAGATCTTTAATGTTTTGAATCTCCTTTAATAAAGATTCAGGTTCTTTAATGGCTGCTATTTCGTTTTTAGTACCCGTATGCTGTATGGTTTTCCATATATCTGGTAAACTTCCGAAAAATACTAAGCCCAAAAATATAGGTGTGATGTACTTAATGACAAATTTGTAGAAAATGGGGACTCTGATATCTGCACTTTGTATGATTTCTTTCCAGCCTTTTTCAATTCCAAATATCCACGAGAAAAGTATGATTTCTACAAAGGCAAATACCACCAGTGAGACTGTGCCTGCCCAATAGTCATATTCGTCGAAAACACCCTGGTTAAAGAAGAGCACTGTTGGTAAGCCTAATATCAGAACTACTGCACCAAACGACCAGGCGGCATTTTTTCTTTTCCAGTTAAATTCGTCTTGTAAGAAACCTATCCATGGCGTTCCCATGGCTAAAGAGGAGGTGATACCGGCAAAGAACAGTAGTCCAAACCACATAACGCCTGCAATGGCCGCCAATACTGGTCCCCATTGTTGAAACAAATAGGGCAATGTTTTAAACCCTAAGCCTAGTCCACCAGTTTTTGTCATTTCTACCACGGTGTCAATGCCTAAATAACCTACCGCAATAGGTATAAGGATTGAACTGCCTAGAACTACCTCAACAAATTCGTTCATCCAGCCTGCTGACTGCGAGTTCAAAGCAATGTCATCATTGGCTTTGATGTATGAAGCATAACAATGTATAGAGCCCATACCAAGCGAAAGTGTGAAGAATATCTGGCCTGCGGCTGCAAGCCAAACTTTGAAATTCCATATGGAGTCAAAGTCAGGTGTCCATAAATAGTTTAGTCCGACTGATCCATCAAATAATGCATTATCTGAGCCTGCTTTAAGTGTGATACCTTTTATCGCCAAAATAATACCAAATGCAATTAGAAGTGGCATGCCTATTTTGGCCGTCTTTTCAACACCTCCACTGAGACCTTTACTTAAAATCCAGGTGTTGATGAATAGACAAATTAACCAGAAAACAACTGCTTCAAGCGATACACCATTGCCATCACTCAAGTTAACATAGTCCTGAAAGAAACCTGCAACCTGTGTCTGATTTAAATCGTGAAAACTACCTACAATAGAATGGTAAACATAAGAAAGTGTCCAACTTTCCAGATAGCAATAATAGGCAGCAACAGCGACATTGGTGAAAATACCAAACACACCTATGTATTTCCATAATTTGCGTTTGTCCATGCTGTTTAAAATAAACGGCGTTGAATGATTGCCTGATTTACCGCCAAATCTGCCCATGGCCCATTCAACATATAACAATGGAATACCCATTAACAAAAAACAAACAAGATATGGGATGATGAAAGCGCCGCCGCCATTCTGTATGGCCTGAACTGGAAATCTCAGAAAATTACCTAATCCAACAGCATTACCTGCCATTGCTAAAATTAAACCCACTCTGGATCCCCAGGATTCTTTGTTAGACATATTGTTGCAAGTTGCGTTTTTTTTCTTGTTTTACAAATACGCAAGTCTACAAAGTTCTGTAAACAAAAATAGTTTACCCTGTAAGGATAAACTATTTTCTATAATGAAGTAATAATTTATTTAAAGTTAGGTGCTACAATCAGCTCTTTGCCTCCGGCACTGTAATCGTAGAAACCTCTACCTGATTTTACACCGAGGTCGCCCGCAGTTACCATATTGATCAATAAAGGTGATGGGGCATATTTTGGATTACCTAAACCTTCATACAATACATTCATAATGGCTAAGCATACATCAAGTCCGATAAAATCTGCAAGTTGTAATGGTCCCATCGGATGTGCCATACCCAGTTTCATTACTGTGTCAATTTCTTCAACTCCAGCAACGCCTTCATTTAATGTGATGATGGCTTCGTTGATCATTGGCATTAAGATACGGTTGGCTACAAAACCTGGGTAGTCGTTTACCAAGGTTGGTACTTTGCCAATTTGTTTGCTCAAGGCCATAATGCTTTCTGTTACGGCTTTGTCGGTTTTGTAACCATTGATTACCTCTACCAGTTTCATAACTGGCACAGGATTCATAAAGTGCATGCCGATTACTTTATCCGGACGTTTAGTAACAGCGGCTATTTTAGTTAAACTAATTGAAGAAGTATTAGAGGATAAAATGCAATGAGCCGGAGCAGCAGAATCGATGTCTCTGAAAATTTGCAATTTGATGCTTACATTTTCTGTTGCAGCTTCTATTACTAAGTCAGCTTCAGAAACACCTTTTGATAACTCAGTGGTGGTAGTGATATTGGCCAAAGTGGCAAGTTTTTGCTCTTCAGTAATAACTTGTTTTGTTACCTGGCGATCGAGGTTAGATCCTATTTTCTGAATGGCTTTTTCTAAAGCTTGCTCGTTGATATCAATTAACTTGACGTTAAATCCGTTAAGAGCAAATACGTGGGCAATGCCATTTCCCATGGTGCCGCAACCTATAACTGAAATGTTTTTCATTGTAGAATTCTGTTTGAATTTGGTGTGGCAATATTACTAATTATTCATTGCTTAATAAAATGATATTTCTTGTCTGTTATTCCTGCTGAACTTTACTTATGTTTGTGTTATGTTTTATGCTGTTTTACTCAATATAGCCCTTGCAAGTCACGTGTTACATGCAGATTCAGTCATGAAACGAGTGGTTATTGGTGAAAATGAAATTTTTAAGGTGGTTCTGCATCAAAATAATGATAGCATTGATTTACGAATAACCAATATTACCTCAGATACTCTACGTTATTACCTTGGCTTTTTTGCTTACGATAGTTTAGGGTATGATGTTAGAATGGATTACAATGTTTTGTTGCATACAAGACCACTGGGTGGGAAGTTTGCTACGCCAACACTCCCTATTTTACCTGGCGAAACAGTTATTAA
>JACCDI010763151.1_pt1 | contig 11105 bp, 8 predicted proteins | sample 7442791 | NCBI WGS metagenome assembly JACCDI01 (sample SAMN15323434, study PRJNA562643) | freshwater metagenome | isolation source: river surface water | place: USA:Blue River Watershed | collected 2017-08-15
AAACCGCCAGTCGGTGGCCGACCTGCTCGACGCCGCGCGCGAGGCAGAGGCGACCCGGATTTTCATCGGCGCCGAGAACCGGCTCTTCGCGCTTTCCGGCTCGTCGGTGATCGCTTCGCCATACCGTGATCGGGATGGGCGTGTCGTGGGCGTGGTGGGAGTTATCGGGCCGACGCGGTTGAATTATGCGCGGCTAGTCCCCATGGTGGATTTCACAGCCCAGTCGCTGGGCAAGCTGATCCGATAGACAGGTTTTTGAGCACATGACTGACGATACCAAGCCGCAGGGCGATCCCGCGGTGGAAGCCGAACTCGCTGGCGTTCCCGATGAACTGCTGGACCAGGAAACCGACAAGCTGGGCGAAGCGCTCGACCGGCTGCGCGAAGACCTTGAAGCCGCCAAGCAGGAAGTGCTTTACGCCAAGGCTGAAACCCAGAACGTGCGCCGCCGCCTGGAAAAGGATATCCAGGATGCGCGGGCTTACGCGGCAACGGGCTTCGCCCGGGATATCCTCTCGGTGTCGGACAATCTCAGCCGCGCGCTGGAATCAATCCCCGCCGAACTGCGCGAGGATGACAAGCTCAAGAACCTGGTCGCCGGGATCGAAGCCACCGCGCGTGAAATTGACAAGGCCTTCGCCGCCCATGGCATCAGCCGCATCGCCGCGATGGGGCTGCCGCTCGATCCCAATCAGCACCAGGCCATGATTGAAGTGCCCTCGGCCGATGCCGCGCCGGGCACGGTGATTCAGGAGCTTCAGGCCGGTTACATGATCAAGGACCGCCTGCTGCGTCCGGCGATGGTCGCCGTGGCGAGGAAGCCGGACTAAGCTGGAAATCTGACCAGTTCGGCATAGGCGCCGGGGTCGCTGACCCCGGCCAGCCGTAGGCCGTTGCGCAGCAGGAAGGCATGGCGGACGATCTCCGCCTGCTGTTCCAGCCCATAGCGTTCAAGTGGCCAGCCCGGCTTCAGGCTATAGGCATAGCGGCAGAATGGGTGACGACGGAGCAGTAGATGCCACCGGCCCTTGGTCTGTACCTGCCAGACGTGGGTCATCTCGTGGATGAAATGTCCCTGCAGGTGCAGATCGGCAGCGGCAAAATCGTCGCAGTAGCTGGCTGATCGGGGATGAAAGTGCAGGTGCCCCATTGGCGCCATGGTCACCCGCCGCGGTTGCAGCGGGAACCAGCGGCGGCGGCGGATGCGGACGCTGCCACAATCAATCGCTAAGCCGAAAACCGATTGGACCAGCGCGACTTCGCCGCCGGTTAGCGACCGTTCGCCACCAGCCGGACAGGCGAGGCTGGCCGCGCGGTCGCTCAGTTCGAATGCTCCATGTGCTCGGAATGATCCATGCCTTCCATTCCGTCCATGCTATCCATCGCATCGCCCGGCGCGGTGAGTTTCAGCGGAGCCGAGACCTTGTCACCATCGGCAAAGGTCAGCGTGATTTCGCTGGTGCCGCCTGCTGCCAGCTTTGGCTCAAGATCAAACGCCATCACGTGCTTGCCGCCGCGCGCAAATTGCACAGTCTCGCCTGGCTTGATGGCAAGATTGGCGAGTGGGGCCATGGTGCCGCCCTTGGTTTCGTGCATTTCAGCCTTGGCCGCACCGTCGATGCTGACAGCGGCAAGGGTGACCGCCTTGTCACTGTTGTTGACGAGGGTGAAATAGCCGCCGGCCGGATTGCCCTTGACCGCGGGCAGCACCAGCTCGGCCCCGGTTACCGCAAGGCCGGGCTTGGCATCCGGGGCAGTATCGGTTGCCGGATCCTTGCTGGCCTGCTGTCCGCAGGCGGCAAGCGCGGTGATGGAAAAGGCCAGGAACAAGGGGGCAAGGCGCTTCATCGGGGTCCTCGGGGCAGGGGTTTGATATTGCAGTGCTGACTAATGCTGCGCTGCCCTTGTGCCAAGCAAAACCGCTCCTATATCCGCCGGGTCAACGAGCCGCAGGGCACCTTTGCCGGGACAGGGAAGGTGCATAGGCGGTGTCCAAATACGACCAAGGATGGGCAGTACTATGGGTAAAGTAATCGGTATCGACCTCGGCACGACCAACAGCTGCGTGGCTGTGATGGACGGCGGCAAGCCGAAGGTCATCGAAAATTCGGAAGGTGCGCGCACCACGCCCTCGATCGTCGCTTTCACCAAGGATGGTGAGCGCCTGATCGGGCAGCCGGCCAAGCGCCAGGCGGTGACCAACCCCGACAACACCATTTTCGCGGTAAAGCGCCTGATCGGCCGCCGCTTTGACGATCCCCTGACCAAGAAGGACATGGAGCTCGTCCCCTACAACATCACCAAGGGCAAGAACGGCGATGCCTGGGTCGCGGCGGGTGGCGAGGATTACTCGCCCAGCCAGATCAGCGCCTTCACGCTTCAGAAGATGAAGGAAACGGCCGAGAGCTATCTGGGTGAAACCGTCACCCAGGCGGTTATCACCGTGCCGGCCTACTTCAACGACGCCCAGCGCCAGGCAACCAAGGATGCCGGCCAGATCGCCGGCCTGGAAGTGCTGCGCATCATCAACGAGCCGACCGCGGCGGCGCTGGCCTATGGCCTCGACAAGAACGACGGCAAGACGATCGCGGTTTATGACCTTGGCGGCGGCACCTTCGACATTTCGGTCCTCGAAATCGGCGACGGTGTGTTCGAGGTGAAGTCCACCAACGGTGACACCTTCCTGGGTGGTGAAGACTTTGACTCGAAGCTGGTTGAGTACCTGGCCGACAAGTTCAAGGCCAAGGAAAACATGGACCTGAAGACCGACAAGCTGGCGCTTCAGCGGCTTAAGGAAGCTGCCGAAAAGGCCAAGATCGAGCTGTCGAGCGCCCAGACCACCGAAATCAACCTGCCGTTCATCACCGCCCGCATGGAAGGCGGCACCACCACGCCGCTGCACCTGGTCGAAACGATCAGCCGCGCAGACCTGGAAAAGCTGGTTGCCGACCTGATCCAGCGCACGCTGGAGCCGTGCCGCAAGGCGCTGGCCGATGCCGGCCTCAAGGCTTCGGACATCGACGATGTCGTGCTGGTTGGCGGGATGACCCGCATGCCGCGCGTGCGCGAAGTGGTGAAGGACTTCTTCGGCAAGGAACCGCACACTGGCGTAAACCCGGATGAAGTCGTTGCCATGGGCGCGGCGATCCAGGCTGGCGTGTTGCAGGGCGATGTCAAGGACGTGCTGCTGCTTGACGTGACCCCGCTTTCGCTCGGCATCGAGACGCTGGGCGGCGTGTTCACCCGCATGATCGATCGTAACACGACGATCCCGACCAAGAAGAGCCAGGTCTACTCGACCGCCGAGGACAACCAGCAGGCGGTGACGATCCGCGTGTTCCAGGGTGAGCGCGAGATGGCGGCCGACAACAAGCTGCTGGGCCAGTTCGACCTGGTTGGCATTCCCCCGGCCCGTCGCGGCGTGCCGCAGATCGAGGTGACTTTCGACATCGACGCCAACGGCATCGTGAACGTCAGCGCCAAGGACAAGGGCACCGGCAAGGAGCAGCAGATCAAGATCCAGGCATCGGGCGGCCTGTCCGATTCGGATATCGATCAGATGGTCAAGGATGCCGAGCGCTTTGCCGAGGAAGACAAGCAGCGTCGTGCTGCGGCCGAGGCGAAGAACAACGCTGACAGCCTGGTCCACGCCACCGAACAGCAGCTGGCTGAGCATGGCGACAAGCTTGATGCCGACCTTAAGGCCGAGATCGAAACCGCCATTGCCGAAGCCAAGACCGCGATCGAAAGCGGTGACGCTGATGACATGACGGCCAAGACCCAGGCCCTGACCGAAAAGGCCATGAAGATGGGCCAGGTAATCTACGAGAAGGAACAGGCCGCGGCCGCTTCCCCGGGCGCCGGTGCTGCCGCTGCCGAGGGATCGGAAGATGTGGGCGATGCCGAATTCTCGGAAGTCGACGAAAACAACAAGGGCTGAGCCTGAGCGAAGCGCGAGAAAACAACTGTCGTCATTCCTGCGGAAGCGGGAACCCATCTCTGGCCCGTTGCGCCGAACGCAACCATTCGAGATGGGCCCCCGCTTTCGTGGGGGTGACGGGGTTTGTTGGGGGATAGACCGACGTGGCGGGCGCCGAAATCGACTATTACGAGCTGCTTGAGGTGGAGCGCGGCGCGGACGACGCCACGATCAAGTCGTCCTACCGCAAGCTGGCGATGCGCTGGCACCCGGACAAGAACCCCGGCGATGCCGAAGCCGAAGCCCGTTTCAAGGCAATCAGCGAGGCTTACGATTGCCTGAAGGATCCGCAGAAGCGCGCAGCCTATGACCGGTTCGGCCACGCCGCCTTCCAGAATGGCGGAATGGGCGGTGGTGCCGGTGGTCCCGGTGGCGGCTTCTCAGACCTTGGGGACATTTTCGAGACCATCTTTGGCAGCGCCTTTGGTGGCGGTGGTCGGCAGCAGGCCCGGCGTGGGGCTGACCTGCGCTATGATCTGGAAGTCAGCCTGGAAGAGGCCTTCCACGGCAAGCAGGCGCAAATCGAGATCGAAGTTGCCGCCAATTGCGAGCCCTGCAACGGTTCGGGCAGTGAGCCCGGGACTGGCACGCGCCGCTGCAACCTGTGCGGTGGGCATGGCCAGGTTCGCGCGCAGCAGGGCTTCTTCATGGTCGAACGGACCTGCCCGACCTGTCATGGCCGCGGTGAGGTGATCGAAAAGCCCTGTCGCAAGTGCGGCGGGGAAGGGCGGGTTGACCAGCCCCAGACGCTCGACGTTACAATTCCACCGGGCGTCGACACCGGCACCCGGATTCGCTTGGGCGGCAAGGGTGAGGCGGGTCCATTCGGGGCTCCGGCCGGGGACCTTTACATCTTCGTCCATGTTCGCCGCCATGCGGTGTTCGAACGTGATGGAACGACACTGCTGACCCGCGTGCCGATAAGCTTCACCACTGCGGCGCTGGGCGGAGAGATTGAATTGCCCGGCATCGATGGTGAGCGCCACACCGTGCCGATCCCGGCCGGAATCCAATCGGGCAAGCAGCTGCGCCGCCGCGGTGCAGGCATGCCGGTGCTGCAAGGGCGCGGGCGCGGGGACCTGGTGATGGAAATCATGGTCGAAACCCCGACCAAGCTGACCGCACGCCAGAAGGAACTGCTGCGCGAGCTTCAGGAAACTGAAACCGGTGATGAATGTCCGGAATCAAAGGGCTTCTTTGACAAGCTTAAGGAAGCCTGGAGCGACCTGACCGATTAGGGTCGCTCGGCCTGAACCTCGGCCCTGATCCGCTGGATCAGCAGCGGATCGGCCCGCAGCCGCGGCTCCTCTTCATCCAGGATTGACAGAAACGCCTCGCGCTTGAGGGCGATGAGGTCTTGCGGCTCGATGATATTGCCGGCGGGCAAGGCCGATGCGATCAGGTCCACCATCCGCTCCGCGCCGTGCAAGCGGCCCCAGAGGTAATCGTTTTCACGGTAAGCCCGGCTGAAGAAGGCGCCGAAGTTATAGAATTCCACCCCGCGCAGCGTCTCGGCCGCGCCGCCCGCGCGGATGGAAGGGCAATCGTTGGGGGAAATCCGGTCAACCTTGGCTGGATCGAGCTCGTTGATGTTTTCACCCCGCAGCAGCGGCAGGGTGACCGTGTCGTAAAACGGAAAGCCAAGATAGGTCAGCAGGATGCGCCGTCGCAGTTCGCGGGGCAGGGGTTTTAACGCGTCGACCAGCAGGCCTTCGACTTGCGGATCAAGATCGGCGAGCCCGCGCTTTTCGGCCATCGTTGCCAATACCGGGGCGGGATCTTCGAACACTTTTCGCGCCAGGGCGACAAAGTCCTGACCAAGGAAGGCCGCGCCCTCGCGCTCAAAGTACAGCCCCAGCGCGCGGTAGACCGCATCGCGGGCATCTTCGCGGGCATGGGGATGCTGGCTGTCAATATCGTCCCAGTCCTCGGACAGGCGCCGCGCGAGATGGCGCAAACGGCGAATCCGGTAGCCCAGATCGTGATCGCGGAAGAACGCGACCGCTTCGATCGAGGCGCCCCCCTTCATGGCGGCCAGCTGATCGAAGCCCATGGTGTCGAGCCAGGATTTGAGGTGCCGTTCGACCTGCTCGGTTGAGGTGCTGATATCGGGCGCTGCGGTGTGGATGGTCTGGGCCAAGTCTTTGACGATTGCCGTGAACTTGACCTGGCCATAACCGTGATAGGCATAGCCCGCGCCCTTCGCCGCTGCGTCCTGGGCCTTCTTCCGCCAGGCGGTCAGCCGTCGCTGGCTTGGCCAGTCGAACAACAGGGTGCGGCCAAATAGCCGCTCCACTGCGTCTTCTACATCAGGGCGCAGCGTTTCGACCACGCGCTTGAGCTCGTCCAGTTCGTACGAGCGTTCGGCAATCGCCTCAAGATTGTCACGCACCGGTTGTTCGCGCGGGATCGATGACAGCGAACCAAAGATCACCGAAAAGAAACCGGGCGGGCGGGGATCGGTGCGCCGCATCCCGCCAACCCGGTCAGGATGCGGATCGACATAGACAAACCGCCGATCAACTTCCCGTTGGGCAGGTCGGTCGCGCAGTACGCTCATCGCTTCGGCGAAGGGGGCGTTGACCAGGACCGAACCGTCAATCAGCGATACGCCTTCAAGATCACCCAACTTGGCGTGGTTGGGCATGATGCGGGTGAAGAAGGCGGCGCGGCTGGGCCATTCTTCGCCCCGTTCTGCCACCAGGGAATCAATCTCGGTCGTCTGAAGCGCGGGGAAGGCTCCGGGGAAGCTGGCCGTGGCGCGGGCGGCGAAGACCAGTTCGGACGTGGGCGCCAGCGGATGGCTTGGACTGGCGGGGGTCTTGCTGCGAAAGCCAATCGACAGCCGGTGTTCGCTTTCCTCGGCATTGGCGGGGCTATTCAAGCGAAGCGTTTGCAGATGCCCCTTGAAGTCGGTTGCCGTGACGAACAGGTCCAGCGGGTGCGCCGGCGGGAGTAGCGGCGTGTCGGTTGGCCCCTTGGCCATGGCATCAAGCGCTTCGGCCAGAAGGCGCGAGAAGCCAAGCCCCGAAAACGGCGGCTCAAACCAGCGCGAGCGGATCAGCCGCGATAGCTTGGCGCGAACCTCGCCGCGGGTTTCGGGGGCCACGCTCTGCGAAACAACATTGCCGGGGCGCGAGAGCAGGAACCAGACAATCGGCATGGCCCAGAACTTCGCGAACCGCCACCATGGCCGTGCATCGGGATCGACCAGGACATCAACGTCGGCGCGCTCCAGCCACAGGTCGGTAAGAGGTTCCAGGCTTTGCCCCGAATGGATGGCCTGGGCCAGGAACACGCCGTTGATCCCGCCGGCACTGGCCCCGGCAACAATATCGGGCAGGACGCGAAGCCGAAGCTTCTGCTTCTGTTCGATGCTGCGGAGCAGTTTGAGATAGACGGTTTCGGTTCCCGTCGGCGCATCTTCACCGGCAATGTGGGCGCGGCTGGCGCGGGCCAGTTTCCACAATTCCTTGGTTACGCCATGCATGTAGACCGCAAGGCTTACCCCGCCATAGCAGATCAGGGCGATGCGGAGTTCCTTTTGGCGCATGGCTTTCATATACCCGCAAATTATGACTTGGCGATAACTAGTCGTCACGCATTGGCAAGTCTTGCGTTCCCGCTTCGTTCCGTTTATCGCGTGGGCATGGCAAAGCCCAAACGTCGATACATCTGCCAGGCCTGTGGCAGCGTCACGCATCGCTGGCAGGGGCAGTGCGCCGATTGCGGGGAGTGGAACACGCTGAGCGAAGAGGCACCCGAAACGGTGTTTTCCGCGAAGCACGACCTTTCCGGTGGCGGCCGCAAGATTGCTTTTGAGCCGCTCGACAAGCCGGGCGACAAACTGGTGCGTCGCAGCACCGGAATTGCCGAGTTTGACCGCGCCCTGGGCGGAGGGCTGGTGCCCGGTTCGGCCGTGTTGATGGGCGGCGATCCGGGGATCGGCAAATCGACCTTGCTGATCCAGGCCGCCGCGCAGATGGCGCGGGCGGGCGGAGAGGTGGTCTATATCAGCGGTGAAGAAGCGGCCGGGCAGGTGCGCCTTCGGGCCGAGCGGTTGGGGCTGGCTGATGCGCCGATCCGGCTGGCGGCGGCGACTTCGGTTCGCGATATCCTGACCACTCTGAGCAGCATGGCTCCTCCGGCTTTGCTGGTGATCGATTCGATCCAGACGATGCATTCCGACCAGATCGAGGGCGCGCCAGGCACGGTCAGCCAGGTCCGCGCTTCGGCGTTTGAACTGATCCGCTTTGCCAAGGAATGCGGCGCGGCGCTGGTGCTGGTCGGCCACGTCACCAAGGACGGCTCGATCGCCGGGCCGCGCGTGCTGGAGCATATGGTTGACGTGGTGATGAGCTTTGAGGGGGAGCGGAGCCATCAATACCGGATCCTGCGCAACCTTAAGAATCGCTTCGGCCCGGTCGACGAGATCGGCGTTTTCGCCATGGCTGGCCAGGGCCTGGAAGAGGTTGGCAATCCTTCGATGCTCTTCCTCTCGGGCCGTGAGAATGCGGTGCCGGGAAGTGCAGTGTTTCCGGCGATGGAAGGCACCCGCCCGGTGCTGGTCGAGATTCAGGCCTTGATCGTGCGGCTTGCCAGCGGTGCCACGCCGCGCCGCGCCGTGGTCGGGTGGGACAACGGCCGGTTGGCCATGCTCCTGGCCGTGCTCGAAGCACGTTGCGGGCTGAACTTTTCGTCGTGTGAGGTCTATCTGAACGTGGCCGGCGGATACCGGCTGGGCGATCCGGCAGCAGACCTGGCCGTGGCCGCAGCCCTGATTTCTGCCCTGGCGGACCGTCCCTTGCCAAATGATGCCGTCTGGTTTGGCGAGGTTTCACTGGCGGGGGAGGTGCGCCCGGTTGCCCATGGACCGCTGCGGCTGAAGGAAGCGGCCAAGCTTGGTTTCGCGAAGGCTTTCGGCCCGGGTGACGGCGCCGGTTTGGCGAAGGGGCACCGCGAGATTACCCTGCTCCGAAATCTCGTTGACCAGGTAATGGGCGGATCATAGATTTGATCCCATGACAGGCTTCGATATCGCAGTGCTGGTCCTGGTCGGACTGGGTGCCATCACCGGTTTCCTGCGCGGCTTCGTGCAGGAAATTCTTGCGCTGGCAGCATGGGTTATCGCCCTGTTCGCAATTCACAATCTGCATACGCCGCTGACCGGGTGGCTTGAGCCGCACGTTGGCAGTGGCTCGGGCGCGACCGTACTGGCCTTCGCGCTGTTGCTGCTTGTCCCCTACGGTATCGTAAAGCTGGTGGCGAACCGCATGGGCGAAGCGAGCCGGGATTCAGTGCTCGGGCCGATCGACCGGCTGCTCGGCTTTGGTTTCGGTGCGGTCAAGGGCATGGTCATTGCCGTGCTGGCGTTCTCGGTGCTGGTGCTTGGCTATGACACGGTGTGGGGTGTCGGTGGCCGGCCTGACTGGATCACCCAGTCGCGCAGCTATCCCTTCATCAACGCCAGCAGCGAAGCACTGGTCAAGATGATCGCCGAACGCCGCAAGGAAGCAGTTGAGGCAGAGGCAAAGCGTCTCGACCAGGGCAAAGCCTGATCCTTGGCCTCCAGCGATAAATTGTACACGCGCGAAGTCCTCGCGCTGGCGATGTCGCTCTGCCAGTGGCCGCAGGGTCCCGACCTGCCGCTTGGCGGCACGGCAAGATCGGCCACCTGCGGCAGTGTTGTTGGCATCACTCTGGCTGTGGATGAGCGCGGACAGATCGCCCGGATCGGCTTGAGCACCCAGGCCTGTGCGATCGGTCAGGCCTGCGCCGCCCTGTTCGCGGCGTCTGCGGCGGGGCGTGATGAAGACAGCGTTCGAACAGGGCTGGAAGCAATCCGGCACTGGTTGAAGGATGGCGGTGACCTGCCCGATTGGCCGGGCCTGGCGGCGATTGCTGCGGCACGAGACTATCCCGCGCGGCATGGGGCAATCACGCTGGCGTGGGAAGCTGCGCTGGCGGCGCTTTCCAGCGCATCAAAGCCCGGCTAGAGGCTGGTCAACGCGACAAAACAAGACAGGGGAAGCCATGGCTACGCAGCCCGTTCATCACGAACCTTCAGCCTCAGATATGCGGCTGGTGATCGCCGCATCGTCGGCCGGCACGGTGTTCGAGTGGTATGACTTCTTCATCTATGGCGCGCTCGGCGCGATCCTGTCGAAGACCTTTTTCCCGACCGGCAATGCCACGCTGGAAATGCTGCTGTTCTGGCTGGTGTTTGCGGTGGGCTTTGGCTTCCGCCCGCTGGGTGCGGTGCTGTTCGGTTATCTGGGGGACAAGCTGGGTCGCAAGTACACCTTCCTGGTCACGGTTACTCTGATGGGGATCGCAACCGCCGGCGTCGGCCTGATCCCGGCTGCGGCCGATATCGGGCTGTGGGCTCCGGCGATCGTCATCCTGCTGCGCATTCTCCAAGGCCTGGCACTGGGCGGAGAATATGGCGGCGCGGCGATCTATGTTGCGGAACATGCTCCGTTCAAGCGGCGCGGCTATTTTACCAGTTACATCCAGGCGAGCGTGGTTGGCGGGTTCGTGCTGAGCCTGGTCGTCGTGCTTGGCTGCAAGGCCTTGCTGAGCGACGCAACCTGGAATGCCTGGGGCTGGCGCGTGCCGTTCCTGCTTAGCCTGCTGTTGCTGGCGGTTTCGCTGTGGATGCGCTTCAAGCTTTCGGAAAGCCCGGTGTTTCAGGCGATGAAGGAAGCTGGTGAAACGGCTGGCAATCCCTTCGTGGAAAGCTTCACTTATCCCGGCAACAAGAAGCGGATCTTCATCGCCCTGTTTGGGATTGCCGCAGGGCTGACCGTGATCTGGTACACCGCGATGTTTTCTGGCCTGTCGTTCCTGCAGAACGCCATGCACGTTGAAAGTACCACGGCAGAGATCATCGTTGGCATTGCTGCGCTGATCGGGATGGGCTTCTACATCTATTTCGGCAGCCTTTCCGATCGCATCGGCCGCAAGATGCCGATCGTGATCGGTTATGCCCTGACCCTACTGCTGCTGTTCCCGACGTTCTGGTTCATCGGATCGGTGGCCAAGAACCCGGCGCAGCACGCGGCGATCGAGTGGACGATCCGCGGCAGTGACTGCAAGTACGATCCGTTCTCGACCAAGCAGAAGA
>JACCDI010219565.1_pt1 | contig 11104 bp, 12 predicted proteins | sample 7442791 | NCBI WGS metagenome assembly JACCDI01 (sample SAMN15323434, study PRJNA562643) | freshwater metagenome | isolation source: river surface water | place: USA:Blue River Watershed | collected 2017-08-15
CGCTGGGAGCAGTCGGGTGAGCTGAACGGGATGACGCGTGTCCGTGGATTTACGCAGGATGATGCCCACCTTTTCTGTACAGAAGAGCAGGTTCCTGGTGAGATTCAGGGATGTTTGCAGCTTGTAAAGACGATTTTTGGCACGCTGGGTATGACGGACTTCCGTGTACGCGTTGGCCTTCGTGACCCGGACTCGACAAAATACGTCGGCGATCCTGCGAACTGGGACAAAGCTGAGGCTGCGTGTCGTGAAGCGGCGCAGACGCTTGGCGTTCCGTTCTCGGAGGAGCCTGGTGAGGCAGCATTCTATGGTCCGAAGATTGACTTCGTGGTCCAGGATGTCATCGGTCGTGAGTGGCAGCTCGGTACCGTACAGGTCGACTATAACCTCCCGGTGCGGTTTGATCTGTCCTACACGGGTGCTGATAGCATGCCACATCGGCCTGTAATGATTCACCGTGCGCCATTTGGCTCTATGGAGCGCTTTGTCGGCGTTTTGATTGAGCACTTTGCAGGCTCCTTCCCGACATGGCTTGCTCCAGAGCAGGTACGTATTCTTCCAATTGCGGATCGTCATGCCGAGTGGTGTGAAGAGCTGAAGACCCGTCTGGTCGGCTTGGGCATCCGTGCAACTGTCGATTCCCGCTCGGAAAAGACTGGAAAGAAGGTTGCCGAGGGTCAGGTTGCACGCATTCCGTATCTCATCGTCATCGGTGACCGTGACATCGCGGCAGGCAATGTCTCTGTCCGACATCGTGAGCTCGGTGATATGGGTGGTCGCTCTGTGGATCAGTTTGTGGATGACTTGTTGCACGAGGTCCGCGAGCGTTTACTTGCGCCAATCGCACCGGTGAAGGAAGCCTGAGATGTCACCGATTCAGATTGCACTTGAGCGTGTGATTTCGGGGATTCCCCTTACGCAGCAGGAAGCCATGGATGCCATGGGTGTGATCATGGATGGTGAAGCAAGCAATGCCCAGATTGGGGCGTTGCTTGCGGGCCTCCGTGTCCGTGGTGAGACGGTGGATGAGATTGCAGGCTTTGCAAAAGCGATGCGTGCGCGTGCGGTCAAGGTTCCAACACATCGTGAAAACCTGATTGACACATGCGGTACGGGTGGGGATGTCATCAAGACCTTTAACATCTCAACCGGTGCTGCCATTGTCAGTGCGGCGTGTGGTGTTGCGGTTGCTAAGCATGGAAACCGTGCGGTTACGAGTAAGGCCGGCTCAGCGGATGTCCTTGAAGCGCTTGGTGTTGCCATGGACCTGACATCCGAGCAGGTTGGCTACTGCGTTGACACTATCGGGATTGGTTTTCTCTTCGCTCGCAATCTGCATCCAGCGATGCGTCATGCCGCATCGGTGCGTGCAGAGCTGGGCTTCCGTACCGTGTTTAATGTTCTTGGTCCATTGACAAACCCGGCAGGTGCGCAGCGTCAGGTGCTGGGTGTGTACCACACCAGTCTCTGTGAGCAGCTTGCGCACGTGATGGATTCGCTTGGCTGTGTCCATGCATTGGTTGTTCATGGTGAAGCGGGCATCGATGAAATCGCCACGTTTGGCCGGACATTCTATGCTGAATTGGTCGGCGGGATTGTCACCACGGGTTATTTGGTGCCAGGGGATGTTGGAATTGTTGAGAGCTCTCCTGAAGAAGTCACTGCTGGTGAGAACGCTGAGGAAAATGCAGAGATTTTGCAGCGTGTCTTTAGTGGAAGTGACCGTGCCCGTACGGATTTGATTGCCATTAATGCTGGTGCCGGGCTATTGGTCTCTGGCAAGACGAGCACATTGGTGGAAGGTGTTCGGATGGCTCAGGATGCGATTAAGTCGGGTGCTGCGCTTTCAAAGCTGCAGGAGTTAATAGAGCTTACGAATCGATTGTCCCGCGGATGAGTACGATTCCAACGGTTTTGGACCGTATCATCGCTACCAAGCGCGCTGAAATTGCTCCCTTGAAGGCATCTGTGCCGGATAAGGTGCTTCTAATGGAGCGTGCGTTGGCGATGCCAGCGACACGGGGATTCCGCCGTGCCATCGAAGCCGCGGGGCCTCCCTGCGCTCTGATTGCCGAAATCAAAAAAGCCAGCCCCAGCAAAGGTGTAATTCGGCCAGATTTTGACCCGGTCGCAATTGCTAAGAGCTACGAGGCGGGTGGCGCGACCTGCCTTAGTGTCCTCACGGATGTTTCGTATTTCCAGGGAAGCCCTGATTACCTCCACCAGGTCCGGGATGCTGTTGCACTGCCGCTTCTCCGCAAGGATTTCACCATTGATCCTGTTCAGGTATATGAAGCGCGGGTGCTTGGTGCGGATGCAATCTTGCTGATTGTCGCGGCAGTGCCTAGTGCCGCAAGGCTTGCGGAGCTCAGAACTATTGCCGAAAGCCTTGGCATGGATGCTCTAGTGGAAGTCCACGATGCGGAAGAACTTGAGATTGCTCTTGCATCCGGTGCGACACTCATCGGTGTCAACAACCGTAATCTTCATGATTTCAGCGTCGATTTAGGCACATTTGGCACGCTTGCTAGCCAATTTGGAGATGGTGTTACTGCCGTGGCAGAATCTGGGATTCTTTCGAATGAGGATGTTAGGACGGTTGTGGCTGCAGGAGCTGATGCGATTCTGGTCGGCGAAGCATTGATGCGGCAGCATGACATCACAGCTGCGACAAAACAGCTGATGGCGATATAAAACGAACCGTTTATGGCTCCATTTGACATCGATTTATTCGATTTGGAGCCATGAGTGCTACGTTTTTAAAGGTTTACAACCCGATTCTGACCCTTAACCCTAGCAGCGTTGCTTCAGGAAATTACCTAAAAGCCGCTTACCTTCTTGGGTAAGGACACTCTCCGGGTGAAACTGCACCCCTTCAATCGGTAGACTCCGGTGGCGAACATCCATGATTTCACCATCATCCACAGCCGTAGCGGTCACTAAAGTATCGCTACACCCTAACCCTAGCAGCGTTGCTTCAGGAAATTACCTAAAAGCCGCTTTCCTTCTTGGGTAAGGACACTCTCCGGGTGGAACTGCACCCCTTCAATGGGCAGACTTCGGTGGCGAACACCCATGATTTCACCATCATCAACAGCCGTAGCGGTCACTTCGAGACAGTCCGGCAGGCTGGAGTGCTCGATGGTGAGGGAGTGATAGCGCGTTGCGGTGAATGGATTCGGCATCCCTTCAAAGACACCCGTGTCTGCGTGTTGGATCTGACTGGTTTTGCCATGCATCAGTCGTCCTGCGCGTACAACTTTGCCTCCGAATGCCTGTCCGATGGACTGATGCCCAAGGCAGACACCAAGAATTGGGAAGAGCCCGGCACAGCGGGTGATTGCCTCAACCGAAATGCCGGCCTCAGTCGGCGAGCACGGGCCTGGCGACACTAGCAGATGGGATGGTGCCAGCTTGATAATGTCATCCACCGTGACTTGGTCATTGCGTTTGATGATCATTTCAGCGCCGAGTTCACCGAGATAGTGAACGATGTTATACGTGAAAGAGTCGTAGTTATCGATAACAAAGATCATTGCATTACCTCATCCCGGTTGAATGTGCGCCGGGAGTGAATATCACAGATGGTTAGTTCGTAGGTTTGGTACCAGTGCTGCTGTCCCATCGCCTGTGCGACCTGATGGTCAGGGTGATTCCCCCAGCGATGGATGGCATCTAACGACTCAAATTCACCCAGTGTCACGGTTTCTCCATCTGCATGATGAAACGTTTTATGGCTGATATAGCCTGGAATTGTTTTGACAAGCTCCGACATTTGGGTTGCCATGTCGGTATACGCACTTGGCTGTAGTCCAGTCTTTCGAGAGCGGAAGATTACAATTTTCCCCGTATTCATGCTAAGACGGCTGCCTTTCACTCAGTGGGCTGTCATCCAATTCGAGTCGATCCCAGCGCGATTCATCATCTTCAAGGTCGAATTCCTGGACCCACACATCCCCTTGAATCCACCCTGCAATGCGAAAGCATCTTTTGCATTGAAAAATCAGACGTGGTTTGCTTTGCTGACTGCTATCAACACCGGTCATGTCCGGACTTGAGCCGATTTGGAGCTCTCCACCCTCACACGTTGGCCGGAGTATGTCTCCACACCCTGGGCATGTCATTACCATCCGTTTTGAAATCAGCTGTCCCAAGCGCTGGAGGTCATTCGAATCCAGCTGTGGGCGTTGTCGATCTGGCAGGATGCGCCGTCGTTTGATCATTTCCGGCTATCCAGCCCTTTTTCCGCCAGCTCAACAGCCCGTCGGATTGCGCCGCTCTTGTTGACGGTCTCCATATACTCCGTATCAGCGACAGAATCGGCAACGATGCCTCCGCCTGCCTGAACATGCACAAGTCCATCCCGAATCAACGCCGTCCGGAGCGTAATACAGGCATCAAATGAGCCTTTGTAGGAAAGATAGCCAATAGCGCCTCCATAGGTACCGCGCCGGCAAGGCTCAAGTTCATCGATGATTTGCATCGCCCGTACTTTTGGCGCGCCTGAGAGCGTTCCGGCGGGAAAGGTTGCCCGTAGGAGGTCAAACGCATTTCGGTCAGGTGCCAGCTCACCAACGACATTACTTACAATATGCATCACGTGGGAGTAGCGCTCGATCACCATCAGTTCATCCACGCGGACGCTTCCATAAGTACATACGCGCCCGATGTCATTGCGGGCAAGATCAACGAGCATGATGTGTTCTGCCCGTTCTTTTTCATCCGCGAGGAGTTCTGCTGCCAGCTGGTCATCCTCAGCGCGGGATGTTCCACGTGGGCGTGTACCAGCGATCGGCCGGATGGTTACTTTGCGGTCATCTTCCGTAACGAGGACTTCGGGGGATGCTCCTACAAGCGTTGTCCCGGTATCGAACTGGAGATAGTACATATAGGGGCTTGGGTTGATGGCCCGGAGGGTTCGGTAGATATCAAGTGGATCTGCGTTGAGAGGCCGTGTAAAGCGTTGTGCTAGTACGACTTGGATGATGTCACCGGCTGTTATGTACTCTTTCGCCCTTGAAATCATCTGATTATAGTCATCCCGAGTGAGATTCATATCCCAATGACCATCTGGGGGTGGGTTGGATGCCTTTTGCGCGTAGCATGTTGGGCCATCCGGGCGTGGTGCAAGCGCATCGCTTTCCAACTGATTCAGAGCCGCACACGCATTATCGTAGACTTGATCGAGATCGGCGCCATCCGGGCAGTGAGCATTCGTCAGAAAGATGAGGCGATGTTTCACGTGATCAAAGATAACCATCGTGTCAACGAGAAGCATATGGATGTCATCCACACCGGTATCATCGGTAGCGGTCGCAGGAATGGGTTCGAGGTGTTTGACCCAATCCCAACCAATATATCCAAGGGCTCCCCCGACGAAGCGTGGCAATCCCGGCCGATCGACAAATCGCACATCCCCAAGAATCTTCTGAATCGCCTGCATCGGCTCTTCACCATCGGCCAGTTCGGTGATGGTTTCGACTCCATTTTCGGTGAATGTGACTTTGTTTCCCCGTGCTCGGATGCTGCATTTAGGATCTGATCCAAGGAAGGAGTAGCGTGCGAGGCGCTCTCCACCAGCGACAGACTCGAGTAGAAATGCATTTGGCCGATCAACAAACCTCCGGAAAACGGACACGGGTGTTTCCATATCGGCGAGAACTTCGCGCGTGATGGGGATTACATTTCCTTGCTTTGCCAGCTGGTGGAATGTCTGTCGATCAGGTGTGATTTCGGTTGAATACATAGCTTGCCACAAAAAAAGCAGGTCCGTCTGACCTGCCTGTACTGGTGAACTGGGAATGTGCTGTTAGCGGAGGCGTTTAGACGTAGTGATGGTGCTGGTTACGCCAGCTCCATTCCTTGGTATCGGTCATCCGGATTAGCATCACGATGGCATGACGTTACCATTTTTCCGTCTTCACTTGCCATCCGGCTGCGGTATATGTACAGCATGCGAAACGTTGTGCTTCAGCTGGCACCTCCAAGGGCGGTTACCGATCCATTCCCTGCACAGTGGCTGAGGAGTATTCAGTCAGCCGGGCATCCGGTTTTCGAATCGCTGCTCGGTGGAACCTGGCGTGACATTTACATCAGTGAAGGGTGGAAGCTTACATCCGATGGCATTATCCGGCAGGGTGGGCATTCGATCGAGTTTGGCATCAAGGTTGGCAAGTCAATCAAACCGCTACCGCAGCTCCCAGTTTTGATCAAATGGTGCTGGCCGAAGGTCAGTATTCAGATACTGGGCAAATCAACACCCGACCGCGTTATTCAAGTCATCCCGGCATTGTTTACGAACCGTGATGCAGCGAGTGCAGTCGCTATTGAGATTAGTGCGAAGGAATCAGGCATCGCCGTCAGAACCCGTGGTTTGTATGCATCCACCGGCACAATTCCGGCACCTGGTGGATGGACTGTTATCCCTCCACAGCCAGTGGCACAGCGTATTGTCTTTTCCCGCACTAAGCCAACGCAACGGATAACCCAACAGCTAGCGCATGCATCAGCCTGTGTCAAGTGTCTTGGTGACAGCGACCTACCTACCTGGCTCACAACAGCGATGTCTCCAGCGCTGCAGTATTCGACAACCCGTCCGCATTGGATTCAGGCACTGCTTGGTTTTCCGATCTCACAACCTGATTCCAATGCCATCGCGACACACCAATGCCGGACGGTGTTGACATCGGGTATCGAAGCAGCTATCGCTGACTTCTTCAGCACACTGGATACCCGCCACCCAAAGCTCCAACCTGAATTGGGGTTAGTCCTGAGGTGGCTTATCGCGAATCATCCAGCATCCAAGCTGAATCCCGAAGTCGTGGCCTCTCAGCTCGCGATGAGCCCGGAAGGAAGCACACCCCTTACACGTGCTCTGGCATTTGCAGCAACACGCATCCCACTTATTGACAAAAACACGGCATCTGCACTCACAAAAGATGTCAGATCTGGGCGTCTCCCCGCTGATGCTGGGATGGCAGCAGCGATCTTTGCATCATCCGGGGATGTGGACCTTGCGGCTGGCGCTGCCTCTCTCGTCCAGCCATCCACAGAGCGCACCCAGTCGCTCCCAACACCCAGTGAGTGGCTTGCATTGCTTTACGCATCCCCAGCAAGCTTGGGGATATCGGGCCTCTTGTCAATCGACATGAACCCATCCACACCTTTTGGCGTACGTAGCCCGATTTTGACATCCGGATTTGCCGGCCTACTTACATCCCGAAAGGACATCGAAGCGAACAGGGTGCGTATTTCAGTAGCATCAGGAAGCATCTCCCTGCGCTCACTAAGGACATGGCGAACAGACACGGCAACAGCATCCGCACTCTGCCTCCACCTAGGTAAGGGTGGCAGATCAACAATGGTAAACGCAACCGTGGACATCAATCACGCTACAGGGATTACATTTCCAAAGTCAGAGCACATTACAGCCGGAGAATCCCTTGTTATCTCAACGGTTGGTACAACCTGACCAATTGTTTCACGTGAAACAATTTATCCGTAAATCCACCCCCTGAGGACTCCATGCAATAATGATTCCGCGACAATCCAATTGTTTCACGTGAAACAATTACACCTATGTAGACACCCCTCAACGGTACACTGATGCCTAGTTAGAGGGCAAAAATGGCAAGACATTGGGCAGTGGTCAATCAAAAGGGTGGCGTTGGTAAGACCACAACAGCAATCAGTCTTGCGGCAGCCCTCGCAATCCACCGGCGTGTCCTTCTGGTTGACACCGACCCTCAAGGGAATGCCACCAGTGGGGTGGGTGTCGTAAGGCGTGTCGGCGAACCGGACACGTACCGGGTCTTAACTGGGGATGCCACTGCACTTGATGCCATTATCCCAACGGCAATCGGTAACCTTGACCTCATCCCCGCAACCATCGACCTTGCATCGGCCGATCTATCACTCTATGAGCTTCCAGACAGGGAGCGTATCCTCCGCAAGGCTCTGGATAGTGTCAGCCACCGATATGACTACATCATCATCGATGCACCGCCATCCCTTGGTCTATTGACCATTAATGTCCTTGCGGCTGCCGATGAAGTGATTATCCCGATGCAGTGTGAGTACTTCGCACTAGAGGGAATCTCACAGCTGCTGGAAATCCTGAAGCGTATTCGCAGTGGAATCAATCCGGATTTATCGATTGCACGTGTCGTTTTGACGATGTTTGATGGCCGCACAAACCACGCCAACCAGATTCTGAGCGAAGTTCGTAGCTTTTTTGGAGACAAAGTCTCAAATACCGTCGTACCAAGGAATATCAAGCTCTCTGAAGCGCCCAGCTACGGACAGCCAATCACCATTTATGATCCCCGCTCAAAAGGAGCGGTTGCATATACAGAAATCGCCAAGGAGTTGTTGACCCATGCTGAAGGACGGGATGCCATCATCGACACAGAAGAAGGGGTTGGGTCGCGGTCTGGACGCGCTACTGCCTGGTGGAGGAAACGCCCCGGATCTTGATGGACTTTTGCGAAGTGAGCCACAGCGAGAGCTGAGCATCACCCAAATTCAGCCTAATCCAAACCAGCCACGGACATATTTTGACTCGGATGCGCTCGCGGAGCTCGCGGCATCCATAAAGTCGACAGGCATCGTGCAGCCTATCCTTGTCCGCCCACTAGGCAATGGCACATTTGAAATCGTTGCAGGTGAGCGACGCTTCCGGGCCGCATGCTCAATCGGGATGCTTCGGGTTCCAGTGGTTGTCAAACCGTACTCGGATGAAGATGCTTTAACAGTAGCACTGATTGAAAACCTCCTTCGGGAAGACCTAAAGCCCCTGGAAGCAGCAGTTGCATACCAGAAACTGATGGACACATACACGTGGACGCAGGATCTTCTCGCAGCGAAGATTGGTAAAAGCCGCTCTGCCATCGCAAATTCACTGCGCCTCCTCGCTTTACCGGCACCTGTACAGCAGGCATTGGATGCTGGCGAAATATCAGAAGGCCATGCTCGCGCCCTGCTCGGCAATAAGGAACAACGACTGGATGAGAGCTTTCCGCGACGGCAACAGGAGCTGTTACGGGAAGCAAAAGCGGGCCGGATGACAGTGCGCCAGCTGGAATCCGAAATGGCATCCACCGAAACCAAGGGTGAATTTCGCCGTGCAGACCGTATCGCTAAGGGTGGATCAACCGAAGTGCAGGCAGTTGAACAGCTTCTTCGTGGCGCACTTGGGATGCGAGCACGCCTCACGGGTAATCTGGACAAGGGAACAGTCGTTATCACCTACAATTCACAAGAAGAACTGACGCAAATTGTAGACAAAATCACCGGTGGAGAAGGTCACTAGTGCTGGATGTCAGGTCTGTCACGGTAAATGGGAGGTTGGAGCCAACATCCTTTACCGTTCCTAACGGGGATGCGATATTGATCACCGGACCAAATGGCGCAGGTAAGTCGACGCTTCTGGACTGTATTGCAGGAATTCTGAAACCATCAAATGGTGATGTAATCAATGAATCCTTGGCTCCACCAGCCTATCTGCCTCAGAATCCCCCCAGGCCCTTTGCATACACAGTCGGCGAATATCTGATGATTGGTCAAAAACAACAAGCTGGCCGAGACTACACAGTAAAACTGGACATCGAATCCCTGCTCGATCGGGAGATAACCAGACTTTCAACGGGGCAATGGCAACGCGTGGCACTCACAAAGGTGATGCAAAGAGATCAGTCAGTGATTGTTCTGGATGAGCCGGATGCGCCGCTTGATGACCATTGGTCTGAACAACTAGCAATGGTTATCGATGAAGAAGTAGCACGAGGAAAAGTCATTGTTATGACACTCCACCGTCCAGAAATCCGAAAAAGCTGGAAATTCCAACGGATCAACCTGACGCATGCAGTTATTTCTTAACAATTCTCTGAGATATTCTTAACAATCGTCAAGCGCAACTTGCTACACTGTCTGCAGTATGTCTAAGGAAAAGCCACAGGGTGATGTCGAGCTGATATCCATCACCGCAACGATTATCGAAATGAGCGTTGCTGCTGAAGACATGCTTAGCGCAGCGGTTCGTGGTCTTACCCTTCAACTGACCGATACATGTCAAAATGTAATTGACCGTGATGCCACAGTCGATAACCTTGAGACATCACTTGAGGGCGCATGCGTGAAGTTGATGGGACGCCAGAATGACAAGTCCTTGGACATCCGAGCCATCAATAACATCATTAAAATCGCTGGTGATCTCGAGCGTATTGCGGATTATTCGGTAGATATCGCACGAATCGGGCAACGGATGGCAGATGAAGCCATTTACAAGCCACTGATTGACGTACCCAGATACGCTACCGTGGCATACGGGATGATCCATGACAGTGTGGATGCTTATCTTTCCCATGACACAGAGCTTGCGGCGCAGGTCATTCAACGAGATGACACGGCGGATTTGTATTACGCTCAAATGCGCGCAACGCTGATCCAGATTCTCCAGCAGGATACACGCAGCGTGATGCAAGCCACCTATCTCTTACAAGTGGCACACTTCCTCGAACGCATCTGCGATCACTGCACCAATATTGCTGAGCGGACGACACACCTTGGCACGTCTCCAAACCGCGGCAAAAAATCAGCCTGACATTGCTATCCGCACACGGGTAAGATTGTCTCTATGGAGACTACGGATGATGTCATCGATGATTTTATGGGTGGAAAACCCCGGGCAAATCAGTGGCGTGAGTTAAGAATTGTCCTGGAAGCCAAATTAGCAGACACAAAGCTGCAGCTTGCCGTGACATCCCCAGGTTCGAGTGAACATCGCAGCCTTCAGCGAAAAGTGAAGGAAATGACCGCTCAGGTCAATGTTCTGATCCAGGAAGAAGCCGTCGCACAGTTCGTAGAGGACTCCATCATCGCAACCGTTTCACGGCCACATCCATTGGAAATTCAGGATGGCTTTGACCAGTAACCAAATATGCATCTGGTTTGACCTTGATGACACACTAATTACGACATCCAAGAGTCTGATTGCCGCTGTGGAAGCCAGCACTGTCTACCTAAAGACGTATTACCCTGAGCTGACCGAACAGGAGATTGCACACCACAGTATGGATGTGTGGCTTACCGAGCTTGGACCGGGCAC
>JACCDI010860380.1_pt1 | contig 11103 bp, 8 predicted proteins | sample 7442791 | NCBI WGS metagenome assembly JACCDI01 (sample SAMN15323434, study PRJNA562643) | freshwater metagenome | isolation source: river surface water | place: USA:Blue River Watershed | collected 2017-08-15
GGACACGGTATAGCCGAGGTTGAGCAGCACCTCGGCAATCCCGCTCATACCGGAGCCACCGATGCCTACAAAATGAATGTGTTTGACCTTGTGTTTCATGAATTCCCTAACTCTTCCAGCACGCCGGCGATCGCGTCATTCGCGTCGCGCCGTCCCTGCCGGTACGCGGCCTCGGCCATCTGCTGGCAGGTCTCGCGTGTCATGCCTCTCATCAGCGATGCCAGTGCCACCTTGTCCATGTCTGCCTGCGGCAGATGGGTTGCGGCACCGGCCTTTGCCATCCATTGCGCGTTGTTGCGCTGGTGCGAGGTGGTCGACACCACCAAAGGCACCAGCACACTGGCAACGCCGGCCGCGCAAAGTTCCGCGACGGTAATGGCGCCGGCACGGCAGATCACGAGATCGGCGGCTGCATAGCGGCCTGCCATGTCATCGATGAAGTCCACGACTTCAGCATCGACACCGGCGTCCGCATAATTCTTTTTCAAGGCCTCGATGTGCTGCTTGCCTGACTGGTGCACAACGCGCGGCCGTGACTCGGGTGGCAGCAGCGCCAGCGCTGCCGGCACCGTGTCGTTCAACACTTTTGCACCGAGGCTGCCGCCGATCACCAGCAGGTTCAGCGGACCATTGCGCTGCGCATAGCGCTGCGCGGGTGCGGGCAGGCTGCGGATTTCCTTGCGTACCGGGTTGCCCGTGACTTGTGACTTGGCTTGCGCTGCGCCTTCGACCGGGAAGCCGAACAGCACACGCTTCGCGAACGGCAGCAGCGCCTTGTTCGACATCAGCAGCGCGGCGTCGGCGTTCATCAATGCCAGCGGCTTGCCGGAGAGCGCGGCCATCATCCCGCCCGGCACGGTCACGTAACCGCCCATGCCCAGCACCACGTTCGGCTGGCGCGCGCGGATGATGCTGCGGCAGCGCAGGAAGCCGGCAAGCATCTTTAGTGCGCCGATCATCGTGTGTCTCAGCCCCTTGCCACGCATGCCGGCGAAATCGATCGCATCGAAGGCGAGGCCATGCTTCGGCACGATGTCGGCTTCCATGCCGCGCTGCGTGCCCAGCCAGGACACCTGCCAGCCGCGTGCGCGCATCGTGTCGGCGATCGCAAGACCCGGGAAGATGTGGCCGCCTGTGCCGGCGGCCATGATCATCAGGTGCTTTTGCGCGGTCGTCATACACGGCCTCCGCGCGTGGTTGTAGCGTTTTGGCTACGGCCGTGCGCTGGCGCGCACTTAACTTTGCTGCGCAAAGTTAGCCTGCGCCGAAATTCATTTTGGCTATGGCCGTGCGCTGGCGCGCACTTAACTTCGCTGCGCGAAGTTAGCCTGCGCCGAAACCGCGTCGGGCCATTCGTGATTGGTGTCCGCGCGTTCATACGCGGCCTCCTCTCATCATGACGCGGTTTTCATAGTCAATCCGCAGCAGCAGCGCCAACCCGATACAGTTCACCGCAATCCCCGACCCGCCATACGACATCAGCGGCAAGGTGAGTCCCTTGGTGGGCATCAGGCCGAGGTTGACGGCCATGTTGATGAAGACTTGTGCGCCGATCCAGATGCCAATGCCTTTCGCGACCAGGCCGGCGAAGTATTTTTCGGCGGCGATGGCCTGGCGGCCGATGTCGAATGCGCGGCGCACGATCCAGTAGAACAGCACGACGACCAGCAGCACGCCGGCCAGTCCCAGCTCTTCGCCGATCACGGCCATCAGGAAGTCGGTGTGCGCTTCGGGCAGGTAGTGCAGTTTCTCGATGCTGCCGCCGAGGCCGACGCCGAACAGCTCGCCGCGACCGAAGGCGATCAGCGAGTGCGTCAGCTGATAGGCCTTGCCGAGCTCGTTGCCATCGGTCCACGGGTTCATGAATGCGACCATGCGCTGATAACGCCAGGGCGAGATCAGGATGATCGAGAAGAACACCGTCGCCAGCACGGCCAGCATGCCGCCGAACCAGATGATATCAAAGCCACCAAGGAACAGGATGCCCATCGCGATGCAGACGATGACGCCGAACGCGCCCAGGTCAGGCTGCAGCATCAGCAAGCCACCCGCTGCTGCGACCGCGATCGCCATCGGGAAAAAGCCCTTCGACAAGCTGTGCATGTATTGCTGCTTGCGCACGGTGAAGTCGGCTGCGTAAATCACCATCATCAGCTTCATGACCTCGGACGGCTGCAGGTTGAGGCCGCCGAAGCCGATCCAGCGGCGCGCGCCATTGACGCCCTTGCCGATGCCGGGGATCAGCACCAGCGCCATCAGGACCAGTGCGCCGAGGAAGAGCCAGGGCGTCCACTTTTCCCATTGCTCGACCTTGAAGCGGAACGCGAACAGGCCGGCGAGCAGACCGAAGGCAATGAAGCCGGCCTGCCGCACCAGGAAGTGGTGATTCTTGTAGTTCGCATACTTCGGCGAGTCGGGCAGGCCGACCGATGCCGAATACACCATGATCAGGCCGCCCAGCATCAGCAACAGTACGACCCACACCAGCGCCTGGTCATACTCGAGCATTTTCGAGCGCTGGACCATGGGCGCATCGGCCAGGCGCGAATCGCGCATGGCTTGGGCGGCGTTGCCAAAGAATGGCAGGCTCAGTTTCATGCGATCACCTCGCCCCTGGCCAGGCCGAGCTCGCGCACCGCATCGACGAATACTTGTGCGCGGTGCGCATAGCTGGTGAACATGTCGAAGCTGGCGCAGGCGGGGGACAGCAGGACCTGGTCGCCAGCTTGCGCGATGGCCGCGGCTTCGCTGACGGCTTCATTCAGTGTCGCGCACGATGTCATCGCGACGCCGGTATCAGCCAGCGCATCACGGATGGCCGGTGCATCGCGGCCGATCAGGATCACGGCCTTCACATGGCGCGCGACCGACGGTTCCAGCGGCTTGAAGTCCTGACCCTTGCCATCGCCGCCGGCGATCAGGATCAGGCGCTTGTCACCTGCCGGATGCGACGCGCCCAGGCCCTCGAGCGCAGCGACGGTCGCGCCGACATTGGTGCCCTTGCTGTCGTCGAAATACTCGACGCCGCCGATCGTCGTCACCAGTTCGACGCGATGCGGCTCGCCGGTGTACTGGCGCGCGCCGTGCAGCAGCGGCGCGAGTTGCAGGTCGATTGCGCGGCACAGTGCCAGCGCGGCGAGCACGTTGGTCGCGTTGTGCTGGCCGCGGATCTTCAGCGCATCGACCGGCATCAGCCGGTTCAGGTAGAGCTCGATGTCGGGCTGTGCCTTGCCGCGCTTTTTCTTGGGCGCGTCATCATCATGCGCAATCGCCAGCATCAGCCATTGCATGCCGCCTTCGTCGGACAGGCCGAGCGCATCGGGTGCAGCCGGCGTGTCGGTGCCGAAGGTAACGACGTGCGCATCTGCCTTCGCCATCTTCATGGTGCGTGCGTCATTGCGGTTCAATACGCGGGTGGTATCCGGCCCGAAAATGCGCGCCTTCGCATCGGCATAGCTGTCCATGTCGCCATGCCAGTCGAGGTGGTCTTGCGACAGGTTCAGCACGACGGCGGCGTCGGCATTCAGGCTGAAAGTCGAGAACAGCTGGAAGCTGGACAGCTCGAGCACCCAGCATTGCGGCAGCTCGTCGCCATGGATGGCGTCCAGCAGCACATCCAGCGCGGCCGGGCTGATGTTGCCGGCGATCTTGACCGACAGGCCGGCCGCCTTGCACAGCTGGCCAGTCAGGCTAGTGACGGTGGTCTTGCCATTGGTGCCAGTGATTGCGAGTACTTTCGGCGCGTAGAAGCGCTCGGCCTTCAGCGCGGCGAGCGCCTGGGCAAACAATTCAATTTCGCCCCAGACCGGTATGCCGCGTTCCTGCGCGATCGGCAGCATCACCGTCAGTTCACGCTTCGGCGCGAGACCGGGGCTGACAGCGACGACATCGATACCATCGAGCAGCGCGGCGCTGAACTCGCCGGGCACGAACTCGGTTCCGGGGCAGGCTTCTTTCAGCGCCGGCAGGCGATCAGGCATCGTACGTGTATCGGCCACGCGCAGCTGCGCGCCGCAGTGGTGCAGCCAGCGCGCCATCGCAAGTCCGGATTCGCCGAGGCCGAGCACCAGGACGCGCTTGCCCGCGAAAGCCTCGCGATGATCCGGGCCGGGCTCGGGTTCGGGCTCGGGTTCGGGTTCGGGTTCGGGCTCGGTCTCGGATGACTGCTCTTGCAGCACAACGGACTCACCTTCTGCTGGCTCGGCAGGCACTTCGTCCACTGGAGCTTCGTCCACAGGCATGTCGGACTGCACTTCAGCGGAGGAGGCGGAGACGGCGGCGGGCACGTCGGCCGCATCGATCAACTGATCGCGCGCGTCATCGTGCTGTGCGTCTTCCTGCATCGCTTCGTGCATCTGTTGCTGCATCCCGACAGTATCCGGTTCGTTATTCATTCAAGCCTTCAATAACCTTCATCAACGCAGCTTGAGCGTCGACAAGCCAACCAGCACCAGCATCATCGTGATGATCCAGAAGCGGACCACCACCTGCGTTTCTTTCCAGCCCTTCTGTTCATAGTGATGGTGCAGCGGCGCCATCAGCAGCACGCGCTTGCCGACGCCGGTGCGCATCTTGGTGTACTTGAAGTAGGCGACCTGCAGCATCACTGACAGGGTCTCGACCACGAACACGCCGCCCATGATGAACAGCACGATTTCCTGTCGCACGATGACAGCGATGGTGCCGAGCGCGCCGCCGAGTGCCAGCGCGCCGACATCACCCATGAACACCTGCGCCGGGTAGGCGTTGAACCACAGGAAGGCCAGACCCGCACCTGCCATCGCGCCGCAGAAGATCAGCAATTCGCCGGCGCCCGGAATGTGCGGAATCAGCAGATATTTGGAATAGGTCGCGCTACCGGTCAGGTACGCAAACAGGCCGAGCGCGGAGCCGACCATCACGGTCGGCATGATCGCGAGGCCGTCGAGGCCATCGGTCAGGTTCACTGCATTCGATGTGCCGACGATCACGAAATAGGTCAGCGCGATGAAGCCCCAGACGCCGAGCGGATAGCTGATGGTCTTGAAGAAGGGCACGATCAGGTCGGCCTTGTTCGGTAATTCCATCGCAAAACCGGACTGCACCCATTGCAGGAACAGCTCCCACACCTTCATGTTGGTCGGGCCGGACACCGAGAACGCCAGATAGAACGCAGCCAGCAAGCCGATGATGGATTGCCAGAAGTACTTCTCGCGCGAGGCCATGCCGTTCGGGTCCTTGAACACCACCTTGCGGTAGTCATCGACCCAGCCGATCACACCGAAGCCCAGCGTGACGATCATCACCGGCCAGATGAAACGGTTGGTCCAGTCCCCCCACAGCAGCACCGAGATGCCGATGCCGATCAGGATCAGCGCGCCACCCATGGTCGGCGTGCCAGACTTGACGAGATGGGTCTGCGGGCCATCGGTGCGCACCGCCTGGCCGACTTTCAATTCGGTCAGCATGCGGATCACGGCCGGGCCGGCGATCAGGCCGATCAGCAGCGCTGTCAGCGTCGCGAACACCGCGCGGAAGGTAATGAAGTTGAAGACGCGCAGCGCGCCTATCTGGTCCTGGAACAGTTGGGCCAACCACAGCAACATGTCAGTGTCCTCCCGCCTGCGCAGTCTGGGCGCCCGTCAGGCGTTGCACGACGCGTTCCATCTGCATGAAGCGCGAGCCTTTCACGAGGACGCTGGCGCCTGAAGGCAGGTGCGCGACCTCATCATTCAATGTATCCATGTCGTCGAAATGCCGGGCTTCGTTGCCAAAGGCCTGGCTGGCATGGCGCGCAAGGGCGCCGAGAGTGAACAGTTGGTCGATGTGACGCTGGCGCGCATAGGCGCCGATTTCCTGATGGAAGGCGACGCCTTCGCTGCCGACTTCGCCCATGTCGCCGAGCACCAGCATGCGCGGGCCGGGCGCAGTGGCCAGCACGTCGATCGCAGCGCGTACCGAATCCGGGTTCGCGTTGTAGGTGTCATCGATCACCAGCGCGCCATTCGCCGCCTGCTTCTTTTGCAGGCGGCCTGCCACCGGCGCGAAACTTTGCAGCCCGCGCACGATGGCGGGTATCTCGATGCCGATCGCGAGTGCCGCAGCGCAGGCGGCCAGCGCATTGCGCACGTTGTGCACGCCGGCGGCGGCCAGCGTGAGCTCGAATGTCTGGCCCTGGGTCAGCACGGTCAGCTGGCTGCCGAATGCCTGCGGGCGCCAGCTGCAGATCACTGACGGGCTGTTCGCGAGGCCGAACGTGACCATCTTGCGGCTGCCTGCATAGCCCTGCCACAGCGATGCGTAAACATCGTCGGCGGGGAAGACCGCGCAAGCGCCGGCACCGAGCGACTTGATCACCGCGCCGTTTTCTTCGGCGACCGCAGCGACGCTGGCCATGAATTCCTGGTGCTCGCGCTGCGCATTGTTGACCAGCCCCACAGTAGGCTCGGCGATCTCGGCCAGCCGCGCAATCTCGCCCGGATGGTTCATGCCCATCTCGATCACCGCCGCGCGATGGCGTGCGTCGAGCCTGAACAGGGTCAGCGGCACGCCGATCTCGTTGTTCAGGTTGCCACGCGTGGACAGGTAGTTGTCTTCGCCGAAGGCCGCCGCGAGTATCGACGCAATCATTTCTTTGACCGTCGTCTTGCCGTTGCTGCCGGTGACGCCGATGACCGGGATATCGAAGCGCTTGCGCCACAGGTTCGCGATCTGGCCCAGTGCGTGGCGGGTGTCGCTCACGACCAGCCCGGGCACAGCGATACCAGCCGGCAGCTGCTCGACCACGACCGCGGCAGCACCGCGCGCGACGACATCGGCGATGAAGTCATGCGCGTCGAAACGCTCGCCGCGCAATGCAACGAACAGATTGCCGGGCTCGACAGTCTTGCTGTTGGTCGACACGCCGGTGAAGGCGACTGCACCATCCGCCGCTGCATGCAAGCGAGCGCCGGATATCGCGCTCAACAGCTCCTGAAGGGTGGCCTTCATCAATGGCCTCCGTAACGGGTAGCGCGCGTGGCAAGCGCCAGCTGCGCATGGTCGGCGTCGCGGAACACGTTGCGCCGACCTTTGATTTCCTGATAGTCCTCGTGGCCTTTGCCAGCCACCAGGATCACGTCGTTCTTGCCTGCATGGCGGATCGCGGACAGGATCGCGCTGGCGCGGTCCTCGATCACCTGCAGTTTCTTGCGGCCCGCGTCATCCAGGCCGGCAACGATCTGTTCGATGATGGCTGCCGGCTCTTCGCTGCGCGGGTTGTCGCTGGTAACGACCAGATGGTCGGCTTGCTGCGCGGCGACAGCCATCTGTGGCCGCTTGCCCGGGTCGCGGTCACCGCCGCAACCGAACACACACCACAGCTCGCCATGGCGCGCGTCGGCCACCGGGCGCAGCGTCGTGAGTGCCTTGACCAGCGCATCCGGTGTGTGCGCGTAATCGATCACGGCCAGCGGGCCGTCTTGCCCGCCGAGCTGCTGCATACGGCCCGGCACCGGCTGCAGTGCTTCGAGCAGGTGTACCACCGTGGTCCAGCTCATGCCACGCGCGAACAGCACGCCGGCGATGGCCAGCACATTGCTGACATTGAAGTGGCCGATCAGCTGCGTACGTACCGCGCCCTGACCAAAGGGGGAGCTCAGCGTGAAGCTGGTGCCGTGCTGCGCGATACGGATATCCGTTGCGGACAAGGTCGGCACGCCATCGATGTGCACGCCCTCGGTGGTGTAGCCGATCGCCTGCACCACAGGCTGGCGATTGCGCACACGGGCCAGCATGCGCAAGCCCATCGGATCATCGAGATTGATCACCGCATGCTGCAAGCCCGGCCAGTCGAACAGCATCGCCTTGGCCGCCTCATAGGCTTCCATCGAGCCGTGAAAATCGAGATGGTCGCGCGTGAAATTGGTGAGCACGGCGACGTCGACATGCAACTCGTCCATGCGTCCTTGCACCAGGCCGATTGATGACGCTTCGATCGCCAGCGCGGTCGCACCCTGCTCTTTTTGCTCGGCCAGGTTGCGATGCAGCTGCACCGCATCTGGCGTGGTGAACCCGGTCGCCGCGAAACCTTCGGTCATGCCGCGCTTGAACAAGCCCACGCCGAGGGTGCCGATGACGGCGGTCGGCATTTGCTCGCGGGACAGTGCCTGGCCCAGCCATTGCGTGCACGAGGTCTTGCCATTGGTGCCGGTGACGGCGACGCTGAACATGTCACGATCGGGCGCGCCATACCAGGTATGCGCAATGCTGCCGGCGACTTTGGCCAGCGAAGGCACGGCCCGGTGCGGCACGCTCCAGCCGGCATCCCACGCAAAACCATCGGCATCGTCGAACAGCACCGCGGACGCGCCAGCCTCGATGGCCTGCGGTATGTAGTGACGGCCGTCACCCGCCTCGCCGGGGCAAGCGAGGAACACATCGCCGCGCGCGATGCGGCGCGAGTCCAGCGACAGGCGCGCTGCAGAGCCAGCCGCCCGGCCGCCCGCAGACACCGCATCACGCAGCCAGTCGGCGAGCTCGGCGGGTTTCGTCAGCGATCCCATCACATGCTCTCCGCGACCGGCTGCGCCGGCAGGATGACATTGGTGATGCTGGCATCGGGCGGCACGTTCAGCGAGCGCAGCGCGCTGGCGGCGACGTTGGCAAACACCGGCGCCGCCACCTGGCCGCCGAAGTGCTTGCCGGCCGACGGTTCATCGACCATCACCGCGATGATGATGCGTGGGTCGGACGCCGGGGCGAGGCCGACGAACGAGGCGACATACTTGTTCACGTAGTGGCCGTTCTCCAGCTTGTGCGCGGTGCCGGTCTTGCCGGCGACGCGATAGCCACGCACTTGCGCCAGCGGCGCGGTACCGCCGGGGCCGACCACCTTTTCCATCATCTCGCGCATTTGTATCGCGGTCTTTTCCGAGATCACGCGCTGCGGCTCTGGCGGACGATCGAGCTTCTGGAACGACAGCGGGATCATCTCGCCGTTGCGCGCGAAGATCATGTACGAGCGCGCGACCTGGATCAGCGACACCGAGATGCCATGGCCATAGCTCATGGTTGCCTGCTCGATCGGGCGCCAGGTCTTGTACGGACGCATGCGGCCGGCGACGGCGCTGGGGAAGCCAAAGCGGGGCGCCTGGCCGAAACCGACCGAGGTGAACATGTCCCACATTTCGCGCGGCTCGCACTTCAATGCCATGCGCACGGTACCGACGTTGGATGACTGCTGGATGATCTGCGCGACCGACATTGACGCCGGATGCGGATGTGAATCACCGATGGTGGAAGGACCGATGGTCAGCTTGTTCGGCGTGTCGAGAATGGTCTCGGGCTTGACCAGGCCTTTTTCCAGCGCCAGTGCGACCGTGAACGGCTTCAGTGTCGAACCCGGCTCATAGGTGTCGGTCAGCACCCGGTTGCGCAGTTGCGCACCGGTCAGGCCGACGCGCGAATTCGGGTTATAGGTCGGCATGTTGGCCAGGGCCAGCACCTCGCCGGTCTTGACGTCGAGCACGACGATCGAGCCGGCCTTCGCATGGTTTTCTTCGACCGCCTGCTGCAGCGACGTGAAGGCGATGTACTGGATCTTGCTGTCGATTGACAGTGCCAGGTCCTTGCCGTCCTGCGGCTCGCGGATGAACGCGATGTCTTCGACCACGCGGCCGAGACGGTCCTGGATCACGCGACGGCTGCCATTCTTGCCCGCGAGGACGGATTGCTGCGAATACTCGATGCCGTCCTGGCCCTTGTCCTCGACATCGGTGAAGCCGAGGATATGCGCGGCGACATGGCCAGCCGGGTAGTAGCGCTTGAATTCGGGGTCGGCATGGATGCCGTTGATGCCGAGCGCGAGGATCTGGTCGGCCGTCTCGACCTCGACCTGCCGCTTCAGCGGTACATAGCTGCGCTCCGAGTCGAGTTTTTTCTTCAGCTCTGCCGATGGCATGTCGAGCAGGCGCGCGAGTTGCTGCAGCTTGCTGTCGTCAACATCGACGATGCGCGGCTGCGCGACGATCGCCTTCACCGGCAATGACGATGCCATCACCTCGCCGTTGCGGTCGAGGATCTTGCCGCGCACGGCCGGCGTCTCCAGTGTGCGCGCATAGCGCGCCTCGCCTTTCTTTTGAAGGAATTCGGTCGACAGCGCCTGCAGCCAGAACGCGCGCACACCGAGCGCGACGAACGCGGCGAACAGCAGGAACAGCGTGAGCTTCGAGCGCCAGGTCGGCAGCTGTACCGCCAGCACCGGGCTGGCCGAGAAGGACATGCCGCGCGCGGCGGCCTTGCGGGTCGGCGCGCGCATCAGCGGGCACCTCCGGCGGTCATGTACTGGGTGCGCGCGGGACCGGGCGTGCTCATGCCCAGCGTGCGCGCGATGCCATCAATGCGCGAATGGCGCGCCAGCCTCGATTGCTCGACCTGCAGCTGGTCCCATTCCGTTTCGAGGTGGCGCTGGCGCAGCTGCGTGCGTTCGAGCTCGATGAACAGGCGGCGTGCCTGATACTGCGAATTGACCAGCAACAGCGAACACAGCACCAGCAGTGCCAGCAGCGGGAGCAGGGTGCGATTGCTCATCGAAGTCATCGCACTCATGCCGATGCTCCGTCAGGCAGGCGCACCGCAGCGCGCATGACGGCCGAGCGCGCGCGCGGGTTCGCAGCCACCTCGGCATCGGAGGGCTTCATCTTCGGGAACAGCTTCATGGACGGTTGCGGCAGGTCGGCTGCACGGATCGGCAGGCGGCGGTCGGGCTGGGGCACGCTGGCCTTGGAGGCCAGGAACCGCTTGACGATGCGATCTTCCAGCGAGTGAAAGCTGATCACCACCATTCTCCCGTACGGCGCCAGACGCGCGTACCCCTGGTTCAAACCTGCTTCAAGTTCCTCAAGTTCCTGATTGACGAAAATCCGTACAGCCTGAAAAGTCCGGGTGGCCGGGTCTTTGCCTTTTTCGCGAGTCTTGACGGCGCCAGCCACGAGCGCGGCAAGTTGTCCTGTGCGGCTGATGGGCTCGACTGCCCTGCGAGCAACAATCGCCTTTGCAATCTGAAAAGCAAGCCGTTCTTCCCCATAGTCGCGAATCACTTTCTCCAGGTTGTCCTGCGTCTCGTTGGCCAGCCATTCGGCCGCC
>JACCDI010116090.1_pt1 | contig 11102 bp, 10 predicted proteins | sample 7442791 | NCBI WGS metagenome assembly JACCDI01 (sample SAMN15323434, study PRJNA562643) | freshwater metagenome | isolation source: river surface water | place: USA:Blue River Watershed | collected 2017-08-15
ACCACCAAGCGCTACATGCACCACTACAACTTCCCGCCTTACTCAACCGGTGAGACTGGTCGAGTTGGTTCACCAAAGCGCCGTGAGATTGGTCACGGAGCCTTGGCTGAGCGTGCTTTGGTCCCGGTTCTACCGACCAGACACGAGTTCCCTTACGCCATCCGACAGGTTTCGGAAGCGCTAGGTTCGAATGGGTCGACTTCAATGGGATCGGTTTGCGCAAGCACCCTGAGCCTTTTGAACGCTGGTGTTCCTCTGCGCGCACCGGTTGCCGGAATTGCAATGGGTCTGATTTCAGACTCGGTGGATGGAAAGACGCAGTATGCAGCTCTGACCGACATCCTTGGCGCCGAAGACGCTCTTGGAGACATGGACTTCAAGGTCGCTGGTACGCGCGAATTCGTAACCGCTATTCAGCTTGACACCAAGTTGGATGGAATTCCATCGGCTGAGCTAGCAAAGGCTTTGACGCAGGCTAAAGAGGCACGTCTATTTATTTTGGACGTAATGACCGAGGCCATTGACTCACCAGATGAGCTATCGCCATATGCCCCAAGAATAATCTCTGTGAAGATTCCAGTGGACAAGATTGGTGAAGTGATCGGCCCTAAGGGCAAGATGATTAACCAGATCCAGGAAGACACTGGAGCTGAAATCAGCATTGAAGACGACGGAACTGTCTTCATTGGTGCGACCAATGGTCCTGCCGCCGAGGCAGCCAAGGCGACCATCAATGCAATTGCTAACCCGCACGTTCCAGAAGTTGGCGAGCGATTCCTGGGAACAGTTGTGAAGCTTGCAACCTTCGGTGCATTCGTTTCCTTGCTTCCTGGCAAGGACGGGTTGCTACACGTTTCTGAGCTGAAGAAAATTTCAGGCGGAAAGCGTGTTGAGAACGTAGAAGACGTGCTTGAAGTTGGTCAGAAGATTTTGGTGGAGATTGCCAAGATCGATGACCGCGGCAAGCTATCGCTGGTTCCTGTAGTTGAGGACGAAGCAAAGGCAGAGTAACTAGTTGCTACTGCCACTAAAAGCTTCAGTTGAGTTCACCGCTGACGAGGCCACGGTTTCAAAAACCGTCCTCGACAGCGGTGTTCGCATCTTAACTGAACACATCCAAGGTGCTCCATCGGTTGCTATTTCGGCTTCGGTTGGTGTTGGTTCCAGAGATGAGTCCCATTCTCACCTCGGATCCACTCATTTCCTCGAGCATCTACTTTTCAAGGGAACAGCCAAGCGTTCGGCCCTTGATATTTCGATTGCCTTTGATTCAGTCGGTGGATCGTCTAATGCAGCCACCGCCAAGGAATACACCAGCTATTACGCACGAGTTCAAAACTCTGCACTCGGCTTAGCGACCGATCTACTTCTTGACATGTTCACATCGGCAACGATTGAGCAGGCAGACTTTGACACCGAGAAGACTGTAATTCTCGAAGAGCTTGCCATGAACGAGGATGACCCGGAAGATGTTGCGCACGAGGCTTTCGCAGATGCTCTAATGCCTAATTCAGATTTGGGAAGACCAATTGGCGGATCTAGGGAAAGCATTCTGGCTGTGAGTAGGCAGCAGGTTATCGATCATTACAAGCAGCACTATGCGCCAAATACTTTGATTGTTGCCGCCGCTGGCGGTGTGGACCATGCACAGCTGGTCGAACTGGTTGAAAGACAACTAGCTGAGGTTGGGTGGACATCTAAAGCTGACCCGGTAGCTAGGCGCGAACAGAGCTATCGCACGCCGCCCATGCCTGAGCGCTTCAGGTACATCGAAAAAGATACCCAGCAGTCGCATTTGATTCTTGGTTTCCAAAGCCCTCACTCGATGGATGAGGATCGATTTGCTCTTGCGATCTACAACACCGTGCTGGGAGGTGGCATGTCCTCCAGGCTCTATCAAGAAATTAGAGAAAAGCGTGGACTGGCCTACTCAACCTATTCATATCAACATGGCTATTCCGACAGCGGTTTTTTTGGGCTCTACGCCGGCTGCAACGCCGAAAACAGCGAGGACGTGATCAAGCTGATGCGCGAGCAGCTAGACAGTCTTGCCGAGCATGGGGTCACGGACCAGGAATTTGAGTTAGCCCTTGGCAACATCACCGGATCTTTGGCCCTTCGCTTTGAGGCCAGCCTTGCCCGAATGAATCGTCTGGTCGGGGTTGAGCTTGGCTCGGGGGAGTACCTATCGGTTTCAGATGTTTTGCAGAAGTTCTCTGAGCAAACCAAAGAGGATGTCTTACGGGTTGCAAAAAAGATTGCTGGGGCTCCAAGCAGCCTGGTTGCAGTTGGTCAAAATCTTGGCTCACTAGCCAATCTGGCTTGATAGGTTTAGCGCATGATTTCAGTGGCAATTGTTGGTGCGACAGGACGCATGGGCCAACTCACCAAGGAACTGGTTGATTCAGATTCAAATCTGAAATTGCATACTGCCCTGGACTCTAAGTCGGATCTCTCCGCTGTTATCGGTGCAGACGTCGTCGTTGAATTCACCAATCCGGAATTTTCAGAGAGGGTCGTGGACTTTGCCATAGAGAATTCTCTCAAGCTATTGGTGGGGAGCTCAGGTTGGTCAGAAATCAAACTGGCAGCAGTTTCTAAGAAGCTATCGAATTCAAGCTCTGCGGTTGTCGTAATACCGAATTTTTCTATCGGCTCAATGCTTGCCCAAAAGTTTGCAGCTGAAGCTGCTAAGCACTTTAACGATGTAGAAATTATCGAAGCGCACCACCTTGGAAAAAAGGACTCTCCTTCAGGAACTGCCATCAGAACCGCTGAAGTGATAGCAAGTCATCGAAACCAACCAAATCTGGTCACCGACGCCAATCAACCAGCCCGGGGGCAATCTATTGCCGGAGTTCCGATTCACTCGGTGAGGCTGCCAGGTATTTCGGCTCGTCAAGAAACTGTGTTTGCGGCTGATAATGAACAGCTTAAAATTGTGCACGACGTTTCCTCCCACCGCGCCTACTCCCTTGGCATTCTTCGATCAATTGAATTCACTGCCAATTCCAAAGGTCTGACGGTGGGGCTCGAAAAGGTTCTTAGCTAAGGTGCTAACAAAGATCTGGCTGCTGGCCATGGTTGCCATCACCTTGCTATATGCATTCTTGCTTCTGGAGCGAGGCTTAGTTTTAGTCAGCTCGGCTGACCCTGTTGGAATAGCACTCGGCTTAGCAATTCTCTTTTTCCCATTTGCCGCAATCGCTGCAATCTTCTACGAGATACGTTTTGGCATGAGTCTTTCCAGGCTCGCTCGCTTGCTTGAGCAAAGCCAAATAGCTGCCCCAGCGTATGAGCTTCGGCCAAGTGGCAAAGCAGAGAAGGCAAGCGGTGAAGCTGCATTTCGAGAGTTAGAGCAGCGCATCCAACAAGACGAACAAAACTTCTTGCTTTGGTTTTTACTGGCCGACTCTTATGACAAATTAGGCGATCGCAAGCGCGCTAGATCTGCCGCTCGAAAAGCAATCTCACTTGCTAAAAAGGCCAAGGCGCTTTAGAAGCAAATACATCTGGCAACCTAGGCAGAAATTGAAAAAAGCATTCAAAAATGCCGCCAGAAAGATAAACGCCAGTGCCACTGAAACCAGCATCTGAGAATTGAGTAATAGTCCTATTCCGGCGCAAATGGCAAAAAACAATCCGACCTGCTGAGCGAACCTAGGCGGACGAGCATCTTCCAATTCCTTGGGCTCACCAATCCTTGGCCGGATTAGACCAAACAGGAACTTATATGGATGAGACGAGGGCAGAAAAACACTCCAGCTAAAGAGCACCAGCAACACGATACTTGCAATTACGGAAACATTGCTGAAGCTTGTATACGAATCAGCAAATCCAATCAAGGCAATTGCGGACGTAATAGCGGCACCAAACCTGGGTGCACGCGGATCAATTAGAGCAGTCATTTCACTCCTAGTTTCTCTAGCTCCTGTGTTAATTTCGTCAAATTGGGAACCCCGCCGACTCTGTAAACAACCTCACCTTGACTGTTCAGCAAAAAAACCGTTGGGGTTTGGTTAATGCCAAATCGTGCGGCAACATTCAGTCGCTCTGTTATGTCAACCTCAAGGTGAACGAGGCCGCCGTGCCGATGCTCCAATTGAGCGAGCTGTTTTCTAACCCCGGGACACTGACCACAATATTGGGTTGAGAATTGAATGAGTGTCGCTTGCTTGCCAAGTGCTGTGCTCAAAATCCCGTTGTTCGTTGCACGCAATCGCTTTAGGTCAATTTGCTGTTTTCTGCGAACTCGGTGCCCGCGGCCTCTAAGTAGGCGATAGGCGATTCCCACCGCCGAGGCGATACTCACCAAGGCAATGACCGGCAGCAGAGATTCCACTGCCCTAGGTTAGGTCATCTGTCAGGGGTTAGACGGAGTGTTACAGCTTTTTACCTCGGCGACCCTTTAGGCTTTTCGCGATGAGCGAGATTGAATTCAGATCAGATGTGACGGTTGAGCTGGTGCGACACAGCGCCAAGGATGCCGATGTTTTGTTTGCTGCCAGGGTTTCAACCCAGGGGGAGCAGACACTCGATTCGGCCAAGCTAAGCGACGCTGAGGCAGAGAAAAAAGACAAGGGTCTAATCAACTACCTCATGCGCGATCGCCATGGCTCTCCGTTTGAGCACAACTCGCTAACTTTCTATGTTCAGGCGCCAATTTTTGTTTTTCGCGAGTTTATGCGTCACCGAATTGCTAGCTATAACGAAGAGTCAGGTCGTTATCGCGAACTCAGACCTGTTTTCTATGTTCCAGGCGAGGATCGAAAGCTAATCCAAATTGGAAAGCCTGGTCACTATGAATTTGTTGATGGCAGCGCTGAGCAATTTGCCCTAGTGCAGCAAGAGACCATGATGGTGACCAGAGCTGCCTACGAGGCCTATCAGCGAATGCTGGAGGCTGGGGTTGCTAGAGAGGTAGCAAGAATTGTGCTGCCGCTGAATATCTACTCAAGCATGTATGTGACCATGAACGCTCGGTCCTTGATGAACTTCCTCTCCCTTCGCACCAAGCGCGAAGGAACTCACTTTCCTTCGTTCCCTCAGCGAGAAATCGAGATGGTGGCCGAGAAGATGGAAGACTTCTGGGCCAAACTCATGCCCTTGAGCTATCAAGCCTTCAATGAAAACGGGCGAGTAGCCCCATAGTTTCTAAGTCGCTAGGCTTAGCGAATGGTTACTCAGCAAAAAGATGTCTTCGGCCAGGTTCTGGTCGCGCTGGTGACCCCGATGACCGCCGAGGGCGAAGTCGACTGGGATGCCACTGAAAAACACATCGACTACGTGATCTCAAGTGGTGCCGATGGAGTCGTCGTAACTGGCACAACCGGTGAAACCTCCACATTGACTGATGCTGAGAAAATCAAGTTGGTGGAAGTCGGAAAGAGCGTTTCTGCTGGCCGAGCAAAAATAATCACAGGTGGTGGTTCGAATGAAACTGCCCACGCTATCCAGCTATACAAAGCAAGTGAAAAAGCGGGTGCTGATGGCGTAATGGTGGTAACTCCCTACTACAACAAACCAACTCAAGCCGGAATTCTTACTCACTTCAGATTGATTGCTGATGCAACCGACCTGCCAGTTATTCTGTATGACATCCCAGGTCGCACCGGCGTAGCTATTTCCTACGAAACTTTTCATCGAGCCGCCAAGCACCCAAACATTGTGGCCATCAAAGACGCTAAGGGCGATTTAGCCCAGGCATCAAGACTGATGCTCGAGACCGGACTGATGTATTTCTCAGGTGACGACTCAAACGTCTTGCCGCATATTTCCATTGGGGCAACAGGGCTGATTGGCGTAACCGCCAACATCGCACCTAAGGCCTACCGAGAACTAGTTGATGCCACCAACCGAAACGATTTTCACTCTGCACTGAAAGTGCATAATGCACTCGAGCCTTTGCAGAGAGCAATCATGACTCACGTTCCTGGCACGGTTGCTGCCAAATATGTGCTGCATGCTCTCGGAAAAATTAATTCGCCTAGAGTGCGCCTGCCGCTGGTTGGGCCAGAGGATCATGAGGCAGCGCTAATTGAGGGCGGCATTGATCAGGTGGTTGAAGTGCCTGGCATTAGCTTTGATAACTTCCGTCCGGATCGCAATGCGGCCGCTGGCGGAGCGCTACCAAAAGTAGCGGGAACCACTCGATAGTGAACGCTCCCAGCCCCGCTGAAAGAGATACCCTCCGAATCATTCCACTTGGTGGAGTCGGGGAAATTGGGCGAAACTGCACAACCTTTGAAATCAACGATAAAATTCTGATCATCGACTGCGGTGTTTTGTTTCCGGAGGAAACTCAGCCCGGCGTTGACTTGATTTTGCCCGATCTTGGCTACCTAAGTGACAAGCTGGACAAAATAGCCGGATTAGTTCTCACGCACGGCCACGAAGACCACATTGGTGGAGTTCCATACCTTTTGAAAATGAGACCGGACATCCCGGTTTATGGCTCAAAACTCACCATTGCTTTTGTGCAAGAGAAGCTCGCCGAGCACCGAGTCACCTCTCCCATGAATATCGTCAAAGAGGGCATGAAGGTGCAGCTGGGCGAATTTGAGGCAGAGTTTGTTGCCGTCAATCACTCGATTCCCGATTCACTTGCAGTGATTGTTCGCTCTCGCGCCGGCACAGTGTTGGCTACTGGAGATTTCAAGATGGACCAGTTGCCACTGGATGGTCGTCTGACAGATTTGAGAGCTTTTGCCAAGGTGGGGCAAGAGGGAGTGGACCTATTTATGGTCGACTCCACCAATGCAGACATTCCTGGCTTCACACCCCTCGAGCGAGAAATCGGTCCGGTTATTGACTCGGTGATTTCAAAGACACCCGGCAAGGTAGTGGTTGCATCATTTGCCTCCCATGTCCATCGAGTTCAGCAGGTGATTGAAGCAGCTATCGCCAATCGGCGCAAGGTGGTCTTTGTTGGCCGAAGCATGGTCAAGAACATGAAGATTGCATCGGAGCTTGGCTATCTGCACATTCCTGACGGGGCGGTGGTTGACCTCTCGCAGGCACAAGACATGCCCGATTATCAGTTGGTTTTCATGTCAACCGGTTCGCAGGGAGAGCCGATGGCCGTTCTTTCCAGGATTGCAAATAGCGATCACCAAATTGAGATCGGGGAGTCTGACACCGTCTTGCTTGCAAGCTCGATGATTCCAGGAAATGAGAATGCCGTTTATCGGGTTATTGATGGCCTGACCAAACTTGGTGCAAATGTGGTGCACAAAGGCAATGCCAATGTTCACGTTTCAGGCCACTCAGCTGCTGGGGAGCTTCTTTACTGCTACAACATAATCAAGCCAAAAAATGTCATGCCTATTCACGGCGAGTATCGCCATCTGGTCGCTAACGCACGATTGGCCAAAAAGACTGGTGTGCCGGAAGAAAACGTAATTGTTACCGAAGACGGCGGAGTAGTCGATCTGAAAGATGGCAAGGCCGAGCTGGTGGGAAGGGTTCGCTGTGACATGCTCTATGTCGATGGTGGTGCTGTTGGAAAAATTACCGAAGAGGATTTGAGTGATCGTAGAACACTTGCGGCAGAGGGTTTCATTTCCATCTTCGCAGTTGTGAACAAAGAAACCGGGAAGCTGGTTGAGGGCCCTGCGATCAAGGCCAGAGCCTACGCCGAAGAGGATCACGTGTTTGATGACATTCTTCCTGCAATCGAGCAGGCACTGGCTCAGGCCGCCAGTGATGGGGTTCGCGATTCCCATCAATTTCAGCAGGTGATTCGAAAGACAGTGGGTTCCTGGGTAGCTAAGGCACATCGCCGCAAACCCATGATTATTCCAATCGTTGTCTACTCTTCACGCCCTGCCTAAGCCGAATTCGCCTATCTGCTTGCTATTTTTCTTGTATGGCTGGAAAGACAAAGCCGCCCAAGCGAGCAGGCGGCGCTAAAAAGTCACGCTCGGCCGCCCCGGCCAAGTCAAAACCCGCCAGCTCGGGCAAGTTTTTCGAAATCATTCAGCGCGGATACATGGCCTCCGCTCATGGCATTGGCCAGTTGGTTCGATCTTTTAGCAAGGAACTCCCGGAAGACGAAAGGCGGGATGGGGCTCCCTTTGCACTGTTTCTGCTGAGCGTTATCGGCGTCATAGTTGCCTGGTTCTTGAGCAATGAAGCCTGGGCAGTTCTTTTGCATCAGTTCACCTTCGGCCTTTTCTTCGGTCTGGTTAGCTTTGGGCTACCGGTAGTGCTTTTTGCCTACTCCATGTTTTTGTTCCGCCACCCCTCCTCTGTCCGGGACTCTTCTAGGTTTGCCCTTGGCTTTTGGCTTCTGCTCTCAGTTATTTCTGGCTTCTTCCACGTCTTTTCCGCTCTCCCTTCCCCAAGTGATGGAGTGCCGGCGCTCGCCAGAGCGGGTGGTCTATTTGGTTGGTTGATAGGTGGACCGCTAATCAGTCTTCTGACTATTTGGGGAGCTGTTCCAGCACTAGTGCTGTTGGCATTGGTTTCCGTTTTGATCATGACCGGTACTGCGCCAAACCAGATTGCACCAAAGTTGCGAGAGCTCTACAGCTTTCTATTTGGAGTTAGCGCCGAGAAAAAAGAGAAAGTCCAGACGGAGAGTAAGTGGTGGCAGCGAGAAAAAGAAGAGCCACAAGCTTTTGAAACTCCACTCGAGATTGCTCTAGAGCCGGAACCCGAGCCACTTCCAGAAATTGCATTTGCGGAAGTTGCAGCGGATGATGAACCAGAAATCGAATTTCTTCGTGAAGAAGAGGGTCTAACTGAGCCGATTGATATTCCGGCTCCGAAGCAGCGTAAGCCTTATGTTTTGCCAGGGCTTGGCTTGCTCGCTGCCGGTTCGCCTGCCAAGGCCTCGAGCTCTGTAAACAACCAGGTAGCGGCGGCAATAGATGCGGTCTTCAAAGAGTTCGATGTTGAGGCCAAAGTCTCCGGTTTCCAGCGCGGCCCAACAGTTACCAGATATGAAGTCGAGCTGGCAGCCGGAGTTAAGGTCGAGGCAGTCACGCGCCTTACCAACAACATCTCTTATGCGGTTGCATCGAACGAAGTAAGAATTCTCTCTCCGATTCCTGGTAAGAGCGCGATTGGAATTGAAATCCCCAATACCGATCGTGAAATTGTCACGCTGGGCGATGTCCTGCGCAGCAAGAATGCCCAGGTTGCCAATCATCCGCTAACCATTGGAGTTGGAAAAGACGTTGAGGGCGGCTATCTGGTTGCAAACATTGCCAAGATGCCTCACCTGCTCGTTGCCGGTGCAACTGGAGCTGGAAAGTCAAGCTTTGTAAATTCGATGATTGCATCGATTTTGATGCGAGCAACCCCAGCCGAGGTAAGACTTGTTCTGATTGATCCAAAGCGAGTGGAGCTTGCTGCCTATCAGGGTGTTCCGCATCTTGTTACGCCAATCATCACTAACCCCAAAAAGGCCGCTGAGGCGCTGCAGTGGGTTGTGAAGGAAATGGATTCCAGATACGACGATCTGGCCTCATTTGGTTTCAAGCACATCGACGATTTCAATCGTGCTGTTGTGGCTGGAGAAATCTCTCCTCCTGCTGGTTCCCAGCGCGAACTGCTGCCCTATCCGTATTTGCTGGTGGTAGTTGATGAGCTAGCGGATCTAATGATTGTTGCACCGCGTGATGTTGAGGACTCGATTGTTCGAATCACCCAGCTGGCCAGAGCCAGCGGTATTCACCTGGTTCTTGCCACCCAGCGTCCATCGGTAGATGTGGTGACGGGACTAATCAAGGCCAATGTCCCATCGAGACTTGCCTTCTCGGTTTCCTCGGTGACTGATTCCAGAGTTATTTTGGACGGTCCGGGTGCAGAGAAGTTGGTGGGCCAAGGAGATGCCTTATTTGCTCCGATGGGAACCAATAAGCCGATTCGAGTTCAGGGAGCCTGGGTTAGTGAACCAGAGCTGCAGAAGCTAGTAGGCCACGTTAAAGCGCAGATGGATCCGGAGTATCGAAGCGATGTCAATCAGGTTGCACCGTCGCGGATGGTCGATAGCGAAATCGGTGACGATCTGGATGTTCTGCTAGCTGCCTGTGATTTAGTTGTGAACTCTCAATTTGGTTCGACCTCGATGCTGCAGCGAAAACTTCGAGTGGGATTTGCCAAAGCCGGAAGATTAATGGATCTGTTGGAGTCCAGAGGAATCGTTGGTCCGTCTGAAGGATCGAAAGCAAGAGAGGTTTTGATTCGCCCGGAGGACATGCACAAGGCTCTTTCTCGCATTACGGGCCAAGCTCCAGTTGCGGGGGATGCTGTAGCAGGGGAGGATAGCCCTGATGAAGACGCCTGGCAGCTCACCGGTCGAAAAGATGACTTCTAGAAGTTTTCTTTATCGACAAACTCCTAACCTAATCACGTCTGCGCGCTTGGCGCTGGTGCCAGTGGTTCTGTTTCTGCTCTTGGAATTTTGGTCTGATCCTTGGATGCGCCTGGTTGCAATGCTGATTTTGATTTTGGCCGCCTCGACTGACGGTCTCGACGGAGCAATCGCCAGAAAGCGTGGACTCGTTACCAACCTTGGCAAAATCTTGGATCCAATTGCAGACAAGGCACTTCTGAGCGGAAGCCTGATCGTGCTTTCGATTTTGGGAGCGGTTTCTTGGATTGCAACAATCATTATTTTGGCCAGAGAGCTAGGTATCACGCTTTACCGACTGGTTGTGATTAGAAAGAAAGTTATTGCAGCTAGTGGCGGAGGAAAATTCAAGACGGTGATGCAGATTGTTGCAGTGTGTTTATTTATTGCGCCATTTGGATTTTTAGGTGATTGGTATCTGGTCCTATCGCAAATAGTTCTTTGGTTTACGGTTGCGCTAACTGTTTGGACGGGAGCGCAGTATTTATGGCCGAAGAAGTAATCGGGCTTGCCAAGGAAAAAGGCCTGCACATCGCTACGGCCGAGTCACTGACTGCCGGTTTGATCAGCGCCAAATTAGCCGAAGTTCCAGGCGCTTCGAAGGTCTTGCTGGGCGGAATTGTTTCTTACCAAGATCAGGTGAAGTCGCAGCTGCTTGGGGTTTCGCCGGGACTATTGCAGATGCAGTCAGCGGTTGATCCGGAGGTCGCGGCTCAGCTGGCAGAGGGGGTCAGAGCTAAGT
>JACCDI010162961.1_pt1 | contig 11102 bp, 9 predicted proteins | sample 7442791 | NCBI WGS metagenome assembly JACCDI01 (sample SAMN15323434, study PRJNA562643) | freshwater metagenome | isolation source: river surface water | place: USA:Blue River Watershed | collected 2017-08-15
AAAGGAATGGTGGTCATGGCTTCTTTGGACTGCAATTGGGCTTGCCACAACATGCCGCAAATGTGAGAAGCAGAACCCAAGCCTGCGTGGGCAATGTTCAACTTACCGGCATTGGCGCGGATGTAGTTTTCAAAGTCGCGGTAGGTGTTGGCTGGCAACTGGGGCTTGCCAATCAATGTCATAGGCACATCATTGACCATGCCCAAGAATTCAAAGTCTTCTAAGGGCTTGTAGGAAAGTTTGCGATACAAAGCTGGCGTTGCTGCCATCCCGATGTGGAACAAGAGCAAAGTATGGCCATCGGGGTTGGCACGTGCCACTTTGCTGGCGCCGATAGTGCCACCCGCACCTGCCACGTTTTCAACGACAAAGTTGCCACCAGGCAAGGTTTTGGCCATGGCCACACCCAGATCACGGGCTACTTTGTCAGTAGGTCCACCGGCCGCAAAGGGCACCACAATGGAAATGGGCTTGGAACCCGGGAAATTTTGAGCTTGCGCGACCAGCGCCAAGGCTGCCGCTGCAATTACGAGGATGCGTTTCATCTAAAACTCCTTATCTAGAACCTTAAGTGTAGTTGGCTCATTATCCCCCGCACCCCCGCAGAAACACTAAGGCCCAAAGAGAAAAAGGGCTTCATTCCTTGAAGAATGAAGCCCTTTTGACTCAAATCAGACCAACTCATTGATAACTTCGGGCATCCTCAATCACTTTGCCATCGTTGGCCAAGCTACCAGGTGCCACCAAGTGCACGTCACTGCGCAGCTTGGTGATGTCCCGAATGGCCTCTGCAATTTGCGCTTTGAGCTGTTCTTCGTCATTGCCTGCTGCTTGGGTTTCAACATGCAAGGCCATGCTGTCGTTGGCCATCTCACCTTGCACCACCAAACGGGCCTTCAAGGCGGCGGGGAAGCGCTTCACCACTTCAGCCACTTGACCGGGGTGGACGAACATACCTCGCACCTTGGTGGTTTGATCGGCGCGGCCCATCCAGCCTTTGATGCGTTGATTGGTTCTACCCGTAGGGCAAGGTCCTGCCAATATGGCAGACAAATCTCCCGTGCCAAAACGGATCAGTGGGTAGTCAGGGTTCAAGCTGGTGATCACCAACTCACCCACTTCGCCTTCGGGCACTGGGTCACCGGTGCCTGGGCGAACAATTTCAACAATGACGCCTTCGTCCACGACCAAACCTTGGCGTGCGCTGGTTTCGTAGGCAATGAGACCCACATCGGCTGTGGCGTAGCACTGATACGCGTCTACGCCCTTGGCGGTCATCCAATCGCGCAGGCTAGGCGGAAAGGCTTCGCCAGAGACCAAGGCCTTTTTGACGGAAGGCAGGGCTACGCCCATTTCTGTTGCTTTCTCGATGATGATTTTCAAGAAGCTGGGAGTCCCGATGTAACCCGCTGGCTGCAACTCGGCCATGGCTTGGACTTGTTGCTCAGTTTGGCCAATGCCACCTGGGAACACTGTGCAGCCTAAAGCGTGTGCGCCTGTCTCCATCATGGAGCCTGCAGGTGTGAAGTGATAACTAAAGCAGTTGTGTATCAATTCACCTGATTTGAAACCGGCCGCAGCAATGGCCCGTGCCATGCGCCAGTAATCGGTGCGTGCGCCTTCGGGTTCGTAAATAGGGCCAGGGCTAGAGAACACACGCGGCATGTTCTTGCCAAAGCTGATAGCACTGAAGCCACCAAACACGCTACTGCCCGCAGCACGTGAGGCTTTTTGTTTTTCAAGCAGTTCGTATTTGCGAACCACTGGCAACTTGGCCAACGCAGCACGCGTGTTAATTTCTGCAGCATTGACACCCTTCAAGGCATCAGCAAACGCCGGTGCATTTTTTTGTGCATGCGCAATCTGTGCGGGCAAAGCCGCCAACAGTGCGGCTTCTCGATCGGCAGGGGCGCGCGTTTCCAATGCATCCATGTGCGTATTCATAAAATTCCTTTGAATGTCTATGGATGAATTAGGCCAACCAACGCTTGCGGCGTTTGTAGCTCTTCACATCCTTGAAGCTCTTGCGCTCGCCGCCGCCCATACCCAGGTAAAACTCTTTCACGTCTTCATTGCTGGCCAAGTCTTTGGCGGCACCGTCCATCACAATGCGGCCGCTTTCCATGATGTAGCCATAGTCTGAATACTTCAATGCCATGTTGGTGTTTTGCTCGGCCAACAGGAAGGTCACTTTTTCTTTTGTGTTCAAGTCGCGAACAATGTTGAACACCTCTTCTACAATTTGCGGCGCCAAGCCCATAGAGGGTTCGTCGAGCAACACCATGCTGGGGTTGGTCATGATGGCACGGCCAATGGCGCACATCTGTTGTTCGCCACCCGAGGTGTACGCAGCTTGTGACGTGCGACGTGTTTTGAGACGCGGAAAATAGTTGTAGACCTTTTCCAAATTGGCCGCAATTTCACCCTTGTCTTTGCGTGTGTAAGAGCCAGTGAGCAAATTTTCTTCGATGGTCAAGTGTGCAAAGCAATGACGGCCTTCCATGACCTGCACCACACCCCGTTGAACCAAATCGGCAGGCGATAAGTTTTCAATGCGTTCGCCACGGAGTTCAATCGAACCCTTCGTGACCGCGCCGCGTTCGCCTTGCAGCAAATTGGACACTGCACGCAATGTGGTTGTTTTGCCAGCGCCGTTGCCGCCCAGCAATGCCACGATGCTGCCTTCTGGCACCTGCAAAGACACGCCCTTTAGAACCAAGATGACGTGGTTGTAAATGACTTCAATGCCGTTGACGTTGAGAACAATATTTTTAGCGTCCATGATGACCCTGCTCAATGAATTTCAAACTCCACCTCAAACCTGCGCGCAAGTTTGAAGAAGAGGGGCGGCATGGAGATCCCAAGCCACCCGCCCATGCGTCAGATCAAGACTGGCAATCCGCTGGTGTGCGGCGTGTCAGTTTTTTCTCTGCAGCGTACTTGTCAGCAAATTGCTTCACGAGTGGCTTGATGATGGAAGTATCAGCTTCGATCCAGTCAGAGCTGTAGTTCCACTTCTTGCCGTCCCATGTGTGCATACGTGCAGTGCGTGAACCTTCGTGGTCGAGGCAAGACGTGCTCAGGGGCTTCATGACGGTGTCAAGACCCAGTTTCTTCAAAGCTTTGTCATCCATGTTCAGGTTTTCCAAACCCCAACGGATTTGGTCGCCATTGACCACTTTGCCTTTACCGAAACGCTCTTGCGCAGCGCGCACACCTTCAACGGCCAAGGCAGCACTCACCAAACCACGGTTGTACAAAGTGGTGCCCACTTCGTCAGCTGGGCCAGTGCCTTGCTTCTTGTCATGCACGTGCTTTTTGATGTCTTCCAACACTTTGCCGCCAGGGCCAGTGGCCACCAAGCCGGAGTAACCTTTAGCAGCTTCGCCCACGTCTTTCACGTCGGGTTCAGCAGCTGACCACCACACGCCGTACATCTTGTCGCGGGGATAACCTGTGGCCACGGCTTCTTTCAAAGCGGCAGAGTTCATCACACCCCAACCCCACAACAACACGTAGTCAGGGCGGGCTTGACGAATTTGCAACCAAGTGGCTTTTTGCTCCACGCCAGGGGCTGTCACGGGCAACAATTGCAGATCGTAACCTTGCATCTTGGCACGCTCTTGCAACAAAGGAATTGGCTCTTTGCCGTAAGGGCTGTCGTGATAGACCAAGGCAATTTTCTTGCCCTTCAAGTTGCCGTTTTCTTTCTTGGTGAGGTGCTGCATGATGATGTCAGCGCCAGACCAATACGTGCCCATCAAGGGGAAGTTCCACTTGAACACACCACCATCGCTAGACTCTGAACGACCATAGCCGCCAGTGATCAAAGGATTTTTGTCAGCAGGTGCTTTTTCAGTCAAAGCGAAAGTAATGCCCGTTGACAAAGGCTGGAAGATGCCGCCTTGTGCTTTGCCTTTCAGGCGCTCGTAGCATTCCACACCGCGGTCTGTGGCGTAGGCTGTGTCGCACTCTTCAAAGGTGATTTTGACGCCGTTGATACCGCCATCACGGGCGTTGATCAACTTCAGGTAATCGGCATAGCCGTTAGCCCATGGCACACCGTTTGGCGCATAAGCACCTGTGCGGTAAGGCAGCACGGGGAAGAATTGTTCTTTGGCTTGTGCATAGGCAGCGGTGCTGACCAATGCGCTGGAAGCAGCCGCAGCCACCACCGATGCAGCGAGAACGAGTTGACGAAGCTTCATGGTTTGTCTCCTGTTGAAAAATTTAAAGAAGCAGTGAAAAAAACTTGGTTTGAATACTGGTAATGAACTTAGTGAGGGAAAGGCCAGACGCGCATTTTTTGCTTGCCCACACTCCACAATTTGGCCAAACCGTGCGGTTCAACAATCAAGAACCACACAATCAAAGCGCCAAAAATAATTTGCTCTGCGTGGGTCAAGGCAGCTGTGCTGACTTCAACGCCCACAAGCGAACCCAAAACGGGCAAGATCAAGTTGATAGCAATTGGCAGAATCACAATGAAAGCCGCGCCAAAGAAGCTACCCATGATGGAGCCCATGCCGCCCAAGATCACCATGAACAGCAATTGGAAAGAACGATCGACCGAGAAAGCTGCTGGCTCCCACGAACCCAAGTGAACAAAAGCCCACAGCGCACCTGCCACACCTACAATGAAGGAGCTGACCGCAAAGGCGCTGAGTTTGGCGTACATGGGGCGAATGCCGATCACAGCAGCGGCCACGTCCATGTCGCGAATGGCCATCCACTCACGGCCGATGGCACCTCGCACCAGGTTTTTGGCCAATACACCAAACACCACCAAGATGCTCAAGCAGAAAATGTATTTCTGCAAAGGGGTGACAACATCAAAACCAAACGCGCTGAGGTTGGCCACCGATGCTGTACCCGAGGCTGAATCATTGGTAAACCACTTGATGCGCAGGAATGCCCAATCGCAGAAAAACTGCGCTGCCAATGTGGCCACCGACAAATACAAGCCCTTCACACGCAAGCTAGGAATGCCGAAGAAGATGCCCACCAGCGTGGCAAAAAAGCCGCCAACCAACAGTGCTGCCACCAAGGGGATGCCTTCTATGCGAACCCAGCAATTGAACGCCGCATAAGCGCCCACCGCCATGAAAGCGCCAGAACCCAAAGAGATTTGTCCGCAATAACCGACCAAGATGTTCACACCCAGGGCGGCGAGCGACAAGATCAGGAAGGGAATCAGAATGGCGCGCATCATGTATTCGTCGGCCATGAATGGCACGGCTAAAAATGCGAATGCAACGATGAGCAACACACCCCAGCGGTCTTGTGCGATGGGGAAGATTTGCTGATCAGCTTTGTAGCTGGTTTTGAATTGGCCGTTTTCTCTGTAAAACATAAATTCTTTCTGCGATCGTGAATGTTCAGTGCTAGCGTTTTGGTTTAAACGCGATCGATGATCTTTTCACCGAACAAACCTTGAGGACGAACCAACAAGAAACCCAAGGCCAGCACATAGGCGAACCAGATTTCAATGCCGCCGCCCACATAAGGGCCCAAGAAAACTTCTGACAATTTCTCACCCACACCGATGATGAGACCGCCAATGATGGCGCCGGGTACCGATGTCAAACCGCCCAAAATCACCACGGGCAAGGCACGCAAAGCAACCGTTGATAAGGAGAACTGCACGCCCAATTTGGAGCCCCAAATCATGCCGGCCACCAAAGCCACAATACCGGCCACACACCACACAATGACCCAAATGCGGTTCAAGGGAATGCCAATGGACTGAGCCGCTTGGTGGTCATCCGCCACGGCGCGCAGGGCGCGGCCAGTGGTGGTTTTCTGGAAGAAGACGCTGAGGCCAGCCACCAAGATGGCCGCGATGGCCGCTGCCACCAGGTCTTCTTGGTTGATCATGATGCCCCCTTCAAAGGCTTTTTCGAAAGCCATCAAAGGTTCTTTGGGCATGCCAATGTCGATCTTGTAAATGTCACTGCCGAAAATAGTTTGGCCCACACCGTCCAAGAAATAAGTGATGCCCAAAGTGGCCATCAACAGGGTGGTGCCCTCTTGGTTGACCAGATGGCGCAAGACCAAATATTCAATGACCCACGCCACGATGAACATGACGCCAGCGGCCAACACAAAGGCAATGAGGTTGGCAGCCACAGGGCTGGTGATGCCTGCATAAGCAGGAATCCACTCGGCAAAACGCGCCATGGCCAAGGCTGCAAACAGCACCATGGCACCTTGCGCGAAATTGAACACACCCGATGCTTTGTAAATGAGCACGAAGCCCAAGGCCACCAAGGAATACAACATGCCGGCCATCAGGCCGCCAATCAAGGTTTCAAGAAAAAATCCCATTTTGCTGTCCTTGTGCTTAGTGTGATGTGCCCAAATAGGCGCTGATCACTTCTTCGTTGTTGCGAACTTCTTCGGGCGTACCGTCGCCAATTTTTTTGCCGTAGTCGAGCACCACCACGCGGTCGGAAATGTCCATCACCACGCCCATGTCGTGTTCAATCAAGACAATGGTGCAACCAAACTCGTCGTTGACGTCCAAGATGAAACGGCACATGTCTTGTTTCTCTTCAACGTTCATGCCGGCCATGGGCTCGTCGAGCAACAGCACTTGTGGCTCCATGGCCAAGGCGCGGCCCAAGTCCACACGTTTTTGCAAACCGTAGGGCAATTGGCCCACAGGCGTTTTACGGAAGGCTTGGATTTCCAAAAAGTCAATGATCTCTTCCACCCGCTCGCGGTGTTTGATCTCTTCGTTTTCAGCAGGACCAATGCGCAGGGCTTGCATCAAGATATTGCTCTTCATGCGCAAGTTGCGACCGGTCATGATGTTGTCAATCACGCTCATGCCTTTGAACAAAGCCAAGTTTTGGAAAGTTCGGGCCACGCCCATTTCAGCCACTTGGCGGCTGTTCATGTGATCAAAGGTTTGACCCCGGAAAGTGATGCTGCCCTCTTGCGGTGTGTAAACACCGTTGATGCAGTTCAGCATGGAGCTTTTGCCAGCGCCGTTGGGGCCAATGATGGCGCGAATTTCATGTTCTTTCACATTGAAAGAAATGTCGGTGAGCGCTTTCACGCCACCAAATCGCAAGCTGATGTTTTGGACGTCTAGGATCACGTCGCCAATGTGTTTTGTCATGCTGCAGCCTTCACGGGCACAAATGTTTTGGCATCAGAAATTTTGAGGGTGGCGCTGACACTGCCTGTGCGACCATCTTCAAACTTCACAACGGTTTCAATGAACTGTGTGGTCAAACCACCGTACAGCGCATCCACCAAAGGCTGGTATTTCTCGGCAATGAAGCCACGACGTACTTTGTTGGTTCGTGTGAGCTCGCCATCGTCGGCATCGAGTTCTTTGTGCAAGACCAAGAAGCGGCTGACTTGGCTGCCGGCCAACAAGGTGTCTTCGGCCAAATCGGCATTGACTTGCTCAACGCACTCGCGAATGAGTTCATACACTTCTGGCTTTTGCGCCAAGTCGGTGTAACCGGCGTAGGGCAAGTTACGGCGCTCGGCCCAATTGCCCACAGCATCAAAATCAATGTTGATCATGACGCACACTTTTTCGCGCTGGTCGCCATAGGCCACCACTTCTTTGATGTGCGGGAAGAACTTGAGTTTGTTCTCAACGTACTTGGGTGCAAACATGGCACCATCGTTGCTGCCGCCTTTGATGCGGCCCACGTCTTTCACGCGGTCAATGATCTTCAAGTGACCATGGCTGTCTAGGAAGCCCGCATCGCTGGTGTGGTACCAGCCGTCGGCGGTCAAAACTTCGGCTGTAGCTGTTGGGTTTTTGTAATAGCCTTTGAGCAATCCGGGTGACTTGACCAAGATCTCGCCGTTGTCGGCCACCTTGATTTCAACACCGCGGCAAGGCACGCCCACGGTGTCGGCACGCGCTTGGTTGTCAGGTTGCAAGCAAACAAACACGGCCGTTTCCGTAGAGCCGTACAACTGCTTCAAATTCACGCCAATCGAGCGATAGAACGTGAACAAATCAGGACCAATGGCTTCACCGGCGGTGTATGCCACACGCACTCGGCTAAAGCCAATGTTGTTGCGCAAAGGGCCATACACCAACAAGTTGCCCAAGCCGTACATGAGGTTGTTGAACAAGCCAATCGACTCGCCGTCCATGCGCTTGGGACCCACGCGCTTGGCCAAATCCATGAAGTATTTGTACATGCCGCGCTTGAGAGAACTGGCATCTTCCATGCGAATGCTGACGCTGGTCAGCATACCTTCAAACACCCGGGGAGGTGCGAAGTAATACGTGGGACCAATCTCTTTCAAGTCAATGGTGACGGTGGCCGCAGATTCGGGGCAGTTCACCACATAACCCGCCACCAACCACTGGGCGTAGCTGAAAATATTTTGACCAATCCAGGCGGGTGGCAAATAAGCCAGCACGTCTTCGTTGGACGTGAGGTGATCAAACTCCGCACCAGCTTGCGCACGGTCAATCAAGGTACCGTGTGTATGCACCACACCTTTGGGATTGCCTGTGGTGCCGGATGTGAAGAACATGGCGGCCACGTCTTCCTTGGCGCCCAAGGCCACTTGTTCTTTGTAAAAGTCGGGGTGCTGTTTAGAAAAAACCTCGCCCGCCGCCAAGAGTTCATCAACAGAGCCTAAACCTGGTTCGTCGTACTTGCGCAAACCACGGGGGTCGTCGTAATAAATGTGAGACAGTGCAGCGTAGGACTCTCGAACTTCCAACATTTTGTCGACCTGCTCTTGGTCTTCCACCACGCACAAACGCACTTCTGCGTTGGTCATGGGGAACACGCATTCAGCGGCCACGGCATCTTGGTAAAGCGGTACGGGAATGGCACCCAACGATTGCGCGGCCAACATGGTGGCGTAAAGGCGCGGACGATTTGAGCCCACCACAATCATGTGCTCACCACGCTTCAAGCCCGCTTGGTGCAAGCCGCAAGCCATGTGCATCACCATGGTGGCCATGTCTTGCCAGCTGATGGTTTGCCAAATGCCATATTCTTTTTCACGCATGGCCGGCGCATTGGGGCGCTGGGCAGCGTGTGCCAAAAGCAATTGAGGAAAGGTCGTCTGCATACGGGTCCTGGTTGGGTCACCGTCTCGTCCAAAAGAAGAGACTTGTTGATTACTTAGACCGGATGCTAGACTTTCATTTGACGTCAAGTTGTCGTTTCGACGACAATCTATTGCAACACCCACTAGGATTTTCCCTAAGATTTTCAACGTCTTACATGAAGATGACATGAAATCTGATCTGCATCAAAGAAGGCGCCCCCCGACCGATGAGGAATTGGCCAACATTCCTTGGTTGCCCTTGCTTCTCCCAAAGGAACGCGAGCGTGCTATCAATGCATTGCGCGTGGGTGATGCAGAAAAAGGTGACTTTGTATGCCGTGTGGGACGACCCGTCACTTATTGGTTTGGCACCGTCTCTGGCCTTTTAAAGATGAGCAGCGACAACGAGGACGGCCAGACCATGACCTTTACCGGTGTGCCACCCGGCGGATGGTTTGGCGAAGGGACGGCCTTAAAACGAGAGGTCTACCGGTACAACATCCAAGCCTTGCGCACCAGTGTGGTGGCGGGCTTGCCTCTAGAAACTTTCCATTGGCTCATCGACAACTCCCTGGGTTTCAACCGCTTTGTGATGAACCAATTGAACGAGCGCTTGGCCCAATTCATTGCGGCCCGTGAGTTTGACCGCTTGAACAACCCCGACTTGCGCGTCGCGCGCAACTTGGCCGCCTTGTTCAACCCCGTGCTGTTTTCGGGGGTCGGCGATTTGCTGCGCATCACACAGCAAGAGTTGGCTTACTTGGTCGGCCTGTCCAGGCAACGCGTGAACGAAGCCCTGATCCACTTGCAAGAAGAAGAGTTGATTCGCGTGGAATATGGGGGCTTGCGAATTTTGGACCTGCAAGGCCTTCGCACCCGCATGATTGACCGCAGAAACGGGGACAATCAGTCCAAAGAAAAAACCTTATGAACCAGCCTCCCGCCAAACCCAGCTTTACCCGTGCACCTCGGCCAGCCAACGCCCTGTCTGCAGCACACCCCAATGCCGCAGGTGCCACCACCGTGCGCTTGAACAAACGCATGGCAGAACTGGGGCTGTGCTCGCGGCGCGAAGCCGATGCTTGGATTGAGCAAGGCTGGGTGTTGGTCAACGGCAAAGTGGCTGAGATGGGCATGCAAGTGGGGTCGGCCGATCGCATCACAGTGGAGCGCGCCGCACAAGCTCAGCAAGAACAACAAGTGACGGTGTTGTTGCATAAACCCATGGGCTATGTGAGTGGCCAAGCTGAAGACGGGCACGAACCCGCCATGGTGTTGTTCCAAGCGCGCAACCAATGGTCTGGCGACACGACGCGCATTCGTTTCAGCCCGGCGCAATTCAAGGGCTTGGCCCCTGCAGGTCGTTTGGACATTGATTCAGTGGGCTTGCTGGTCATGACGCAAGATGGACGCGTGGCGCGCCAACTGATTGGTGAAGACTCCGACATGGAGAAAGAGTATTTGGTGCGCGTGACCTGTGCAGGCCCTCAGGGAGATATTTCGGTCAATGTGCAAGCGCATTTTCCAGCAGCACAAATGCAAAGGCTGCGCCACGGTCTGAGCTTGGATGGCAAGCCTTTGAAGCCGGCGCAAGTGGAATGGCAAAACCCCGAGCAACTTCGCTTTGTCTTGAAAGAAGGCAAAAAGAGACAAATTCGCCGCATGTGTGAACAGGTAGGGCTCAAGGTGGTGGGCCTGAAACGCATTCGCATGGGCCGCGTGCACTTGGGTGCTTTGCCTGTGGGTCAATGGCGTTACCTCGGACCTAAAGAGAGTTTTTAAATTTTGCTGGCCGGCTTCTTTTCTGGGCAAATTGCCAGGCCTACTTAAAAAGGAACACATCATGAACAACACCTCTTTGCGGACATTGAAACGGGGTCTGGGCTGGCTCTTGACCAGCAGCGTGTTGGCCTTCAACGCGCAAGCTGCCACCGTCAATGCCATCTGCAGCACTGACCAAAGTTGGTGTGAGATGGCGGCGCAAGCTTTCACCAAAGCCACTGGCGTGACGGTCTTGCAAACGCGCAAAGCCACCGGTGAAGCGCTGGCACAAA
>JACCDI010302804.1_pt1 | contig 11101 bp, 5 predicted proteins | sample 7442791 | NCBI WGS metagenome assembly JACCDI01 (sample SAMN15323434, study PRJNA562643) | freshwater metagenome | isolation source: river surface water | place: USA:Blue River Watershed | collected 2017-08-15
GGTGGGGAGCTCAACATTATTTTTGACAATTGCTCTGGTCAAAACAAAAATGATACTGTGTTGAAATTGGTTCCACTTTTGTTAGAAATGGGATATTTTAAACAAGTTTGCTTTGTTTTTATGGTTGTTGGACACACACACAAATTCTATAGACATGCTTTTTAATGCATTAAAAATTGTACAGAGTAAAAGATTCAAACTTTGTTGATGAACTGGTTGAGCATCTTAGGAAATCCAAAAGGGATACTGTAAATCTTGCTGCAGAGGATGACTTCCATGATTGGGATGATTACCTCAAAAGATTCTACTCAAGTCTCATTGGAAACATCAAATCAAATCATAAATTTTCTCAAAGTCAGAACAGTTGGGAGAAAAATTCAAAGGGAATAAAATCAAACATAATATGGAGATCAAAGAGAGTGATCTTGATGATGCACTAGTCATCAAACACAATTGCATTAAACATGGGTTTAAAAGAGATGATAGCTTGATAGGACCAGAAAAACTGGAACAAGCATAATTGGATAGAAAAAATAATATGATCAAACAGACAGATGAAACATTAAGAGTGCTGGATTCTACTGGGCTTAATCATGGAAAGCTGTTATGATGTACAAAAATTGCAGACAACATGTTGATATAAAATGGCAGGATATTACATGCCCTGAACCATCAAAAGAACAGTGGGATGCGTTTAACGCTGACACTGCGAGGAACATTGAAAAGCAAACACTGAAATTGGAACAAAAAATTCAGGTGAAAGAGGAACAGAAAAAGGAAAGCAAAAGGAAATTTAAAAGAAATCAAGACAGTTGGAAAGAATAAAAAAATAAAGACACAGAGAGGAATTGAATATAATTTTTGTTCATGTTTGGTAATCGTTATATTAAAATATATGGTTAATATCTATGATGAACAATTTTAAGGTAGGCGTTGATTCAAAGGTAATAAAACATGCAACGACGGGTTGATCAAACAATTTAGATTGAATAAGAATTTTCAAGTGATGAAAATTTCCATGTATTGATGATATTATTATAAACATTCCAGTGGGTGGCAGTGCCATGGCTGTTGTCGTTGTGGTCACGAACAGAGTCGTGTTCTCAAAACAAGTTATATTCTTGGGAGGCCGTCTGTCCAGCTCGAAACGGACGAAGCTAAAAAAAGCTGTGGCCTGGGTTTTGTTTTTTTATGCAGTCTTAAAAAATGTGCGAACACTCAAGTGTCTCAAATTATTTAAGTCAATTTTCAAATTGTCTGATACACATGAGAAAATGACTACAATTTTTAAAGCTCTAATTTCTATTTGCGAATTCCTGGCAATTGTTTGAAGTAAGTTTGGTCGACAATGGATCGAACTTTTGACGGTTCTATTATAGTAGATACGCTTTGAAAATAATTTTGTAAGAACACTATGCAATTCAATAGAACATATTCTTCCGTTCGGATGATGTACCAAGGGGGGCGGTGTGAACTTTTTTTGACGCGTGTGTATTTTACAATTGGCGAAAAGATAAAAAAGCGACGGCGATATCGTCATCTTCTTTTATTGCACTGTACTATCCTTAGTTAGAGAGTACTTGCTTCTCATGGTAAATCGCATTCATTGCATCAACTCTTCACTCTGGCCAACCAGCTCTTTTGATCAATGCCCAGAAGTCTTCCTTCAATAAAAAACGCTCATCATTTCCGCATGTCGTGGCGGGATCAGGGGTCGATTTCCGAAGGTGTCGTTGATATTGTACCTCTGCGTAAGAATTGAAGGGCATTCTTGCGGATCAGTGGCCCAAGACTCCTCGACGCTGACGCCATCCGCCATCCTAATTTTGAATTGCAGCCATACGTAAATTCTTTTTCGCTAAACATGAGGAAAAGCCTTGATGTTTGGAAGCGCCGGCGCAAGATTCCATCATTCAGAGGCAGTCGCAGAAGAGTTTTACTTTCTGATGGGCAGGATGATCTATCGCTGAGCATTGGAGACGTCTCTTCAGTTATCAATGAATCCAATGAATACGAACTGGAGTATGAAGTTCCAAGAAACAGTTCTTATTCCATTCCAGACTTTATGTCCTCCTCGTCAAGTTATTCTGGAGATATGAAATTTCAAACAGATGTTATCTCGACCTTGTCAGGCAGTGTAATCGATAGAAATAGAACTCCACTAGAAGCTCCAGGTTGGGTTGATAGCACGGAACGAACAAATGAGTCGAAGCCCGCTTTGACGGATGTGCTACAACTAAGCCGTGATAGATCGCCCGATTGGTGTCCAATCCATGAAGAAGTTGATCGGATGACCTGCCAAGCATTGGCACATTTTGCAGACAACGCACACGACAATGCGGCACTTCGTATAAGAGAAAGCCCCGCACCGAATTTTCCTTTACCACGCGAAGAAGTTAGAATAGCAATCAAGCACCATCATCGTCTTGGTAGAGCATTGTCGCAATTAGCTCTGAACAAAGAGATCAATAACATGCGTTTATCCCATGGAAAGTTTCCTTCTCATGTTGATTGTCGAAAACAAAACGAGGAAATGGCACGGTCTACTGTTCCATCAACCTCATCTACTTGCGCATCAACATTAGATTCCACTTTAATCGGAAGCAATTCACAAGATTCTTCTTTGAACAGTAAAATATTCAGTGAATCATCAAACCATCTTTCGTTCCTCAATCGAAATCCGACACTTATGCGAGAACATTGTGACGGGCAATCCACGACCACAGCATGGCAAACTACAACTGTTGAGAATGACGAACACAGTTTCCAAACAGAAAGGACTTCTATTTGCGACAGGATCCCATCTCCCATCAATCAATGTCTTGATCCCGAAACCACTACCTGCAAGCGGACGTTTAAGCGTCAGTCTGTCGGCACGTACTCATGTTGTAGCACGGTCAGTAGTAGAAGTCGTCTTAGCAGAAGGAAAATAGAAAGGCACATGACCTTCCTTGAAGCTCACATGGAAAAGCACTGCAGCTTAGAAGCATGTGCTGAGGAATCCAACTTTTGGCCTTGTGGCACAATAGACTGTTCCGATCATTTGACTGCTGGCAAGGATTCCGTTTCAATTGATCGGCTTTCAAAGGAGGAACTCTTCTTTCCAAGGGAATGTGACCTAAAATCTCCTCTGAGAAGAGATGCTTCAGCAATGGCCAACTCAATGAAACTCACTTCTCCACCAAATACACCATCTTCGTGCGTGTCCCAACCAACAAAGTCGATTGAGCTAACCTATTCACAGTCGCCATTGTCTGACGAACCGTCACTTAATTATCGACGAGATGATTTGGCTGGCGAAAATTTGGAGAAACCTGCTATCACTATTGATGGAAATTCTCTTGTGAATAACATGGAACGAATCAAGGAAGAAACAGCTGCAATGATGATTGAGATGCAACAAAAGGTCAAGTCAGACCTTAACAACATGATGGAAAAGGAAACGGAACGACATTGTTGTAAGATAAAATCCGCCCTGTCGGAAGCAACCAAACATTACCAACGTTACCAGAACAAAGAAAACGAAAAACCATTGTCATCACCACAGTCTCCATCGAGAAAACGGTCACAATCAATGTCACCGCGTGCGAAATTGTCACCAGCTTTTTCGAAAGGGTCGCCTCATAGCCGAAGTCATCAATCTCAAACAGACCAGATCTCCCTACTAAAGAAACTGGAGAATTCTCTCACTGCAATGGAAAACAATATACTATCGACGATTTCTAAGCAGATGGAGAAAGAGGCATCACATCAGCGCCAATTGATCGAAGATATTATAGAGGAAAAGGTGACTCGAGTGATTTGTGGAACGAATTTGGAAATGCAACTCGCAATACAGGAAGTGAAGAGAGAAAACGAACGCTTATCAAGAAAAGTATTGAGCAGAATGTCCATATCTGGAGGTAGTGATTTCACGAGTCCTGTCCGGTTTCTAACTCCTAAACGTGCAGATAGTTGTCGAAGGAAAAGTCCTGGAAATTTCCCTCCTCGAACAGGCATTGAGGAGTTAGCAGAGAATGGGCTAGAGGATAGCTTTGCTCAAACCATGAAAGTTATCGATGATTTTGTATTAGATTGCGATGATATAGTAAACGATCTTGATAGAATTGCTTTTCGAATGCAAGACGATAATGATGACTAAGATGAAGATTGATTCCATAATAGGTTGTGTTTTTATAAAACTGTGCATAACACATTTCACTATTCAAATATTCCATGAACGGGCTGTATGAACATTAATCCGGCATTACGCCATGTTGTAAATGTATTCATGAATAATAATTATTAAATCTGCGGCTATGAACATTTGCACAAATTCATATGTCGCTGAATGGCCTTGAAACTCCTGGACCTAGTTCCTTGCAATCCTTTCCACCACTCTCTCTTCTCGAACGGGCACATATATGCTAAATTACGGGTAGGAATTGCCTCGCTGCAGTTGTGACCATGGTCCAGGCTATCAGCGTGATCTGCCCGATTAGGTAGGTAAAAAATATGAGCTGTGATCGGTCTAGTTTGTCTCAACATGGGCTCCCTCTTTGTGATGGGCATGACAATTTCCTGGTTCTGATGTCGTCATGCTCCCTTTATCACTAAAACAATAGTCCCCTTTGTACAAATGCAATCTGCTCCACTTGCTCCTTTTTACTTCCCTTAATATGCCATATTTGATCTACATGTTCCCCTATAGAAATTCATTAATAATGTCTCTCATGACTTTTAAACTATAGAGAAAATGCCTGAAGTCATTTGTTACATAATGATCATGTGATAAAAAATCTTTTTTCATGTCTAAAGTCATAAACAAGTTCAATGAATATCATAACTCACCACACAATTCTGGAAATTAAAAACTGATGCTGACTGATTACTCAGTAAGACCTCTTTCACCTCAACTGTCTTATTTATGATGTAATTTCTATCCCACTATAACAAATCTAGAACTTGGAGTGACCTTTTTGTGTAAAATCTCTCATATTAGCTTTGTGTGCCCATCTGATCTCTATTAAGCAAAATAAAACTTCATAATCCAGTTACAAATTTTATCAATCAAATGAATAATGTAAATATTTGGATGACCAACATGGTCTAATGGACACCCTTGAAAAGCTGCAAACTATTTTCCTGATTGATAGCTTGTTTCCTTGTTGCCATTTCAATAAGGTGGATCTTGAGATAAATATGTAGTTTATTTAGGTAGTGGATGATGGAGAGAAATATGGTTGATGGCAGGGTCCACTGGGCACCCTGGAAACTAGAGTGCCAGCTTCCTGATTCATATACATCTTACAAGACTTGCCTTTTTTGGTCAGCACCATCATCATACATGCTTTTGTTCCTGATAGCCTCCCCATTGATAGTCAATGTCCTTGTTGACTATCTCCTTGAGACCATGTGAATCCAATTTTATTCAACAAAGAAGAGGATATAATATATTCATCCTTTTGAAGTTGATTTTGGTTACTTTTGATAGTGACGTTAATTTAAATTTATACATGGTGGAAAACAGAGTTCTTTTTCTGCCATTACAATGTAATGATGGAGAACTTATCAATTGAATTATCCCAAGGGAGCCTTTGACCATATCAAGTACAGACTATCAAGAGTCAATAGATTTTAGTGTAGAGTGGAGAGTGGAGAAAATTGGTCCAGTTAATCAGACTACTTGGTATCAAGGCTCTTAAATGACATGTATTTTGTCTACATGTCTTTTTTAAATTTTTGTGGAATTTGTTGTTTGATTGGTGCATTGAAAAAAAATTTGATAAGGATGAGAGCCAAATAATAAAAAAAAGCGTAACATTAAATGAGATTTGCAATGAAATATGTAGATGTCCAACATATCCTAACCCATGATAACTATGCCCAACACAAGTTCCCAGATTCCCCTTGCAAGCTGCACCACTATACTTAACTTTTGATTGGCTGGCTGGTGCAGCAGAAAGCAACAGACAAGATGTAGGGTCACAAAAAATTATTTATTATAACAACAAAGTCAAATTTGGAAAAAACAATCTTCATACTTCATTCTAAGTTGATAGCACAGACCAATGATTTGTGTGCATACAATTGAAGATGTTCTCATGGAAAGAGTTTTTGTCTAATTCCAGCTAGAGAGACTATAGCTATAGAACAAGCCAGTGTCTTGCATTATCTTTTCTAGTTGTTACTCCTCTCTATGATAAGGGGCTTAATTGTGACTGAATTTTGTCAGTCAAAATAATATATATTTCCCCAAAACAAAAGATGCTGCAAAAGCTAGTCCACAATCACTGTGATTCTTTGTAATGAAGGCCTGTACCATGACAATTATCAATGATAAACATCAAGGACAGTCACACTTGCTCGAATTGCCTCAATTTTTAGTCAGTCTACATACAAGATATTTATCTCTAACAGACACAAAATGTTTTTGTCCTTGTGTGTATTGAATGTCTTGTCTAGTTCTATCCCTGCCATATCATAATTCTAAAATACCATTACTCAAAACTGGGTTTATTGCAGGTAATTATCTAGTTCTACAAAAAAATTCAGCCAACATCTTCACCATGAAAATTGGCTACCACCTTATCCAATCCCCTTTCCAATACAGAGCTAGTTACCTCAATGATGACCATGACTACACCCCTCCCAAACCCAAATTGATCAATCTTTTTGGGACTGTTGATGGAGTTGTGAGAAAGTCTACCCACTAAATCAAGTTGTCTGTTTTCTTTGACAACAGTGGAGCTGGAGGCTTCAATTATACCCTAAAAGCTGCCAATGAATTTGATGACATGGTCGTTAACAACAACCTCTACAACTTCTCCTTCAAACAATTAGGCTCAACTTACCAAAACCAGGTTTTATGTAATGATACTTACAAATCCTTCTGGTCATGTGCCATGACAGAAACAACTGAGATTAAAAATGATGATGGAACGTACCAACCCAACACCTTCCAAAAATTCTGCATTCTGCGACACCTTTTTTAACTTCATGGCCTCCAATGATTGCCCTGTTGCTGCTGGCAATTGCCTTCTTCACTACAGGCACAGTGGTAAAAAAGAAACCTCTCAGCATGTCTCAACAAAGCTTTTGCAATTGCTTCCAGAAAGTCAAAAGTGCTACATGATGTTAAGCTCTTGGATCGTTGTTATGAAAAAGAACTTGATGCCAATTACCAATGAAGCCAAAATCTTGTTCATCTATTCTTTTCCTCAAATTCAGGACTATATTTATCATGGTTGCTATGATTTTGATGCCATCACCCTGAAAGATCTCAAGATTTTTTCAAGGCTGTTATGATGCTAATCAACCCAGGATCAATGAATGTTGCGACAACAAAGGCAATGCCTCTAGTTGTTCCAAAGCTTCTTTCACTCATTGTATCAGTAGCGGCAACACTGCATGCCTTTCCAACCCACCTTCTTGTCATTCAAACATCCAACCTTGCAATTGCTCTTGATCTGGTCAATGTCATGATACCAATCTGCCACATCTCAACAACCCCTGTGGTTACTGCAAAGACACAGGTGCAATTAAATGGGCTGATTGTCAAATACGTAATTGCACCACTGGTTCTCAAACTGCCAAAGATTTTGATGAAATGTGCAAAGCTGCCAACCAACAAAATCTACTACAACTACTTCTACCACAAACCAACATTCCAATTTGCCACCACTTTGCAATCAGGATTCTCATACCACCTATCATGTTGGCAATAGTTGACGCCCCTCTTGTCATCATAGCCTCTCATGTAGCCGCTCTTGTAGTCACTCTTGCAGCTAAAACCGCCATCACAAGGATGGCCACAAGTGCCACTCCTTTGGTTCATGCCACAGCAGCACTTTGTTGGCCATCATGACTTTCTGTCCAATGCCAAACATCCAGTTGATGATACTCTGGGAAATGAGTCACCCCTCTGTACTTGCAGTGTAGGTTCTGAGGTTAGTTCACACTCTAACAGTCCTAACCATATGGAATGGCACACCAACCCAGACAACAATATTTATCATCTTGTACATTTTGATGGCCACAGACATTCAAACAACCTCTTCCCACATCAAACGACCCACCTCCAGCACAAAATCTAAAACTATTACTGATCTGGATTATCATGCCAGCAATGAATCCTATATTGTTTTCACCTACAGCAGATTTGCCCCCTGCATTTGATATTTGTAACTACACTGATTAGGAAACTAAAGAGTAAAGTTACTGGTTCTATGACAAACCTGAGAAACAACCCCTTTCAAAATTGATGTACAACCATGTTGTACTTTACTTCCAATTGGAGGCTGATCTCCTTGCCGATCAAAACAAATTACAACCCCTACAAAAATATGATTGCAAATGGTAAAATTTCCTTTTAAGCAAGTCCAAGACTTACCAAGACCTGTTCAGTTTGAATAAACCCAACATGTCTGACAACGTTTTGCTGCAAGAACTTAGACTGCAGGACAAAATTGGTTTGCCTGCAGAATTAGCCAGCCTGACGACCTCAAAGCAAAAAGATCGCTGGCTCTCCAATTCTCTTTGGGGCAAAATTGAAAATTACAAATTACAGCTTTGACCATGTCAAGGCTATTCACAACAATATCTAATGCAAAACATCAGGAGATGAAACCTTGCTCCCAGTCTAAAAGAACAATTTATTACACCCAGACCTTTTCCAAATCACTGTGACCAGTCCACTGTTTTTTTTACAGACCCTAATTTATTCCTAATACTCCTTTACAGAAACCTTTTCTAAACATAAGCATCCATTTACTCAGTCATAATCACAACTACCATTAACCATTTACATTTTACCATCCCACTGAAAACAATGTTACCAATGTTACACCTTGCTCTATCTTCTCTTGCAAGTCAATTTGTTGTGTCCGCACTGATAAAATTTTCCATATCTTCTTCAACTTTGGTTCATCCTAAACACTAATTCACAAACGCTTTGTTCTGCAAAACTACACACCCATCCAATCTGATGATGACTTACATACCTTTTCCCTTGCTGGGACTACTACTCCCACAAACCTTGCTGCCCTCACCAAAATTCCTTTTCCTGAATTAAACCAAAATATGATAATTGATGATCATACTGCACTAATTGTTTGCTCCTGAAGTCTTTGATTTGACATCATTTTTGGCATAGACTTCTTAGGTAAATGCAGATTCCACTTTGATTTTGATAATTATCTCTTTTGTTGGATGGAGCATGACATACCCCTCTGCAATGCTGCTGATTTTTTCACACAGCTTCTATTCTTCTCTATTCACACCAATTTAACTTGAACTTGAAGACAACTGCCTTGGGGAGGCCTATGCTGACTCGTTTGCCACATGCATCCTTGATGCAAAATATGAACAGGCCAACATGCAAGATGTTGCCTTTGATCAATACCATCTCTTGCTGGATCAACAATGAGATGTCTTTCATGTTTCAATATAAAAAATTATTTGATGGCTCCCTGGGGATATAACTACACAAAACGGTTTGCATTGAACTCAAATCTGGTGCTAAGCTGGTGTATCACCATACTTATCATGTTCCTCATGTGCACTGACAAACTTTCAAAAAGGAATTCGATCTCATGGTTGAACTTGGTATCTTTGAACCATGTGGGGCCTCTGAATGGCCGTCCCCTACCTTCATTATTCCATAAAAGGATGGGTGGTTTCAACAAACCACTTTTTTGTGTGTCCTCAACAAAGCTATCTGATGCAAACAATATCCCCTCTTACTCATTGCAGATATGTTAGATCGCATCTCTGGATATAAATACTTCACCAAACTCAAAATTATCATGCAATAGTATACCTTTGAGCTTGATGAGCCAAGCCAAGAACTTAGTGATATTGTCACACTGTTTGGTAAGTACAAATACAAATGACTCCCCATGGGAATCAAATGTGCTCCTGACTTTGGCCAACAAGATATGGAGGAAGTCCTATGGGACATCAACAACACTGGTGTCTATCTTTATGACATTGGTGCCTTTTCTTTCACTTGGGAACACAAAATCTTACATCTTGACAGAGTACTACTTCAGTTGAAATCCAATGGTTTCACTGTCAACCCACATGCAAATGGGCCATCCAGGAAACTAATTGGCTTGGATATTGGCTCACACCCACTTGTTTAAAACTATGGTGTAAGAAAATTGATAGTATCCTACAGATGCAAAAATCTAAAAACCTCTCACAAATGCACAGTTTCCTCAATGCTGTCTACCACTACCAATGCATGTGGCATGTGGCCCAAGAGTGCACCATCCTAGCACCTGTCTCCAGTGATTCTGGAAAGAAAATGATTTAATTGACAGACAAAATTGACCTAGCCTTCAAATGCATGAAAGCACTCATGGCTCATGGCATCAGACTGCCTTCTTGCATATCCTAACCACAATGAGTCCTTTCATATTAATGCTGATGCTTTGGGGGCATATTTTGTCCAAGACAACAAACCTGTGGCTTTTTGGTCCTGCAAACTTAATGATGTCCAATTGAAATACACTATGGTTGACAAAGAGCTCTTCTCCATAGTTATGGTATTGACAAAATTCTGCACCATGCTCTTGGGGGCCACGTTTCACATCCACACTGATCATCTCAACATTACCCTGAACAACAGTACTCCTGATTTCATCATTGAACGGCTTAATTATGTTGAACAGTAGAGCCCCAACATCCACTTCATCACTGGCAAAGAAGATGTCATTGCTTACATGCTATCTTGGCTTGCTTGTCTTGACAAATCCGTTCTTTCCAAGGGAGGGGAATTATTTGTGGTCAAAGACTCCATCTCCAAAGGAGTAGATTTTGCTGATGACCCTCTCCTTGTGGATTGCTTTTTGCACTTACCACCCTTACCAGTCCAAGAGACAAATCCAACAGACTATCAATGGATCTTCACCAAAAAATGAAACAGATGAATTACTTAATTGCAAACAGAAATTTCTTGATCAATATTTCAATAAAATACTTGATGAAAAAGAAATTATTTGTTATATTGCGCCTGGTGACATTGAAGGCACATAATGGAAAGCCTCAACTGACTCCATGATTTGGCCCATGCTACAGTGGTTCCATGCCATGCTTGGACACCCTGGCACTTGATGCA
>JACCDI011225132.1_pt1 | contig 11101 bp, 9 predicted proteins | sample 7442791 | NCBI WGS metagenome assembly JACCDI01 (sample SAMN15323434, study PRJNA562643) | freshwater metagenome | isolation source: river surface water | place: USA:Blue River Watershed | collected 2017-08-15
CACCGAGGGCGACAAGGATGAAACCCCCACATCGCCATCGTTAAGATTGTTGACAACTGCGAATCCACCTTTAGGTGGTTCCATTGCAAATTTTAGAGCGGTAATTTTCAATCTGTTCGAGGTGGTGGTAGGAAGACATGGTGTGAGCGACCTATGGTTGGTGAGTGCATAACTTATGTTACAGGGTGCGAGAGCTCCACAGTACGCCAAGAAGACGAGAAGGCCGCGAGATGAAGTCAACATTGTAGCGGCGATGAAATGAAATATATAGTAATACTATTGTGCTGCGTGAAGGTAGGAGGCTGGCGTTTCCTTGAGGCTCTATGTGCCGGCTCATTGGCCATTCCATTGATCCAACCTCTCCATGAGAAGGTTTTTCTAGAGCACCCTCTACCTCTACAATAGTATCGTACAGTCTATATAAATTATCGTGAATTTCGAACCTGCGAATCACAATAGAGTAGGTATACGATAGAAGAGAGAGCCAACAGATTCCGCTGCTATGTGAGTCATCGTCTGTCACAGCCAGAGCTGTCTTACGAAAGCTCACAACCACAGAATTATACCCCTGATATTATTCACCAAAACCGTCGCACAAATCAAAAGCTTCGTCGACAATGGGAAAGACAGTTCATCTCAAGCGGAAAGATGATCGGAACCACGCTGGATGCGATACCAGTAGTAGCAACGGAGAGACTTTCATTCAAATCCGTGACAGTCAACCGTTGGAAGAAGACATTTTATCATTCCTTCGCTCGTCATCTTCGAAAACTGCGACGAGAAAGAAAATCCAAAAGAAGTTGGCTCAAACAGACGAATGGCATAATGACCACGAACAAGATGATGGTTCGATAAATCTTGCGTTGAAACAGATGAAGAAAAAGATTAAATCGGTTCTCAGACATCTTGTTAAGCAGGGAAGAGTATCAAAAAATGGCGACCAATACACTATATTAGAAGAGCAAAAGAAACCAAACACGGCTTTGGATAATGAAAAAGAGTTTGTGCCTATTGCTGAACGCATAAGAAGACAGAAGTTGAATAAGCAAACAAAAATCGACGGTAAGACGCCTGTTGAAAGTAATCCGCAACGCAAAGGGTCTCTAACCAAAACAACGATCAACAAAGAAACCAAGGAGGAACAGAAAACCGCGGATTTGGATGAGGAAATTCGGCGATTGGAGGCGGAACTAGCTGCTGATAGCAACAGTGATGGTGATGACGACGATTATAGCGAATGGTCCGAGGAAGAAGATACCGGCAATGTTCAACCCAAGAAATCGATATCCTTTGGCGCTAACTCGACACATGTTTTCCAGAATGACGAAAGGAAGTCAAATCTCACACAACAATCGCATGACGAAAGGGTCATTTGCCTCTCTAAAGTTGCTGAAGATCGAATCGAACCACTCCCTCTCAACTCACTCCCGCAATCAAAACGACGACTGTTGAAAGGAATCGATTCCTCTGATGTTGGGGAACCTTCCAAGCAAAAGCAATCTAAGAAAAGGAAGCGGGAAAATTCCGCAAGAGGCAATATTGATAAAAAAGAACATAACTTGAGCGAAGGTCTCAAAGATGCTGTCGAGGAAATGCTTCAAAGCTACGTCCCATCCTCTCAATTAGATCGTCCGCCATTATACTGTCGCGTATGCAAACATCAAAGTAGTTCTCTGTCCGAATTTGAAGCTCATCGCAAAACAGAATTACATGTAGAGGCTGTCAAACAGGAAAAAAAGAAAACTTACTGTCGACTGTGTCAAAAACAGATGACGAGTTTGGTGCAGATGGAAGAGCATTTGAGGTCTAAGCCACATAGGGAAAGGTTGGATTTCATGAAGGCAAAGCAACATGGCGGTGGGTTGGGGGGAGGCAGGGGAAGAGGTCGAGGGTTCGGAGCAGGAATCGATAGAGGCCGAGCAATGATTCATCGTAATGTGAGAGAGGAGAATTGTGACACCAGGAAAAGGCAATGGTGCTGAAAAGACTTCATTCGAGACTATCCTAGAGAAACTGAGTTATACTATGTAGCATTAACTGATGCACCCATTGTTCATCAAAGTGTAATATTCCTGATTTTTTCTCTCGTCTCATCTAACGCAGCATCAACAAGGAACTCAATCTTCCTCAGGAGTGGCCCGTATATCGGGTCATTTCGCAAGTACGTGTTTTGTTCTAATCTATTGGAAGTTTTCCCGGTGGTAATGTGGGGACTTTCAGCGCTTTTCTTGTAAAAATATTCCTCATACTTCGCTGCAACTTTCTCCTTCCGCTTTTGTGATACATCCATCCCATCAAACACGAAATCAAGGAAGTTGTTGAATGATTCAGCAGGTTCCGCTATGAAGTTGTCCAATGAAAGTGTGTACACATTGAGAACCTTTTCCATTTGTTTGTAATAGGCTGAGTTTTTCACGACGTTCTCTGCTTGTTTCAACCGGACAATATTGTTCGCCATGCGCAAAATATCTCCGCCATTTTGAAACCCCTGAATAATGAGTTCCGCAGTGGCAAGACGCAATCCTTCATTCGGATTGAGAGACATGAGATGTTCATGGAAATTTGCGTTTTTCAAGTCATCTTTCGCTTGGAATAATGACCGGCAATCGTTTTCAACCTTCGCAAAGTCCGAGGGTGTCACAGGTCGTTTGACTATCGGAAAAACATCAGTTTCATTCAATGCCGGTAGTACATAATCAGCGAAATATGCTGATCCGTCGTGATTGGAAGCGAATTGAATAAAAATTAGGAAGACTTTCGTTGGAAATATTCCTATTTTGCAAAAAAATCTCTCACCTCCGCTACCATCATTACCGTATCTGATCTGGCAAGGGTTTTGCCATTGCACCCACCGTTCCTTTAGTGGTCTAGATTTAAATTCATAACAGAACTCAGCTAGTGTGCATCGCGTAGCTAAGTAATGGGAAAATTTGAACTAATACTTACATTTCTTCTCTGGCATGATATTGATAATTTGATACTGACATGTAAATAGGATTGCGGACTAAATGGATTACTTTTCTGTCAGAAATCAACACGAAAAATATTTAACACTTGTGGAGAAATGCCATGGGCCAAAATTGAACATAAGATGCGGCTAGTTCAGTATTATATTCACTTACGTCCCCTTATCAAATTGTTTGCGATGTTTACCTCCCTCTAACAGTATTTTTGCAAGGTTCTCTGGACTGCAGTATAGGTCCGGTGCATGCTGTACTGCAATTGCTCCAGATTTCAGATGAATCCTTGCACACCTAGAGTTTCCCGGAAGAAATCTTCTCCTCACGATAGATTTATCCTTCTTTTCGGTCAATTTGATGCTTGGAAATTCGTTTGCGATGAACTTGATGAGATCCATCTGAAGGTCATGACCAGTCTTATGGTAAGAAATTAGTACTACTGCCATATCATAGGTTCCTCGCATTGACGACGGCAGATATGAAGGCGAAAATCCGTACTCGGTTAAGTGGATTACCGAGAGGAGCACCATGGCAATGGCACTGAACATTGCTTTCTGTTTTATCGCAACCATCGTGGAACCGCTACGATGGTTTCGTTGGTTTCTACATTAGCGGCATATTACCCGACAATATCAAACTGGATCAAGTCCTCTTGTGATTTTTGCTCTTGTTGATATTGGAGGCAAACAGTTAATAACTGTGTTAGTTAACACAGGTTGATATGAGCTTGACGACCACAATACAATACTACTACCGTAACAAAATAAATTAATAATAAGCGATATTATTTTACTATCCACTACTATTGGCGATGGTTCACTATCAACTACACTATTCATTGGCGATAATAAACTATCACCAATACTATCTGTGATAATCAGCCTTTCACCTCCTTGAACGCACATGGAAGACAATGGAATGGCGATATTTTTTAAGCGATTTATTTTATTGTTATGTGGAAACACGTCATTATCTGTGATAGTTAACTATCACAGTTATTATTATTGGCGATAGTTAACTAACAAAGATAATAATATCTGTGATATAACTATTACCGTTATTTTTAGTCCGTCACCGTGCGATTGAAATCTCTAATATCACAAAATAATGTTGCCAATCCTCTATCTTCCTGGCCAATGTTGTTAATGGAGTGGGTGCATGACCCACACTGGAGCACTGGTAGCTAGCTGTTGGCAGATGGCATCATCAGCCATTGTCATCCCAGTAAAATGTCAGTGGAAGAAAAACAGTAACATGTAAAAATGACCATGATTGATTATCATTTTTCTAGTTTCTTTACCATTGTCACAACTGTCAACTGCGCCATAAGAAATATTATTTTTATCATTGTTGTACACCTTGTGGCATTTCCAACTGACAAGATTGACAGAAATGTTTTTTTCTCAGTTGCATGTTGATGGTGACTTTGGATATTATTTGTTTTGTTGAAATTTCTTTGCAAAGAGAGAGTATAGGCAATCATTGATTCATCCAAGATTGGAATGATATCTTACTTGCCTTTACTTCAAGAATTGTGTCTATCTTTCAGACTCAAGAGATTCCATATTCTATGTTGAAATTAAGGATTTGTGAAGATTTTAGATCCAAAGGTACTGATTGAAGATCTCAAACAAATGTTCCTTATCCTTGACCTATTTTCATGCCTTATCACGTGGTAAAGTGCAATTCATTTCTCAGTTTGTCAAAATAGCTCATAAAATCCAAAACCATTCATCTATATATATATTTTATCATTTCACTGCATTGCAAGTTTTTTTGCTATTTTGACCATATCATCATTGGAGCAGTACATGACTATGACTCATATCCAATGTCATGACCCTCAAGATTGCATTTGTGACAACCATCAATGTTTTTCATCATAAGTGGGCTGCACTGTTGACGCAATACATTCAAAAAGTGCAAAACCTAGTCACAAAAGCAAACATGATAGATATAGAGAGTATATACCAACCATGTCAGCTTTTGTGATAGTCAGGGAAAGTGACCAAAAAAATAATTGCAACTTCATTTACCTTGCATAGATGTATTCTCATGATGATATTGCCAGTGGTGAAATATTCATTATGAGACATGAGAGGCCTGGTTTAACATCCTTGTCAGGATACCTAAGCTACAACATTTATTGTAAAATTGAATGCTTTTTGTCTGTCGTCTTTTGTGACAACTTGTGACGAGTTAACTTGAAGTTTTTGATTTTCTGTAATGAATTCACTGGACAATATTGTCTCAAATGCTATCTTGAAGGGTATGACTTTACTCCAAACCATATATGTAATCTTTTTGAAAAAGAATTGATCTCAAACTTCCATCCTTTTCCTTGGATTAAAACATAGGTGACAGCATCAGTGGATATTTGGATGGGCACATTTTTTGTACAAAAGTATATTTATAGATATTCCATGGAATGGATGCCCAAAATCATGGTGGCCCTCATAGAACCTCTATGCCTTTTTCTTAGTGACCAAGCCAGTGACATACTCTGTGGTCTTAGCTTGGAAAGGGAATCAACACTTGATACATGTGAATTTGCACCATTGGAGGGTGATATGGCTTGACCAAAGTGGATATAATGGTGGACAAGGTGGCAATAAGAGTTGATATCAGGTGATGTAATGTTTTGCAAGTGTAGATGTAAGGAAGATCAAAAATCATCACAAATTTTAAATCTATTCTACTGTGGTAAAATTTGTGATGGAAGATTGTGTTCTTCCTTGTCTCCATATTCTGTGTGGTTTTCATGAAAAAGCCTATGAGAGACAAGGGAGTAAGAGTCAATGACATTAACCCCAAAATCCTGCTTATTTGAACTTTACATCACTCCTTGAAGCAATGTTTTCAGTCTAACACAAAATTACAGAATCGACTTGACATAAAATGTAGAATGGACAGACACACTAAAAGGAGAGGCTTAGTTGTTTGCATTTTCATATGTAAAATGCCTGATGACCTCAAATCCCCAACACTTCACTGTAGGAAGATGCAGGTTGGTGACATGAAAAAAACTGTGTCATTTCTTTGCTAGAAGGTTGCATGGCATGCTCTTCAATCAACTACTGACCACAGAAAATCAACCTCCACCTGCTATTTTCCGTTATTCTGATCAACAAATATTTCAACTGACTACTGAGTTTTTACTAAGAAAAACCATTACCAGAGATCTCAATTTAAACCAGTGATAATAATGCTGCCCTTATCACTCCATTTTATGATGACTAAGTGCAGGAGCTAGTAATTCCAAAACCAATACTATTGAAAATTGTGAGGCATTATGGGGATCTTAGTTCAGACTCAAGGCTGCTTCACATCAACATGTGATTAGATATGCAATTCAGAAAAGAATCAGCCCAACAGAGACTAAATGTTTCATTACCAGACACCTTGCTTGACTACACAATTAATATATGGAAATCCACCAAAACCATTTCATTTTATAAATCAAAATGGAAGTTTTCAATATTTTATTTTCCCTTTCATCTCTAAGTATTTTCATGAATGGTTGCAAAACCAAATCTAGCTTCTGCAGGTATATTTTTCAATTTCACAACAATTAATGTATCTGCCTTTGTTACAATTAAAAAGAAATTTGTACAGATCTCAGGAAAACATGGATAATGGTATGAACAAAATATATGTAGATGTAATTTGGGGTGCCCAACTAATCTTTGAAAATGCTGACCCCTTTCTCTTCCTGTCAAATGCCAACAGCACTAGATAGAGAAAACAGTACTCCTATGCTCTTTCAAGAGAAACCATACTTTTGAGAAGCAAGAAAAAAAAGCAAAAAATATGCCCTGGTATAAATTTTGCCACAGTCATATGTTGAGTTGACTTCATTTCACTTGTGCCATTTTAGATGAAGTGGTGCAGTTTTTAGACAAAAAATAACTTTTGTGATAGAGTTGGTCTTAATGACTTCGTTTTAGTAATGTGTTTGTTGTTTTTATTCTAGATGGGTATGGTCCATTTCATCAATGTGCTATGTGAATTTAAAATTTCTACTGTACACCCTGATAACATTCAATAATGTGTTGTCTTGGGCTTTGTTGAAAATGCAAAACATCCACAAATTTCAAAGTTCAAAGACACAGGCATGCAACATGTGAGACAATATCATGAAAAGTTCCAAATTTCAAGAAAAAAGTATTTCTTTGTATTCAATTTTGTGTGCATGTGTACTTCTCATTGCAAAGGGTGCAAAATAACATGAAGAACTGTTATGGACCAGAACTTTTAGATTCAACCTCTAGTACACCCCAAACATGTTTTATGAGTGTTTCTAAGCAATAGTACTATATATACTACTTGGATGATAACCCAAAATGATATTTTGAGAAAATTAGACATAAAATAACTCATTTTAACCCCATCTTAGTCAATTCTCCTCCTCCTTGTCTCATGATCATAACCCTTGTTGTATTATACTTTTAGTAGTTTTTTTGTCACAGGTTAGATTGCAATCTCTCAAGTACTCTTTTTTGCATTCAATGTCTTCCATATTAATCTTTTCAACCCCAACTACTTCTTCCTTGAACTAATCAGACTTTCGAGGATCCGTCTGGTTCAGTGTATGTGCACAAGATTTCTTAGTTGGAAATGTCATCAAGATGTTGTCAATATGTTGGCAACAGGTCAAAATGCCATGAGATTCTAAAAATGACTATAATTGAAACATTTTTTACCTTGGAGTCATTTGTCAGTGACTTGTCATGGTCACTAACTGTGAATGAGAAGTTGACCCATTCATGAACAAATTTTCAACAACATTTTCAGACAAATCATTTCATTGAAATTAATTATAAATAATGATATGAAGATGTAATAAAAAGAATTTGCAATTGCGAATTTTTTATTTATTCCTGAATGAATTAAATAATCTGACATCTCAAGATATGCAATAAAAATTCACAAATGCCTTGTGATGCATCACTTCATTTCTCACCCCTTGATCACCCTCTGATCATGGGTGAGTTAATTTTTGCATTTTTTATCAATGCAGCTCATATAAAATGTGTGGTATGCATCCCAATGTTTTCAAAAATATGGCAAACAATATATGCTGCTTTACATGGCAACGCCCCCTGCTAAACATAATTTCATTCTTTTTGGGCATAATTATGTCTGACTGCCCTTTTCTCATATTCATAGATGTGAGCAACTAATTTAACTGGTCACTTTAAATTTCTAAATTTGTTATATTGCCAATCATAACTAATTCATTTCTTCTTCTCATTCTTTATTTGTTTAAATTTGGGCATTTGCATGAAAATACTCATTGTGTTAGTAGAGCTTGTTGGTGTACTCTTTTGATTCTGCATCAAATTTCTGTTCTTTCATGATTGTCATTGTTTCTATTTAACATTGTGTTAAGCTACTATGGCTTCTTTGGCTTCACTCCTAACTTTGCAAAAATTGAAACATGGTGATTGCATTGTGTAGTGCCTTAAGTGAATGGGAAGCAGATCATCAGCAGTAGAAGACTCGGTCCCTCATGAGATCTTTTTGGGATGGATGCAAGATAGATCCATTGATCTTTGTCTAGTTTAGCGGACTTGTTTTGTTTTACCCGATTCGCCTCACTGGGAGTGCTGAGCATCTAGGGGACAGTTGCTATCACGTTCAACCAACAATCCAGTAACCATCTGAGGAGTGTATCTTCAGTTTGAAAAAGAATCCATCAACAATAGAAGGATCTGATAACTTTGTTGACTCAGTTTCTTTGCAAAAGAAGTCTCAATCAAGATGTTCATGTCCAACTGAAGATGCATGCAAATGATTCATCTGACTGCCTAATTTATGATTCTCCTCCTTCAAGGAAGCATATGGGTGTGTCCTACCAAGTGACTGGATGCATTCTTTCCTAGTCCTGCTTTTTTCATCTTGTGTTACCTCGTCCCCTATTTGATTTACCATCATCACTTCAGAAGTATTATGATGCTGATTTTTTTGACATTCAAGCTCATGAACTCATATCTTTGCAACTATTTCTGAAAGATTTTTGATAAGCTCTTGAGTTGCATTATCATTGCTATGGGAAGCAAGTCCTTACTTTCATTGATCCCTTTCTTTGTCACCTTATATGACTGTATCTTCTACTGAACAAACAATTACATTGCCAATTGTGCAATTTTAATGTACTTTTCATTGAAGGTTTATTTTGTTCATCAAAAGGCTGTTGACTAATTCTAACACATTAGAAGTATCAGGTAATACAATTCCACACTTGTGAAGTTTGGTGAGAGTTAATTCAGATGCAAGAAGAACATCATGCTCAAAGTCTGGATATGTGATCTTGCACTCATTTTCCCATGTTTCAAGCCAGTGTCCATATTCTTCAACAAATGAAGTGATTGTATCTACTTGTGCTTGAGATGTTTTGTCAACTGAGAAAAGGCATGTAATTAATAGAGGCAACAAGAATTATGCAGATTCATCATCTTTAACTTTGTGGTCAATAAGAAGGTTTGAAAATGTTGTTTGATCATCAGTGGTCACATCTATATGAAGTTGTCCGTATCAGGTAGATTTTGCAAGATGGTAGGCAGAAAGTCTTTCAACAATGCTTAATATCATGGTATGGATTTTGGGCAATGTATTTTTCATGCACTTGGTAGTTGCAGGATTTGAATTGATGCTAACAACTCTTTGATGAATATTATCAAATGCCTGGAATTGGTAATGACAGCACTCCATACACAAAAAACTAAATCAAAATTAGACAACATCTTTATTTCATAATGCTTGGTTTGAACTAACATGCAGGAGTCTTTTAATTATCATAAATGGAATGATAGGAATTTCTAATCTTTTTAAAGATCAATGAATAAGTTGTAAAATTGTGTCAATCAAAACAAAAATTCTATGACTACAACATAATGACAAAACAAATCTTGCAAATTATTTGACAAGGAAAACGTTTTATAATCAATCTAACAAGTCCAAAAATTCCAAGGCATTCCTCCTATCCAAGAACTGTATATATTAGGAGAGCCTGTTCCTTGTGTCCGAAATGTTGTCCCAAAAATCCACCACAAAAAGAAAATGGATACTGCCACGACAACTCAACATCATAAAACTGATGCCAACAAAAATCGGTCCCACAAAACAAGACTAGGAATGAATGCAAATCAGAAGATCTGGGTTGAATGAAAGTATATCAAAAGTATGAACATTTTTTAATTAATTGATGAGAAAAAAATTTCACTGCTTGCAAAATTATTTGAAGTATGTGTTTGTAATTTTATGATGAATTGTAAAAATATGAATGAAACAATAAACAGCAAGATGATGACAGGTTGGGGACAAGAGAGGCGCAACTGCAAACTGACAATGATGACATAAACAACTTGACCACAACATAACAATAGACCAGTGTCCCCTTAAATGTCAGCTGGAGAATTGCTAATAGAGATTTGTTGAGAGCATCATGTTATTATTCAAAATGATATGGGTTTGATATTTGGTTGAAGCAACAAGAAGGGAGATGCATTCTATGGAAGACACATATATTCCATATTTTTACCTTGTATCAAATACGTTAAAATCATTCTTGCCCATTCCGCAAATGAGATTCCGCAAAAAATGTTGACTAGTCTTAGTGCAATTATGTGCCATTTAAATTTTACATCTTTGTAATACGTGCAACAATCATACATCCTCCCAGTAGACTTGTGCAACATTTTTTGCACATTTTCAAATATATGCAGTTTTTTTACTTCAAGTTAACCTAACAACCTACTACCGTATTTCTTGGGTTATAAGAACCATGGAATAAGAACCACTTTCAATTTTGAACAATTTCCAAAGGGTAACAAATGAAAATTTATAGTCCACGTGGAATACATTTTGCGGTTCTTATAACCCAAGAAATACGGTAGTTATTTTTGTAAAAAACATAATATGAACAAATATTTTTGTTTTTGTGCAAAAATTCTTGCACAACATTGTAGTATGGAGATTGTTCATACACAAAAATGAAAAAGTATTGTGAGAGGCATGCCACAAAACTTGGTTGCCCTCTCAGCAAAGATTATTTTTTGCCAACTACAATACTTCAGCTGTTTCCACCACCACCTGTGTTGTTGCTAGCTAACCCCACCCCTCCAAAACTTTTTCAAACC
>JACCDI011984658.1_pt1 | contig 11101 bp, 9 predicted proteins | sample 7442791 | NCBI WGS metagenome assembly JACCDI01 (sample SAMN15323434, study PRJNA562643) | freshwater metagenome | isolation source: river surface water | place: USA:Blue River Watershed | collected 2017-08-15
TCTTTATATATGGAAAAGAAAACAAAAAACGTGAAAATCAGTGAAAAACATCATGAAATGCTGAAAAAGCATTGTGATAAAAATGGATTAAAAATTTATAAGGTTCTCGAAAAATTTATAGAAGAAACTTGTAAATTAAAAACAGACCTATATGGTGATGATTAAAATAGGTAGGTTATACCAATTTTTGAATTCACTACTGGGGTGTAATTTAATGTGATTTCATTTAAAGCACTAATATCAAATCCCTGACCTTCTTCTTCAACTAGACCATTAATATCTAAACTAACAACACTATTGATAGCATTTAGCACAGTAAATGTCAAACTGGAACCGTCATATGTGAAATATTCGGTATTAACCTGTATCGGCTTACCGTAGTTGTCAATAAACACACTGTTTCTACCTTTATAATATGTAATAGTAATAATACTATTTTCTAAAGGTGGAGTAGGAAAACTAATTTTTGACGTTCCCGCAATGTGATAAAAATCAACCCCCCTTTCTTGTAAAAGACCGTTAATTGCCACACTAAATAAGATACCAATACTTTCACCCACGCTAAAAGCTGTCTGCATACCGTCAGCGGTAAATGATGCGACGGTAATGTCAATTGTTTTATTAATGTATTTTTTGTTATAGTTGGTATTCTTCGCAAACTCGGTCATTAAAAACATTCTACTAACAGCCGGTTTAACCTCAAACTCTTCTTGATCAATTAAGAATCCCAACATAGTAAACTTATAGTTTTGAAGGTAAAATCTACGCCCATCAATTTGTTCAATTGGTGAATTGTCCTCAATCGATTCTAAAATAATAGGTATGTAATGACCTTTAACGGTTGTATACGCTTGTCTTGAAGCAAATTTTTGTAGAACTATTTTATTGAATTTATTTAAATCCCTGAATTTAGTACAAACAATTGTTACTTCATATGAAAGGTCTACAGCTATTGGTTGTGGTATTTTATATATGTCCGCACCCATCTGTGTTCCATTCCACGTAGCAACAGAAGCATAATGAAACTGCATTCTTTCTGGAATTGTTCTAATAATTGACGGATTACTTCCCGGCTGAACATCTGGCTTTCTAATCACCCCGATTAACGGAACTTTCATATTTCCATCTTCATCTGAAAATTCCCAAGTATTAGTAATTTGAGACCATCTCTGTATTGTTAGAATTTTAGGGATTACTGGTATTTTTTTACCATCGGCCACAACCACAAAGTTTTTCTTCACGAAATCCATCATTCCAAAATCTAGATCGTCGTGTAAAATAGAGTCAGGTAAATAAGTGTCAGACTTGGTTATTCTTTCCAATAACTCTTGTCTTCTCTCGGTTAGTTCTTTACCCTTATAAATTTGTATATCTGTTTTTCTTTTAGGTATTGCCATTTTATACTCCTCTAAATTCTTGCTCTTGAGCGATAGCACAAGTTATTGTTCTATAAAATGCTTTATATCCAAATAAATTGTGTTTATTGTCTGTTGTTACTTTACCGTCATTTGTTACAGTATAATATCTTAATTTGTTTTCGTTTTCTGGATAACCAATATAATCACCATATTTCACATCAACCCCAAGTTCTTCCAAGTGTTTAATATAAACAGATAGTATTAAATTACCTGGTTCGTTATATCTAAGCATTCCCGCTTTGTATGAACTGTTTTTAGGTTCTTCAATTTTAACCAGTGCATTAAACTCAATTGGTGGGAAAAATTTAATTTCATCTAATCCAACTTCCCCGTAAACGTCGTCCTTATCGGTTTTTTGTCTATCAACTCTATATAACACTAATTTCATATTCAAGTCACCATGAAGGTACTCTTGACCTATTTGAATCTGTAGATCAAAGTCTTCCTGGCTGAAGAATTTACTCATTCTGGTTATTGGTAGTTTGTTTTCCATACATTAATAAATAGTTTATAATGTATTTGATATTATTTATATTTTACTTATGGAGACAAAAATACCAGAAGTGGCTGCTCGTGAGATATTGATGGTTTATGAGGGGTCTAATAATCAAATATTAGACTGGAAAAGAAAGCTACAAGAATCAAAATATTTTAGTCTGTCAAGAACACAGGCTGATTATGTTATAAAATATGAGAAGACAACCCCAAAGGTTGCGAAAAAACACGTACGTATTGTTTCGACTTTTGGTGAAAAATTAAGAGAAGAGAAACTACTAGCCAGAGTACCCGAACAAATATGGATTGAAAAACTTTTATGTGAATCAGATAAAGCATATCATATTTGGGGTAAAATTTCTGAAACAGAAAACATACACGCATTTTGGATGCCCAAATCAGCGATAATTCAAGAAGAGAAAAAACTAAACAGAATTGTTGATTATTCGCCATATTCTAAAAGACCGCCAATGGAACACCAAAAAGAGGCGATTGAAAAATTATTGGCGAACAATAGATACATTTTGGCTGATGATATGGGTTTGGGTAAAACTACAGCGGCTGTAATTGCCTCTCTAGAAAGTGGTGCCAAAAAAATATTAATTGTTTGTCCAGCTTCACTAAAAATTAACTGGGAAAGAGAAATTAAAAATTATACGGATAGAAGAATTTTATTGATTGAAGGTAGAAAATGGGGTTCAACATTTGATTATTATATCATCAATTATGACATACTTAAGAATTTTCATACAACAGATAAAAGTGAAGACAGCGAAGCATATCAATTGATTGCTAATGAAAAATTTGATTTGGCCATTGTAGATGAAGCACATTATATTTCAAACGCCACAGCCCAAAGAACCAGATTATTAAATGATATTTTAGAGCAAATCCCAAAAGTTTGGTTACTTACCGGAACACCTATGACATCAAGACCAATAAATTATTTTAATCTATTGAGTATTGTTGATTCACCATTAGCGTTAAATTGGCAGAGTTATGTTAGAAGATATTGTGCTGGTTATCAATTTAGAGTTGGCCAAAGAAAAGTCTGGAACACAAGTGGGGCAAGCAATCTAGACGAATTAAGGGAAAGAACCAAAAATCTTGTTTTGAGAAGAATGAAAACAGATATTTTAGACTTACCTGAAAAAATTATCACACCGGTTTATTTGGAATTAAAAAATACTTTTTATGATCAAGAGTTAGAAGACTTTATGAGAATCACAAAAGATAACCAAAAAAAAGAAAGTATTTCTGTAACTTTAAATCGTTTGATGAAAATTAGACAATTAATTGCTATCGAAAAAATTCCATACACTTGCGAGCTTATTGACAAATTTATCGAGCAAGATAAAAAAGTAATCGTTTTCACAAACTTTACTGCAAGTTTAGATATGCTACATGAAAAATACAAAAAGAATTCTGTCACATTAGACGGTCGAATGTCAAAAGAAAGAAGACAAGAAAGCGTTGATAAATTTCAAGAGAACAGTAAAACAAAAATATTCATCTCCAATATTAAAGCCGGAGGTGTTGGTATCACACTTACAGCGGCAGAAACCGTTATAATGAATGACTTGTCATTTGTTCCGGCGGATCATTCACAAGCAGAAGATAGAGCATATAGATATGGTCAAAAGAACAGCGTGTTGGTTTATTATCCGGTTTTTGAAAATACCATTGAAATGCAAGTTTATAACATATTACAGAAAAAGAAAGACATTATTGACCAAGTTATGGGGGATGGGGAGTACAGTGATACATTTGCGTCTGAACTTATTAAGAATTTGCTATAGTTTTACATCTATTCTGGTATTTATTATAAAAGAATAATAGATGAGTACAGTAATTAGTAGTACCGAAAGAGATAAATTATACACCCAGATATTACATTTGCTTGGAATGCCAGTTAGAGGAATTGAACTTACTGAGGAGCAAATGGATACGTTTTTGGAATTATCAATTAGTGAATATGACCAGTTGGTTAATGACTGGTTAATCGAATCTCAATGGTCATCATTGGTTGGATTGGATCTTGATACCCAATCATTGGCTAACGCATTTCATACCAGAAATATGAATTTTGAGGACCAATTTACTTACTCATACTCAAAAATAGTTGGATTACAAGCAAATGGCCCTTGGGTACTTAAAAAAGATTACATTGAACTAGTAAGAGGTCAACAAATGTACGAAATCCCAGCAGGTAGAGAAATCAACGAATTAATGTGGTTTACAAGAGCTGAGTTAACCGATTCCATTGTCGATCCATTCTTAGGCGGTTTTGGTGGTCTTGGTGGCGTTGGTTTTGGTGGTGTGGGTGGATTTGCTCAAGTTGGTACTTCTGGATCTTATTTTATGCTTCCAGCGTTTGATCTATTATTAAGAATGCAAGATAGAAATATCAAAAACCGTTTAATTGGTGGTGAATTAACTTATAGAATTACTGCAGCACCAGAAGGTAAAAAATATGTACACTTATATAATGTACCAGGAGGTAAATTTGACTTTGGAGCTATTATTAAAAACAACTTGAGGGTTTGGTATTGGTATTATGATACAATGGATAGAGATACTTGTTTAAGAGAAAACAAAGACATTGTAAAGTTACCATCTGATGTGATGACAATGCCATTACTTTGGGAAGATTTGAATAGACCAGCACAAAACTGGGTAAGAAAATATCTTATAAGTTATTGTAAAGAAAGTCTTGGTAGAATATATGGTAAATTCTCTGGAGATCTTAAAGTTCCTGATAGTGATGTAAAATTAGATTATACAACATTATTAACAGAAGCAAAAGACGAGCGTTTAAAACTGAACGAAGAGCTAATGGCTAGATTAGAACGTCTTCGTCCAGATAAAATGCTTGAAAGAAAAGGAAATGAAGCAGAGAATTTGAACAAGGCCCTGAAATACAGAGCCATGACAAATCCGTTTAATGTTATTTAATCACTAGAAACAGCATGATATGCATAATCGTTTCCATTGGTTTCGATTATTTCTTCATCAATATTATTTTTAACACTATTTGCTTGAAACTTAACAACTTTTCTATTGTGGTCAACCCAAAACTGATCCACTTTATCTAAACTATCTTCTACATACATAAAGAATGGATCTCTGTTAACTCTATTCCAGAATAATACTTCACTATCTGACAATGTCATAACTTCGTCAAAATTGTCTTGACCATCTGGTTTTAATGGAAACCCAGAAACTAGTTCACATTGTTTTTTGGTAAAATACATTCTATTGGCAGGATCTTCAATTAAAATATCTTCTCTAATTTCAGGTTTGAAAACAACCAACAATGGTTCAATTCTTTTATTAAAGTTAGTTAGATATCTAGCAACATTATACTCACCAATCATATTCGGATCGTTAATTAAATCTTTTTCACTGATTCTGTAACAATTGATTTGAATATAATCAGTAGGCATTGGTTTACCATATTTGGTGATAAATTCTTCCTGTTGCTTTTTAGTTGGTTTAGTTACTTTTTGAACATCCCCATCACCTTTTTTAACTCCGTTATTTACATAATAAATTGTTTCACCCAATGTCGCCGGATAGTTCTCATTAAGAATTAATTCCATGTGTGCTTGCCTAGACATTGTTGCACCAGACTTTGTAACTTTTTTAATATGTTTTCTATAGTCTTCAACACTTTGTTTAACACGAGCTTTGTTCGCAATTTTAGAAAGTGGTATTTGTTTATTGTAAATCTTTTCAACTGTAGTGTAATAAAGATCTAAAAACTGAACACCATCACCATTAAGTAAATGTGTTAAACCCTCATCTAAAAAGTCCACAATATATGATTGTAATTTTTTAGATTTAATTGTGTTACCAGTCAACTTAATTTTTTCTTTACCCTTTTTAATTAATTTAATGATATAGTTTTTTCTTGATATATTAATACAAGCAGGTGCTGTGTAATCAATGTCTAATCCCATCTCACCTCTCATAAAAACATCATTGAATTCTGCTGTATCAGCTTCAATGCCTTTATATTCTTTACCCTTTTCAACTAACTCATTATTTCCTAAACCAATATATGTGTGTTCATTAATATCTTCAGGTGTTTCAAAGTTAACACCGTCCGTATCCATTACAAGTGGTTTGTAACCTTTGTTTTGGAAAAACATAATCATCATTCTTAAACATTGACGACCAGTACATGTAATTGTTTCTCCCATGTTCATATCCCCCCAAGGGAAAACTTGTGGCGCCGATAAGCTACCAAAGTAAGCATTGATAAAAATTTTAATTGGTAACTGTTTTCTATCATACATCTCCGCTTTTACTGGATCTTTATCTTTTAATTCTCCAGCAAGTCTCTTATAAAGAATACGAATGTTACGAAAATATTTTAACATTGATTTTTGTACTCCCATAACATCACATTCAGGAAACACATCATATACTAGCTGAATTGATGGATAAAGAGACGCGTAGTCAAACTTTACAATGTTTTTTGAAAACCCAACATTAAGTAAACGCGATAATCCTCCGGTAATTGCTCGTTTATCATCCTTTAATGGGATTGCTAAATCATGTTCATAACTCCACGCCAACATCAATATTTTCCAAAGCGTAGCCGTACCCATTGTTGCAATTCTTTCATATGTTGTTGGAATTACTTTTGATAATAAGAATGTTGATTGACTAAATGAATCATCCACAACCATTGTTTCATACAAGTCATCATCTAGATATTGTTCGACAATTCTTTGTCCTGGCCATATTTCAAATTTACCTGGATATTTTTCAAGCAAACCATCTGTTCCGGGCTCACCAATCTTTTTATACTTTCCTGTTTTTGGATTTATATAATATGATTCATTATCTAAATAAATCTTAGAAATAAATGCACCATCAACATAAACACGATTTGGTTTTTCTTTTTCCAAATACTGTGTAATATATTTCAACCCCCAAGATTTAATTTCTGAATTAATTGCTTGTGCTCTTCTAACAGCATGTGCAATATCAATTATACTAAACCCCCATAAAACATATTGGGTATATGGCTCAACCTCATTTGCCAATTTAAGAACTCCTTCTTTTGTTTTAATACCATCATGGGTAAAAATTTGAGTAAGTTCACCAACATTCAACCCTAATATTTGTGCTCTTTTTATAATAAACGGTAAGTCAAACGCGGCGGAGTTATAACCACTTATGATGGTAGGTTTTAGTTCACGAATAATTTCAAAAAATTCTTCGATACATTTCATTTCACCATCTTCCCCAAAAGCACTAATAGTCCTATGTAGACCACGATTGTCCTTTACTCCAATCAAGATAATCTTGTTTGTTTCTGGTTCAAGTCCCGTGGTCTCAATATCGAATACAAGTCTATGAACTTCAGAATAATCTTCAATACCTTTGAATAAACGTTTTTTCTTTTGAATCAAATATTGTTCAACGGGAGATAAAATCTGGAAATAACTTTTGTACTTTTCATCCCATGGGTTAATCCCCCCCATTTTAAAGAAGTTTACAAGTTCATGATAACCCTTAATGCTTTTTACCATATAATTAAGCCCAGCATCTAATCTTGGGTTATCATATGTCTTAAGTTTGGTTGTTAAAATACCAAACTCTCCCATCTTTTTCTTCTGTAATGCTTTACTACCACCATAAAAATTTAATCCAGTTAAGTCACCAACCCATAGGAATGGTACAAAGGTATCCTCTTTTATGATTTTGCCTTTTTCGGGATCTTGAATGATTTTGTAGATTGTGTTGGATTTATAGTCATACTCAATACCAACAATGTATTGTTCAGGGTCTTCCCCGTTTAAGAAGTTTTCGATAACTTCTTGAGAGATAATCTCTTTCATTTTAAAGAATTTTATAATTTGACACATTAGCTTACAGATATGATCTGTAATTAGCCTTTAACAATGTCAAATGTAACTAAAATTCCTGAATAAAAAAAATTAAATAATATTGATGAATAATTTTTCCCTAATTGGTACTATTAATTTGTTTGTGGGAGACGAATTGGTATCTAAAAATTGAATAGTAATTTTACCCTCATATTTCCCCGGTTTGTTTGTTTGACCATCCGCAAATCTATAAGTGATATAATATTCGTCTGTTACTTGGTTATATTTCTTATTTCTAGTTGTAATCAAACAAGTACCATTTAAAATTTCTGGTTCACCAGTTTTATGATCAACCATTTCAAATGTTATATCTGAATTCTCTAAAAGATCATTGAACGACGACTTATCATTTTTTCCGTCGTCCACCAATCTCATCTTTAATATTGGGTCAGTTGCCCCTTGTCTGATAAAAAATTCCATATTTTATAAATATTTTAAGTTGTTGTTATTGTTGGGGTTATAGTTGGTGTTAGTGTTGGAGTAACGGTTGCGGTTGGTGTTAAAGTAACTGTTGGTGTAGGTGTTGGTGTTGCCAATCTAACTAAATCATCAACACAAACATCGCCACAAATATCGAAACTATAAGAAGATAATCTGGTTAAGAAATTATGTTTAACATGCGGAAAGCTTAAGTATTCTTCATAATATTTCAACGATTTCATTATAAAGCAACATTCCCCCGCATGATAATTGTTCATTAAACCAGTTCCCCCACCCCAAGATTGAACAAATGGTTGTGCACCTCTTGTTGAAGGTATAACTTCTTCCCAATTATTAACTTTATAGATAACTCTGCCGTTTAGATATATTTTTAATGTACCCAAACGATTATTTCTTTCATCTGCCCATTTTTTATTTAATTCTTCAACATAAGTGTAATTTTCAGTTGCACCAGATTTAACAACATCTTCAGAGTTTGTTATTAAATAACCTGTTGCAATTTGCGTTGAAGTTACCGCAGTAACATTAAGATCTGTGTATTCTATAGGATGTGGCCCAATTATTAAATCATTCCAGCCCCCACGATTTTCAATATCACAACCATCATAATAATTGTTTCTTTCAAAGGTTATAGTAATATTAAAGTCTTTATTTGGAGACGTTGAACATAATATTGGTGTTTCCCCTGTCGCTAAATAATAACTTTCTGTGTATCCAGATCCGTTTAAACAAACACCAGAATAATGCACCGCCGACCATTTAATTTTACCATTAGAGGTAAATCCAAATGATAAATTGTTATCAGCATATTTTGATAAATCATTCTCACCCCTAACCCCTAAGTAATAAAAAATCCCCCCAGAAGACCAGGGTAAGTAATTTCTGTTAAATATAAAGTCTAGTGACCACCCAGTTTCTGTTCTTCTTTTAACTATTGGAGAACAAAGATCGTTACCCCCACCTGTGTTAAATTTATACGCCCATGGCTTATTACCTAACTTTAATGGTGTTGGGCAACAATTGGTTAAATCATCTAATTTTCTTTCACATTCAATAATTGTGGTAGAAAATCCAGAAATTATTTGAGCCTCTGTTAGTCCGGTTAATGGTGTTGGGATAAATTGTGGGTTATTATAACCACCTATTTTAAAATAATGTGTCTCGGATGTTAATCCAGTATATGTAAAAATATCATTATTTAATATAGTATATTGATACGTGGCACCAAAATTATTAATAAAATTAGAATAATTTATAGACAACGTTAATCCAGAATATATATAATCCGGGTCATTTATTGAATTATCATACTCATTTAATGTGATTCTGTTCCTTACACAAGAAAAACCAGTGAAATTCTCATTAATTGTTAATCCAGTATATGAAATAGGGGTGCTTAGATCTAATACATCGGAATTATAGTCACCTACGACCTTAGAAAGCTCATAATCGTAGTATTCAGAACTATCTAATTTAGCATCCAACCTAGTTCCGTAATATTTTAAAATGTTCTGGTTATTCATATTTAGATAAATATCTTTCATACCATTTGATATTTATATAAAAAGTATATTAATGAACGATTTTATAAAACAAGTTATCGAAGAGAAATTTGCATCAAAAGCACAACAACGCCGTTTCTATGCAAAAGCTAACGAAAAAGGGGTTTCTAAGAAAGAAAAGAAGAAATGGGAAAGGTTGGCTAGTGAGTTTTCTAGTAAAACAGATTTTGATAAAATTCCTGACAAAGTTGAAAAAGAGGAGGAGATTGAAGAAATTGTTGACGAAAAAGGAAATTTTAAAAGAGGTAATGTACCATTAACAATAAAAAAATCTCTCACTTTATCTAAAAAAGACTCAGACGATGCTAGAGATGGTGGGTTTGGTGCAATGGGTAAACAATTTGGTCAACACGGAACAAATACGTCATTAAGATATTGGGCTGAAGCGGATTTAAGTAAATTGGTTGGTAGTGATGCTGTTGAAGATGATTTAAATTATAATCAGACAATCAATCTTTTAATGAAAAAACACGGAATGGATAAAGAGGCCGCAGAAAAACGAGCAAAAGAATTAGGTATGATTCCGGGACAAAAAGAATTGGTTAGATTGGTAGAAAACCCTGGTGAGTATTTAAGTGATTACATTGAGAGTGTTTTAAGTAAAAAAACTGAAACAGACGAATTGGTGGCTAAAGATAATTTTGTTATGAATCCGATTGTATCAAAACAAATTGAATCATTAAAAAAATCATGTGAAAAAAATAACATACCACTAGATAAAGTTTTAAAGCAATTAAAAGGTGAATAGTAAATTAAAAGATAAAGTTTATGATGTTCCAATGGATATCATTAAAAAAATCACTCACACATTAAATTGTTTGAGGGATAAAGATGTGCACGGAACAGATAGAGCTAAAAATATTCTTAAATCACAAAAAGTCACTTATGGCCAATTAAAAAGAATTATTCACGATCTTAAAAATATTGATAAAACCACCGACAAGTTAAGACACGATTTATACGGAGGTGATTTAATGGAAAAATGGGCGAACACTTTTTTAAACGGTGAAAGGGATTTGGTAAGAAATAAAAAGACCGCGTCAAAAAATGTTAACAATAATACAGGATTAGATGGTTTAAGAAAAAACCCATTTTTAACAAAACATTCAAAAGCCGATTCAACAAAAGCGTCTATTAATTTATTAAAAAGTAATTCTGAAGAAACATCGGTTTCTGGATTATTTGAAGAAATTAATAGAATTAAAAAAATTATAAATTATTAATATGGCAACACAATTAGAAATCATAGCAGAACAACAAAGATTGGAACACCTTGCTAGAA
>JACCDI010139123.1_pt1 | contig 11100 bp, 9 predicted proteins | sample 7442791 | NCBI WGS metagenome assembly JACCDI01 (sample SAMN15323434, study PRJNA562643) | freshwater metagenome | isolation source: river surface water | place: USA:Blue River Watershed | collected 2017-08-15
AAGTGAAAGCCGGTGAGTTGGTTAACTTTGTGGCCCAACAAGTGGGTGGCAAGGGCGGCGGCAAGCCCGACTTGGCCATGGCCGGCGGTACCGACGCCACGAATCTGGATGCGGCCTTGGCCAGCGTACAGGCTTGGGTGACTGAGCGTTTGTAAAGTTCAGTTCAAGGCACTCAGTTGCCTTGTACTTTCAAAGATCCTGTCATGTCCTGTTACAGGATCTTTGAATTGAATGGTTTTGGCCAATAGCTGTAAAGGCTTGTTGAAGTCATCAGCGTCGCCGGGCCCTTTGCTGACTTTGGGATAAAACTGATCGTTCAACAAAGGTAAGCACAATGCGTTCATGTGTACGCGGAGTTGATGTCGTTGACCCGTCACAGGCTTCAATTGGTACCGTGCCAGTGGCAACTGTGTAGAACTGGCATTGCAAGCTAAGTGCTCTACACAATCAATCCAAGTTTCGCTGTTCATTTTCTCTGACTCGTTCAGTACATTTGCAGCCACCTCGCGCATTCTAAAAAACTGCGAGTCTTCGACCATTTGGCTGCGACGAACTAGGGGAAACTTCGGATTCAAAGAAGATGTTTCTGGCGCGCCCGCAATTGCTTCATAAGTTTTTTCTACTTGCCTCAGTCGAAACAATTCTTGGTAGGCATTGCGATCTTGGGCGCGAACACTGAACAGCACCAAGCCTGCTGTTTCGCGGTCAATGCGATGAAGGGGCGACAGGTCCGGTAAATTGAACTGTTGCTTGAGTTGCACCAACAGGCTTTGTTGCACATACCTTCCGCCAGGGGTAACGGGCATGAAGTGCGGCTTGTCGGCTACCAGCAAATGCGCATCTTGAAAAATGATGTTTGCTTTGAACGGCAGATCAGGCTCATCGCGAACGCTGCGATAGTAGTGAATGTGGGTTTCGTGCAGCAGGCTGTCTTGCGGCATCATGACTCGCCCCTCAGCATTCAAAATGTCGCCATCTTGAAATCGCAGTGCCCATTCTTCAAATGAAATGGCCTTGAATTTAGAAGCTAAAAATTCAATCGCCAACAGTGATGTATTGGCGGGGATGCCCACCGTACTGGGTCCCACGCCATTTTTCGAAGGCGGTTTAAATGCGTTGGAAGACGACATCCCACACACCATGCCCCAACTTCAGACCGCGATTTTCAAACTTGGTCAGTGGCCGGTAATCGGGTTTGACAGCATAGCCCCCCAACTCTTGGGTCGCTGTATTCTTGAGCAAGGGCTCTGCACTGAGCACTTCCAAAATTTGAACAGCGTAGGGCTCCCAATCGGTGGCGCAATGAATATACGCACCCGGTTTGAGCCTTGCCGCCAGCTTGGCAATCAGGGGTGTTTGAATGAGTCGGCGTTTGTTGTGACGCGACTTGTGCCATGGGTCTGGAAAGAAGATGTGAACGCCATCAAGGGACGCCAATGGCAACATGTTGTCAATCACTTCCACCGCATCGTGTTGCAAGATGCGAATGTTTTGAATGTCTTGTTCGCCAATGCGCTTGAGCAAGGCACCCACGCCGGGTTCATGCACTTCACAGCACAAGAAGTGATCGTTGGGGCGCACATTGGCAATATGCGCTGTGGCTTCACCCATGCCAAAACCAATTTCTAAAATGACAGGGGCTGGCGCGGCATCTTGTCCCTTCAAAGCAAATGCTTTGGCCATGTTCAAGGGCTCGGGAGCATAGCTCAATAAAAACTGGGGGCCCCAAACTTCAAAGGCTTTGGCCTGGCCGGTGGTGGTGCGGCCAGCACGTTTGACAAAGCTTTTGATGTTTTTTGGGAAAGCAACCGAGGCGGGTGCTTGGGAGTTGGCGTCAGAAGTCATGCGCCCATTTTAAAGGGTGCGCGGCACATAACGATTCGCCCATTCTGACGTCCAGCTGATCAAGGCTTTGTGAAGTGTGTCTGAATCGCCATTCGGCATGTGTCCTTTACTCAAGCCCAAAGCGCTGGCGGCCTCTTGAAGTGATTGCGCAATAGACAGGGCAGAGCTCAAATCCAAAGCCTTGGCGCCATTTTGTTTGGACAGTTTTTCGCCGTTGGCCCCCAATACCAAAGGGGTGTGCAGATAGTGCGGATGTTCAAAGCCCAGGGCTTCTTGCAGCAGCCACTGGCGTGCCGTGTTGTCGGTGAGGTCTTCGCCGCGCACCACATGCGTGATGCCTTGCGCCGCATCGTCTACCACCACAGCCAGTTGATAGGCCCACAGCCCGTCGGCACGTTTTAAAACAAAGTCGCCTACCTCTTCTAAAACGTTTTGTGATTGAGGGCCCAGTCGTCTGTCTTGCCAATGAACCACAGTCGAGCCTCTCAATGCGCTCCATTTCTGGACATCAAAACGCCAAGCTCGTGCAGATTTGCCATTCAAGCCTTGCCTGCAGGTACCTGGATAAACGGCAGCTTTATGGCGCGCCAAACTCAAGCCCAGGGCCGCTTGCTGCTCTTCAATTTCTTTGCGTGTGCACGCGCAAGGGTAGACCAAGCCTTTGGCAATGAGTGCGTCAAGCGCATCTTGGTACAAGCCATTGCGATGCGATTGAAATGCAACATCACCGTCTGAGTGCAGTCCACACGCTGACAACTGATTCAGGATTTTTTCGGCAGCCCCTGCAATGCAGCGAGGCCCATCAATGTCCTCGATGCGCACCCACCATTCGCCTTGCAGGGCGCGTGCATCCAGCCAACTGGCCAAAGCTGCGACCAAAGAGCCTGCATGCAACTCACCCGTGGGTGAGGGTGCAAATCGACCGCGAACCATTCAAGAAATGGAAGGAAGGATCAGATGACGGCCAGCGCCAATTCCAAGCCGGAAATGAACGCATCTTCTACGCGGTGGCCAATGCACCAGTCGCCGCAAACCCCAATGCCTTGTTTCTTACTGTGGATGTGGCTTGCGCCCAAAGGCTGCAATGTTTTGGCATAGCGCCAGCGGTGCACTTCTGCATGGGCGGGCGTGGCACGAATGCCGGTGATTTCTGAAAACGCTTTGATCAATTTGGCCTGCACGCGTTCAGGCGCGTCTTCCAAATGTTCTTGTGACCAGGCGGCGCTGGCTTGCACCGTCCAACGTTCAACTTGATCGCGTCCTGGTTTGGAAGATTCACGCGCCAACCATGCCACACGGTGATGCACGCTGCGAGCGGCGTTCCATTGAGGGCCGAGGGTGATCAGACCGGGTTGTACGGCATTGGGAAATGCCACCATCAGTGTCCAACATGGGGCGACTTGTACCTTGTTCAAGCCAGCAGCATTTTCTAATTTAATTTTGGAACTACGCAGCAAATCGATGGCTTGATCGGACGGAATGGCCAGCAACACTTGGTCAAAACCACTGAACACCGATTGCGCACCTTCGGGCTCTTCACTGTGCAGTTGCCACAGCTCGGGGTGCAGCGTGTCGCGTTCAATTTTGAACACCTTGGATTCAAAGTGAATGGTGTCGTTTTGCACCAAGGGCTGGGCCCAGGCTTTGACCAAGGCATTCATGCCAGGGGAGGCTACCCAATGCTTGTCTTCCGTGTTGCGTGCGGCTTCTACAACGCGGCCCATGGCATCAAGCACGCGCACAGCGTTGGCGCTCCAGGGTTTGCAAATGTTGGGGGTAGTGGCTAGGGCCTGCGCAAATCGCGCGTCGCGCACCGTGAAATATTGGGCGCCATGGTCAAAGGTGCCAAAGCTGGAAGATCGAGTGGACATGCGGCCACTGGCGCCGCGGCTTTTCTCAAAAACCGTGACGCGATGCCCCGCTTGCATCAGCGTTCGTGCGCAGGCGATGCCCGCCATGCCGGCACCGATGATGGCGAAATTTTGAATGGGTTTTGTCATGGTGTTTGTTTTGGTCATGGAGCTACTCTACACGCGATGATGGGGTTGGAGCAATGCCTGTTTGGTTCTGTCTTGACTTAATTGGGATAACCACCAACTCAAAGCATGTCCCGTGCTCTTGCCTTGCGGGTTGCGCCAGGCATATTCAACATGGCTGATGCGTTGCACGCGGCTGACTTTTTTTGCCACCAGTCGGCCACTGTCGATGTAGGGCTTGGCCATGCTCTCCGGCAAGAATCCACCCCCCAGGCCTCGCAATTGGGCCTCCAATTTGGTGGGCATGTCGGGCACCGTCAAAACGTCTTGTCCGCCTAACAAACCAATGGTCACGCCTTCACCTCGCGGCACTGAATCGGCCACCGCCACCGCGCGGTGTTGTTGAAGCACTGCGTCGCTTAAAGGTTCGGCTGCTTGTGCCAGAGGATGGTGGGGTGCCACTGCGTACACAAAGCTTACGTGCCCCAAGCTTTCGTGCATCAACTCTGGATGGCTGCTGGGGGTGATGAACACCCCAATGGCCAAATCGGCCTGACCCGATTTAAGGGCTGCCAAAGTGCCCGACAGTGTTTCGTATCGAATGCGCAAGCGCGTAGGTGGGTTGAGCGCCAAAAAGCCTTCGCACAGTTCCATCACCACCGATCTGGCAATGATGCTGTCGACGGCGACCGTCAAGACCGACTCCCAGCCAGTGGCCACGCGTTTGACGCGGTTGGCCAGTGCGTCCACATCCTGGAGCAGTCGTTTGGCTTCTCGCAGAAGTTCATGACCTGCTTCGGTGGCTTTGGCCTGCCGGCTGCTTCGGTCAAACAACAACACATCCAAAGCATCTTCAATTTGGCGGACTCGGTAGGTGAGGGCACTGGGGACGAGCCCCAGTCGTCTGGCGGCCGCCGCAAAGCTTCCTGTTTCCTGAATGGCGAGCAGCATGCTCAGGGCATCTGGGGTGAGGAGGTCGCGAGATGAGGCGGTCATTTTTGAATTCAAATTTTTTGAATGATAACGTCAAATTTAATTGAATTTATTGAAATGGTTTCAATTTAAAGTTCACCCATCAAATCTTTCTACAAGTGAGGTACCCGATGATCCAAATTCGACGTTCCGCTGAGCGCGGCTATGCCGACCATGGTTGGCTCAAGTCCTTCCACAGCTTTTCATTTGCCGGTTATTACGACCCTGCCTTTATGGGCTGGGGCAATTTGCGTGTCATCAACGAAGACCGCATTGCACCGGGCACAGGCTTTGGCACGCATGGCCACAAAGACATGGAAATCATCAGCTATGTGATGTCGGGCAACTTGGCGCACAAAGACAGCATGGGCAATGTGAAGGGCATCCCGCCAGGTGACATTCAACGAATGAGCGCCGGCAAAGGTGTGATGCACAGCGAGTTCAACCACGCCGAAGGACAAGCCACGCACTTTTTCCAAATTTGGATTGAGCCCAACGTGATGGGCATTGCGCCCAGCTATGAACAAAAGACAGTGCCTGCGGCCAGCAAACGCGGTGCCTTGAAAGTGGTGGCTTCGCCCCAAGGTGAGGGCGATGCCGTTCAGATTTCTGCTGACGCCACTTTGTATGCAGGTTTGTTGGATGGTGAAGAAAAAGCGTCACTGGCGTTGAACCCAGCGCGCAAAGCTTATGTGCACGTCATTCGCGGTGAAGTGCAGTTGAATGGACAAGCTTTGACAGGGGGCGATGCCGCACTCATTCAAGCTGAATCGAATCTTGAACTGACTCACGGCAAAGATGCCGAGGTCTTGGTTTTTGACTTGGCTGCTTAATTTTTTTAAGTCGCTTTTTTTATTTTTTAAGGAGAACTCTCATGGCTAAAACAGTCGTTGTTTATCACTCAGGTTATGGTCACACACAACGTGTGGCGCAATTCGTGGCACAAGGCGCCAATGCCGCTTTGATTGCCATCGATGCAGACGGCAATATCACCGATGCCGATTGGGAAACTTTGGATGCCGCCGACGCGATCATCTTTGGTTCACCTACCTACATGGGCATGGCGTCTTGGCAGTTCAAGAAATTTGCCGATGCATCTTCTAAGCGTTGGTTTACCAGCGCCTGGAAAGACAAAGTGGCTGGTGGTTTCACCATCTCTGCCAGCCCCAGCGGTGACAAGCTGTCGACCATTCAATACTTCATCACTTTGGCCATGCAACAAGCCATGGTGTGGGTGGGTCAGCCTGCTATGAATGACGGCACGATCAACCGCATCGGTTCTAACTCCGGTGTGATGGCACAAGTGGGTCCTACCAGCCCCGCTGAAGACATTCCCCAGGGTGACTTGGACACGGCCAAAGCCTATGGCGAGCGCGTGGCTGCAGTGGCTGCTAAATTGCGCGGTTAATTGAACGGCTGCTCTGAGCAGCTTGTTTGAATGTAAAAGTAGTTCAGTCTTCTTGGCTGAGCTGCTTTTTTTTAAGCTTGAAGTTCGTCTGTGGACTTCACGGTTTCTAACGCGACGTCCACTGCGCGGCGCTCGTCAAAGACAAAGCAACCCCCTTCGTAGTGCGAGCCATCGGTTTCTTCAAAGTATTTCAAAATGCCGCCCTCTAATTGATAGGTGTGGGGCAGGCCGTTTTGCTGCATGAAGATGGCGGCCTTTTCACAGCGAATGCCACCGGTGCAAAAGCTGATGATGGTTTTGTCCTGAAGTTCCTCTTTGTGTGCCATGACAGCATCTGGAAACTCTGTGAATTTGGTCAAGCGCCAGTCGATGGCGCCCTTGAAGGTGCCTTCATCCACTTCGTAATCGTTGCGGGTGTCCAAGATGACCACGGGCCGGCCGTTGTCGTCAAAGCCTTGATCTAGCCAGCGCTTGGCGGTGGCAGGGGTGACGGCAGGTGCTCGGCCTTCAGCGGGCCGAATAGTGGGGTGGTTCATGCGAATGATTTCGCCTTTCACCTTGACCAACATTTTTTTGAAAGGCACCGTGTCGGACCAGCTTTCTTTAGGGGTGATGTCCGAAAACCTAGGATCTGCGTGGAGTTCAGCCACAAAACCGCGTACAGCCTCGGCAGGGCCTGCCAAGAACATATTGATCCCTTCTTCTGCCAGCAAAATCGTGCCTTTTAGGGCGCGAGACAAGCAGCGCTCTAGCAGGACGGGGCGAAGTTCTTGGGCGTCCGGCAAAGGGACGAACTTGTAGGTTGAAATATTCAAAATATTGTTCACCCCTCTATTGTAGAAAACATCTGAAGCAGCTTCTACAATGGACGGATGTTTGTTCATTTGCGCCTTCACACCGAATTTTCCATCGTCGACTCCACCTGCCGCATTGACGATGTGGTGCAGGCCGCGGCAGACGATCAGCAGCCCGCTTTGGCCATCACCGACCTGAGCAATTTGTTTGGTGCCATCAAGTTTTACAAGGCCGCGCGCGGCAAGGGCGTTCAGCCCATTCTGGGGGCCGAAATCTTTTTGGAAGGACTCGGTGCCGATCCGCTAGCGCTGTCACGGGTCATGGTTTTGGTGCAAAGTTCACAAGGCTACTTAAACCTGTCCGAATTGTTGGCACGGGCCTGGACCCAAAACATGGTGAAAACCAATGCCGTGGTCAAACTGGCTTGGCTTCAAGAATTGTCAGAAGGTTTGATTCTGTTGTCTGGCGCACAAGCTGGCCCCGTGGGTCAGGCCTTGGTGCAAGGCGATACGTCGCGTGCCGCCGAAATTGCTTTGCAGTTGGCGTCTATTTTTACGCACCGCTTCTATTTAGAAATTCAAAGGGCAGGGCGTCCTGAAGACAATGCCCATGTGGTTGCGGCTGTTAAGTTAGCGGCGCGTTTGAGCTTGCCAGTGGTGGCCACACATCCTGTTCAGTTTTTGGCAGAAGACGATTACGAATCGCACGAAGCGCGCGTGTGTATATCTGAAGGCGAAATTCTGGGCAACCAGCGCCGCGTTCGCAAGTTCACCCGCGATCAATATTTCAAGTCGTCAGCAGAAATGCAGGCGCTGTTTGCGGACGTGCCCAGTGCCTTGGCCAACTCGGTTGAAATTGCCAAGCGCTGCAATTTGTCTTTGGTGTTGGGCAAGCCGCAGCTGCCCAATTACCCCACACCCATCACCGATGGCAAGCCCATGCTTATCGAGGATTATTTCCGCTTGTTGTCGGTGGAAGGCTTGGAAGAGCGCTTGGTGCATTTGTACCCCGATCCTGCCAAGCGCGAAATCGAACGCCCGCGCTATGCAGAGCGCTTGGAATTTGAGATCAACACCATCTTGAAGATGGGCTTCCCAGGTTACTTCTTGATTGTGGGTGACTTCATCAACTGGGCCAAGAACAACGGCTGCCCCGTGGGGCCGGGGCGTGGTTCGGGTGCCGGTTCATTGGTGGCGTATTCCCTCAAGATTACCGACCTCGATCCGCTGCAATACAACTTGCTGTTTGAGCGCTTCTTAAACCCTGAGCGGGTGTCCATGCCCGACTTCGACATTGACTTTTGCCAGACCAATCGCGACCGCGTGATTGACTATGTGAAAGACAAATACGGCCGCGATGCAGTCAGTCAAATTGCCACCTTCGGCACCATGGCTGCGCGTGCGGCCATCCGTGACGTGGGGCGTGTGCTCGACATGAGTTACATGTTTTGCGATGGCATCAGCAAACTGATTCCCAACAAGCCAGGCCAGCATATCACCATCGATGGCGCCATCAAGGCCGAGCCTATTTTGGCGGAGCGCTTGGAAAAAGAAGACGAAGTGAAAACTTTGTTGGCGCTAGCGCAAAAACTAGAAGGCATGACCCGCAACGTGGGCATGCACGCCGGGGGGGTGTTGATTGCACCGGGCAAGCTCACCGACTTCTGTCCTTTGTATCAACAGCCAGGCAGTACGTCGGCTGTAAGCCAGTACGACAAGGACGATGTGGAAGCCATTGGCTTGGTGAAGTTTGACTTCTTGGGCTTGGCCACCTTGACCATTTTGGAAGTGGCGCGTGAGATGATTGTGAAGCGCCACAAAGGTCAAGAAAATTTTGCTTACGAAAACATTCCCTTAGACGACGCAGCTACTTACAAGCTGTTCTCCGATGGCCGCACCGAGTCGGTGTTCCAGTTTGAAAGTCGCGGCATGCAGGGCATGTTGAAAGATGCGCGGCCTTCACGCTTGGAAGATTTGATTGCGCTCAACGCCTTGTACCGTCCTGGCCCGATGGATTTGATTCCCAGCTTTGTGGCGCGTAAACATGGCCGCGAGGTAGTGGAGTATCCGCACCCCTTGGTTGAGAAAGTGTTGTCGGAAACCTACGGCATCATGGTGTACCAAGAGCAGGTGATGCAAACCGCGCAGGTCTTGGGTGGCTACAGTTTGGGCGGCGCCGACTTGTTGCGCCGCGCCATGGGTAAGAAAAAAGCCGAAGAGATGGCCGAGCACCGCGCCATCTTCCGCAAGGGCGCAGAAGCCAATGGTTTGTCTGAGACCAAGGCTGATGAAGTGTTCGACTTGATGGAAAAGTTTGCGGGCTACGGTTTTAACAAATCACACGCCGCAGCGTATTCCTTGTTGGCGTATCACACGGGTTGGCTCAAGGTCCATTTCACGGCGGAGTTTTTCTGCGCCAACATGACCATGGAAATGGACGACACCGACAAACTCAAGGTCTTGTTTGAAGATGCTTTGAAGTTTGGCATGACCTTCGATCCGCCCGACGTCAATCGCGGCACGCACCGCTTTGAACCAGTGTCGGACAAAGTGATTCGATATGGTTTGGGCGCCATCAAAGGCACTGGTCAGCAAGCCATTGAAGCCATTGTGAAAGCGCGCGAAGAGGGCGGGCCCTTCACCAGCTTGTTTGATTTCTGCGTGCGCGTTGATCGTACTCGACTTAACAAACGAACCGTCGAGGCCTTGGTCAAGGCCGGCGCCTTTGATTCACTGCAACGCAATCGCGCAGCCTTGGCAGCTTCTATTGATCGGGCGTTTGAATTTTCTACGGCCACGGCAGCCAATGCCAATCAGGGCGGCCTGTTTGACATGATGGGCGACGATGCCCACGGCTCCAGCACGCAAGAACCTGATTTGGTGGACATGTTGCCGTGGGGTGTCAAAGAACAGCTGACCAACGAAAAAACCGCGGTTGGTTTTTATTTGTCAGGCCATCTGTTTGATGCGGTAGAACGCGAAGTTCGCTTGTTTGCCAAGCGCAAAATTGATGACCTGATTGACAGCCGTGAGCCACAACTGTTGGCCGGTATTGTGAGCGACTTGCGCATCATCAATGGCCAACGTGGCAAGCTGGCCATCTTTAAGTTGGATGACAAGAGTGCGGTGATGGAAGCTACCGCCGACGAGGCCATGATCAATGCCAACCGTCATTTGCTCAAAGACGATGAGTTGGTGATTGTGATGGCCAAGATGCAGGCCGACAGATTCTCGGGTGGTTATCGTTTGTCGATACAACAAGTCTGGGATTTACCGTCTGCGCGTTGCCGCTTCGGCAAGTTCTTGCGCGTGGCAGTGAATGGCAGAGCGCCTGAAGTGGCCAAACTGGTCAAGGCTTTCCCGCCTCAAAGAGAGGTGACAGAGCAGGGCGAGTTATTCAGAGGCCTCACTGTGCGCTTAAAGCTAGAGCGCAAAGCAGACAACGTGGCAGCTTCTGCAGAACTGTCTTTAGGTGAACAAGCCAAATTCTTCCCAAGCGACGCAGCCCTCTCAAGCTGGATTGCCCAAGCCGATCAAGGCAAAGCAGAGATCGTCTACGAAATTTAATCTTTGGGGCGGAAGCTTATTTCAAGTACGGGTGGTACGCGGCCATCTTCGTCGCGGGGGAGGGTGACGGTTTTGTCGATGGCTTTCAGGACGGCTTCATCCCATGACTTGTTGCCACTGCTGGACAAAAGTTTGCGGTTCAAAATAGTGCCATCTGGCGATGTCCGCACTTCTACTTCGGCCTTAGGATTGCCCGCCACATCCTCCGTGAAAGTGATGTTGGGCTTGATCCGCGCACGAATACGACCCGCATAACTGGCAGAAGGACCCGATGATTTGAGAGCGGTGCCTTTGGCGTTTTCATCGCCGGAGGCTCCAGCCATGCCTTGCATGCGTTTCAAGTTTTCATTGCGCAGCGCAGCGGCGCGTTTTTCATCAGCGGCGGCTTTTTTGGCATCCTCTTTGACCTTTGCCGTAGCCTCTTCTTTTTTCTTCTTCTCGAGTTCCTTGGCCTTCTCTTTTTCTTTCTCTTTGGCTTTTTCTTTTTCTAATTTCTCTTTTTCAAGTTTCTTTTTCTTTTCCAAATCAGCCGCTTTCT
>JACCDI011402286.1_pt1 | contig 11099 bp, 8 predicted proteins | sample 7442791 | NCBI WGS metagenome assembly JACCDI01 (sample SAMN15323434, study PRJNA562643) | freshwater metagenome | isolation source: river surface water | place: USA:Blue River Watershed | collected 2017-08-15
AATGATCAAGCACAAACGAATATTCGTGTAGAAGAATTGCCAAATCCTTACTACAGTTGCAAGATTATTTTCGAGAATAAAAACATCCCGACTATTTCTAAAAGTATTCAGCTGACAGATGCGAATGGTATGCCACAAGATGTTACCTATCGTATTAAAACAGCTTCGAAAGGTAAATACGTTTTGCGTTTTTATTCAATGATTCCTGCAGAACAAAATATGATGCGCCCAAGCAATTGTACCGTTTATCATTTCGGTCAGCCGAATTCAATTATTGCAGGACCTGGTTATATCCAAACAACTACGCAACAGCAAACACGTAGCCAAGGAATGAGTAATGGGAATGCGAATATGAATGTGAACGTCGGTGGAGTGGGCGTGAACATCAATGTTCCTGTAAATACAAATGTTACAACTAGTGGAACTACTACGACTACTACTACAACGACCACCACTACCAGTGGTTACGGTAACGTTCCTCCGCCACAGAATCAGTATTCTAACAATGGTGGATATAACAACAACAATCAAAATTATACGAATGGTTGCGCATACGCGATGGCCCCTAATGATTTTGAAGATGCTCGTAAAACCATTGCTAATAACGGCTTTGACGATACACGCTTATCTACCGCTAAAACTATCTTGAGTGCGAATTGTATGAGCACTACGCAAATCATGACTATCATGAAGATTTTCAGTTTTGAAGATTCTCGTATGGATTTTGCCAAGCATGCGTATGCTTATTGCACGGACAGAAAGAACTATTATAAAGTTGCGAATACCTTCTCTTTCGAAAGTTCTAAAACAGAGTTGAACAACTATATTCAAGGACGATAGTTCATGCAGAAAATTGCTTTTCATACACTCGGGTGTAAATTGAATTTTTCAGAGACCTCCTACTTGGCTCGTCAGATGGACAAGGCTGGTTTGGAGCGTGTCGATTTTGACGGAGTTTCAGATGTGTATGTAATCAATACCTGCTCCGTTACGGACAATGCGGATAAAGAATGTCGCCAGCTCGTTCGTCAGATACGTCGTCGTGCTCCCGAATCTTCTGTTGTTATTATGGGTTGCTACGCGCAGTTAAAGCCACAAGAAATTGCTTCTATTGAAGGAGTAGATTTGGTTTTGGGTGCAGCAGAGAAATTCAATCTTTTAGAACATTTGCAATCAATCAAAGATCAGTCGGAACCGAAAGTGTTGAGCTGTGCGATTGAAGATGTTAATGACTTTCATAGCGCCTATTCTTTCGGTGATAGAACACGATCATTCTTGAAAGTACAAGATGGTTGTGATTATTCTTGCTCTTTCTGTACGATTCCATTAGCACGTGGCGCAAGTCGTAGTGATACCATAGAAAATGTAGTAGCAAAGGCACATGAGATCGCTGCTTTAGGAGTGAATGAAGTCGTGCTTACGGGTGTTAATCTCGGCGACTTCCACTATACTGACGAAGCAGGCAATAAGAAAAACTTTTATGATTTGATTCGTGCGCTAGATGAGGTAGAAGGAATACAGCGTTATCGAATATCGAGTATCGAACCAAATCTATTGACGCGTGAAATAATCGAGTTTGTAGCAGTTTCCAAACGATTCATGCCGCATTTTCATATTCCATTACAAAGTGGTAGCCCAGATATTTTAAAGGCGATGCGTCGTCGTTACAAACGTGAAGTTTATGAAGAGCGCGTTGCTATTATCAAAGAAGTAATGCCGCACGCTTGTATCGGAGTAGATGTGATTGTTGGTTTCCCTGGAGAAACAGAACAGCATTTTCAAGAGACTTACGAATTCTTGCATGGCTTGGACGTTTCTTATTTCCACGTCTTTACCTATAGTGAGCGCCCAGATACCGTTGCCATCGAGCTTCCCGACCCTGTGCCCATGAATATCCGCAAGGACAGGAATCAACAGCTGCGTAATCTCTCCATGAAAAAACAAAATTTCTTCCGTGAGCAATTTGTGGGGCAAACCCGCAAAGTGCTTTGGGAAGGGCAAGATAAAGAAGGTATGATAGAAGGGTTTACAGACAACTATTTAAAATTGCGTTGTGCATACGATGCAGAAAAAGTAAATCAAATTCTTCCTTCACTCATTGATTAATCAAAGGTCACTACTAAATTATGTATCCTACACTAGCTGATATTTTGCGTGACCTACTAGGCGACAGCCTTCCTTTAGGATTGTATCGCTTCTTGCATGTCTTCAATAGCTTTGGTATCATGATGGCTTTGTCGTTTATTGCGGCAGCCTATGTGCTTAAAAAGGAATTAGCGCGAATGTTGCAAGCCAAGCAAATCAATGTTATCCAGCGCGAGATTTTAGAGAACGAACCAGCAAGCGCAATGGGCTATGTTCGGAATGCTCTATTGGGCGGACTTTTGGGCTTTAAGTTAGGGTTATTTATTACCGATTATAACCGTACTACGGCAGATGTGCAGGCTGCTTTTTTCTCCAAAAGAGGAAGTCTACTTTTTTTATTCGTCGGGGCTTTGCTTGCCGCTGCGGTATATTATTGGGAAAATAGAAATAACAAAACTGCGCCAACGAAAAAACGTATTCAACTCAGTGCAGGAGATATCGTTGGGGAAGTAGTTATCAGGGCGGCGCTGGGAGGTATTATCGGAGCGAAGCTTTTTCATTGCTTAGAATACTGGAACGATTTTATTCAAGATCCTTTCGGACTATTATTCTCCGGTAGCGGACTAACGTTTTATGGCGGATTGATACTAGGCGCTGCAGCGGTGGTTCATTGGGCTTATCAAAATAAAGTTTCCTATCGTCGCTTGGCTGACGCAATTGCGCCTGGCTTAATGTTAGCCTATGCTCTCGGTCGTGTAGGCTGTATGCTCGCTGGTGACGGAGATTGGGGGATTTACAATAGCGCTTATATTACCAATGGGGATGGCTCGGTTCAAGCGGTTGATCAGCTTGCCTATGAAAAGCAAGTGAATGCAAACGCACATTACTTCTATCGTCAATATGAGAGCTTAGACAAAATACCGCATGCGAGTGTTAAGGCCCCCGCTTTTTTACCGGATTGGACGTTCGCTTTTAGCTTCCCGCATAATGTAATCAGCGAGGGCGTTTTAATGGAGAATTGTCAAGGTGAACATTGTGCAGCCTTGCCTGTGCCTGCCTTCCCAACGCCATTCTATGAAACCGTTATTTGTTTATTGTTCTTTAGTCTGTTGATGATCATCCGTAAGCGACTAAAAGTGGCGGGAATGCTCATCGCGATTTATATGGTATTGAATGGTATCGAGCGATGGACGATTGAACAAATCCGCGTGAATTCTACCTATTCTATTTTCGGCTTTCATCCCACGCAAGCTGAATTAATCTCCTTTATCTTAATTGTGATCGGAGCCGTATGGTATTTCTATCTCTCTAAGAAAAAAGACAACACCGAATTAAACGAAGCAAATTAATACTATGAAATTTTCAAAACACCTTAAAGCACTTCTTTTCCTGAGTGTCTTGTGCAGCGTTCAGTCGTTTGCGCAGTTGACTACTTACAAATTGCCGAACGGACTGACGGTTTATCTACTTCCAGATGCGCATGCGAGTCGCACTTTCGGAGCGATGGTCGTGAATGCAGGTTCGAAGAATGATCCAGCAGATGCGACTGGTTTGGCGCACTATTTAAAACACTTGTTGTTTAAAGGAACAGAGCGAATGGGAACCACCAATTTCGCTGCGGAGAAGCCACATTTGGATAGTATCACGATGCTGTATCGTGCATTAGCTAAGACGAATGTAGAATCGGCGCGTGATTCTATTAAACTTCTTATCAATGCGCAAGCCTTGAAAGCCTCTGCCTATGGACTTCCTACAGAGTTCCATACTTTGTTGAGCAGTATTGGTGGAACACGTATTAATGCGTTCACGCAACCCGACAGAACGGTATATCACAATTCTTTCCCTGGCGAGCAAATGGAAAAATGGTTGGAGCTCTATGCTGAGCGTTACAATCATCCGGTGTTCCGTTCTTTCCAATCGGAGTTGGAAGTTGTTTATGAAGAGAAGAACAGAGGATCTGATAATTTCGGTCAGTTGTTGATTGAAACTTTAAATAAAGAGTTATTTCCGAATCACCCTTATGGAACACAGTCTACGATAGGTACTACCGAACATCTAAAAAATCCGCCTATCGATCGCATTTACGATTTCTACAATACGTACTATGTCGCTAATAACATGGCTTTAGTATTGAGTGGTAATTTTGATGTAGAGTCGACAAAGGCTTTGATAGAAAAGAAAATGAGCGGATTACGTGTTGGAAAAGTTCCTGAATTCGTATCACCTGCTGCTGCGCAATTTACAGAAGATAAGAAAATTGAAATGCGTATCTCGCCGATTAAATTGGCGGTAGAGGGCTTCAAATCTATTCCTGCAGGCGCTCCAGATGAGGAGGTATTAGAAATTTGTGCTAATCTTTTATCGAATAGCGCAGGTACAGGTTACTTAGATAAACTACAACAAGAAGGTAAATTATTGGCCGCTCAAATGTTCCCGTATCATCAAACAGATGACGGAGCGGAGGTGTTTATCATCGTACCAAAATTAGTCGGACAGTCGTTTAAAGATGCGGAAGGATTAGTGAATGCACAGTTCGAGCATTTGATGCAAGGGGATTTTAGTGATGCTGAATTGATGCAAGTGAAGAATGCCTTGATTCGTGAGTATAATCAAAATATGGAAGATGCGGAGCAAAGAGGTTTGGAATTGGTGATGACTTTCAAAGGTCCGCGTACCTGGGCAGACATTCAAAATTATCCTTCGAAGATTATGTCATTGACGAAGCAAGATATCATGGCTGCCGCGAAGAAATATTATGGCGGACACCATATCACGCTTGAGTCGTCAACAGGCTTTCCAAAGAAAGATAAATTATCGAAGCCAGGCTTCAAACCTGTTGTAGTACACAATGCGCAGAAGTCTGTTTTTGCACAGCATTTCGATAGCATCTTGATGAATAACGCGTCTCCGAAATTTGTTGACTTCTCGCATGACATGCCGGCCTTCGACTTAGGTAATGGAAATCGTTTATACCATGCTGAAAACCCATATAACAAAGTTGCTTCTTTGCAAATGAAGTATCATATTGGCTTGCGTCAATCACAACAATTAAGTCTTGCAACTGCTTTGTTGAACGAATGTGCTCCGCAAGGAATGTCATTGGCTGAATATAAATCAGCGTGGGCCGCCATCAACTATACCTATTCATTCGGAGTGGATGATGATTATTTCACTATCTCTTTGGAAGGCGACCAATCGAAATTGAAAGAAGCATTGCAATTGCTTTCGAAGTTGCAAGTGAATCCTGTGCCATCGCCTACAGCGTATAAAACCTTAATGGAAGGAATTAAAGCGGCTTACCAACAAGAGTCGAAAGATCCTGCTACTATGGGACGTATCTTGACGGAATACGCAGCCTATGGTGCGAATTCGGAGTACTTACAACGTTATGGCTTAAAGGCAGCGAAGAAGATTAAAGCGGAAGAGATGCTAGCAGCTTTCCATGCTGCGTGTGCGCACCCAGCTAGCTTACACTATTGTGGCGGTATGGCGATGGATGAAGTTGCCTTGGTAATCAGAGATAACGCTACATTAGGTAAGGGTGACTTTGGAATGTCATTATATATGAAGACTCCGCAAGTACAAAATCAAAATCGCTTAGTGGTAGTGAATGATAATAAAGCACGTCAGAATCAAGTGTACTTTATGTTACAAGGACAAAATTATACGCATGAGAATGATGTGGTTTCGCATTTGATGGATCAATACATGGGCGGCGATTTTTCTGGTTTGATTTTACAAGAGATTCGTGAGTTCCGCTCCCTAGCGTATTCTGCAGGTGGTCGTTGGGTACGTCCTATAAAAGAGGGTAACCCGATTATCTTCCGTAGTTATGTTGGATGTCAGGCCGACAAAACAAATGAAGCGATTAATGTAATGATGGATTTATTTAACAGTATGCCTCAGTTCACGGATCGTATTGTGCCTTTCCAACAGTATTTGAAAGCGGCTGCTTGTACAGCATATCCTTCACCGCGCGATTTGACAGAAACGATAGAGAACTTACAATTGCGTGGATACAACTATGACCCGTCTTTCTTAGACTTTATGAATGCAGATAAAGTGGGCTTTGTGGAAATGTATAAATTCTACCAAGCGAACATGCAAGGGCATCCGGTGACAGTTACGATTTATGGTGATTTGTCGAAAGTAGATATGGATGCCTTAAAAAAAATCTTCCCAATTGTGGAAGAGAAGAAGGTAAAAGACATCGCAAACTATTAATTTAGGGAATGCCTTTGCGCAACCTAACTAATTTATGGAAATCGCTTTCTTCCCGAATAAGGAAGGGAGCGATTTTTGTTTTATTGTTTTGGGGTGTCCTGGCTCTTCTTGCGCCATGGATAGCCAGTTCGGAGCCGTGGTATGTGGAGGTAAATGGAAGCTCCTATTTCCCTGCATTTTCTAAAACGCGTTATTATGATTTGCCGTTGAGTGGAGGAGGATTTTCTATGCAAGATAAATCCGTCTACGATTGGCAAAACTGTGAGGCAGAAAGCATTCTGTTCGCACCGATTCCCTATGCGCCGAATAGCAGCGATTTGGACAACGCTGATTATTGTTCCCCCTTTGCCCAACAAGTAAAGACGATTGATGGACAGGAAACGCCTATGCCGCTTCGTTACAGACATTGGCTCGGCACCAATAAGCGAGGCGAAGATGTATTGAGCGGAATACTTCACGGAGCACGATTCAGCCTTGCTTTAGCCATTGGCGCTATGCTAATTGCCTTGTTAATAGGCGTATTCATGGGAATTTTATCTGGCTATTATGGCAACACCAATTGGCGTGTCAACCGAAACGCGCTTGCGTTACGTACGCTTGGCCTCTTACTTATTTTCTTTGTCAGCATTTGGCAACGCTTAGCCATTTGGCGAATGGCCTTGGAAGAAGAACGCCTCGCCTCCGCCATTGCATTAAGCCTGCTACTATTTATTGCTGCAAGCACGCTTTGGTATTTCCTCATTGGTTATCTAGAACGTAAAAATTATCTAGGATCGAAAATCGTAAAAGTGCCTTGGGATGGATTCGTACAACGTATGATAGAACTAGTCCAAGCGCTCCCTTTAATTTTATTTCTGATTTTACTTTCTGCCATTAGTAAGTCTTCTTTCTGGCAATTGATGTTTTTAATGGGCGCCGTAAATTGGATTTCAATTGCTCGCTTGTTGCGTGTGGAGTTGCAAAGTGTCCGTAACGGAGATTATTTTATTGCGTTGCGTGGATTGGGTGTCAAAGATCGATCTATCCTTTTCCATAAAGCACTTCCGGCGATAGGACCATTGCTATTACTCAATTTCGCTATGGGCATTGCACACTGCATATTGGCGGAAGCAGGCTTGAGCTTTCTTGGCATCGGTATTCCAGCAGATGTGGTAACCTGGGGAACACTATTGAGCGCAGCCAAGGAAAATTGGAATGCTTGGTGGTTGATACTTTTTCCCGGTCTTTCTTTGGCGTCTGTCGTAATGGCTTTCAATAGCGGTTTTAAAAAATAAAAAACCCCGCCTCCTTTGCAGAAAGCGGGGCTGTGTGGTCACAAGGCCACAACAACACAACGCGTTTATTTCTTGGTAGAAATTTTAAATGGTAGATATAAAGGACAGAAGCTGACTGCTGCCGTTAATAGGAAGATAACACCTAAAACGACTAGAATGTTCGCAGCTATTCCTTCAATAGTGCCTGTGAGTTTTAATGTAAAGAATACTAGCGCTATAATGATACGAAGAATACGATCGATGGATCCCATGTTTGCTTTCATGATACTTTGTTTTGTTGTTAGTGTTGAGTAATAATGTAATTCAAAATTATACTCCACTTTCTCCAAAAACGGTAACCAATGTTACATTGGAGAATACCTAACGGAGATGGGTGCCCCAATAAACTAGATCCCAAAGTGCTCGTCTAACCCTGTTTCCAAAACCAGCTTTAATCTTATCCTCTGAACGTTGTAATTCAAAGATCCATAACTTGCCACTGCTCCAAGGAAGCTTTTCATTGCTGAGATAAAGCGAGTTCGCATCACGCACGCAAACAGCCTCAAACTGCGCAAAATAAGCTAAGTTGATGCGTTTGTGCGATGGATTAAAAAACAACGTACTGCTTGGTTGAAATTGATATAAAAATCCTTGCCCATGCGTTGTATAACCTAGAAGATATAAAGTGTTGAGGGAAGAATTATAACACGCTCCGGTAATCAACCCTTTGGCGTCGAAGCTGTCAACAAATTTCGCCACATAATGACCAGAAATTTTCGGTAAGCTATAGGCCTTGCAATGCCCTCTCAGCCAGTCTTTCGTGAAGATAAATAACTCATCACCGATTACTGTCATCGCCTCCATATCATAAGGATGCAAATTGAATTTAACAGTCAAATCTCCTGCTGGAATCGGAATGCTAAAATGAATGGTTTCACAATTAATCGTATCCTTGTGTTTGTTCTGAATACTAGGTAACTGAAAACGATAAATGGTTCTTTGTCGATGTTTGCCGTTATTATTACCAAAGTCCCCTACATAAGCGAAGTTGCCATCCGTGGTTAAATCCTCCCAGTCCATATTTTTTGCATTGCGCAAATAGATCCATTGCAAAATTGTTCCCTTCGTCTTATCTATTCGATAAATGCAAGGCTTGTCTTTACTGTCGTTGTGCGTATAAATTTCTCCGTTAATATAAATCAAGCCCGAACTCTCGCGAACTTCTTGCGATAGTCTACAAACCGCCTTTAATGGATTATTAGCCTTCGCAATGCTTAGACACGAAAGGCTCCAAAAAAGAATAATAAAGAATCGCTTCTGCATATTATAGACGATGATACTCTTTCCAGTTTTTAAGCAATTGTATTCCGTGCTTCGTTAGGATAGATTCTGGATGAAATTGCACACCCCACGAAGGCCACTCTTGATGGGCAATTGCCATTACTGCTCCGTCTTCGCTACGGGCCGTCACTTGCAAACAAGCAGGCACCTCTTCCAATACCAAGGAATGATAACGCATCACTTCACACGGAATATTGATTCCTTGAAACATTGGATGCGTGGGTGTTTCTAGCGTTAAGAAAGAAGTCTTTCCATGCATAGGATAGTCAGCCTTCCGAAGCTTTGCCCCAAAAAATTCACCAATCGCTTGATGACCTAAACAGACCCCTAAAATTGGTTTTTGCTGGTGCCACTTTTCTATTAAGGACATCGTACAACCGCTTTCAGCAGGAGTGTTCGGACCAGGACTGATAACAACGGCTTCGTAATTAAGCGCTTGTAATTCGCTACCACTTAACGTATCATTCCTCCGAACTTCCGTCTGCAAGCCAAGTTGCAGCAAGTAGTCGTTCAGCATGAACGTGAATGAATCGTAGTTATCGAGCAGTAAAATCATTTCCTTATTGCAAAGTAAGTAGATATAAAATTAAAGTTTCGGCAAAAGCACAATATATTCTTTGCCTTTCTTCACAACAAGATCTTTCTCACGGAGCCACGGGTTGAAAATTTTCAATTCCTTGTAGGTACAGCCTTTCGATTTCGCATAAACGGCTAAATCTTTAACAGTGGCTCTGATGGTGTCTGTATAAGTGTTTCGTGGACTGAAATAATCTTTTTCCTTTACAGAAAAGTGATACTGCTTAGGCTGACTTATGATATTTTTAAAGGCGAGAATTCTGAAAACATAACGCATGGTTTCATCAGGCAATAAGGCGTCATAATAACTTTTTACCTGTTGTTGATTCATGAATTTTTCTACCCCCGCTTCTCCGCAATTAAAGGCCGCTGCGACTAAGGTCCAGCTACCGAACTTAGCATAAGCCCTTTTGAAGTAACGACAGGCTGCGCGTGTAGATTTCTCCACATGATAACGTTCGTCTACTTGTTTAGAAATCTCTAATCCACTTTGCTTTCCAGTTTCCTCTAAAAACTGCCAAAAACCAACAGCATCGCTTTTGGAAACTACCTGCTGTAGGCCGCTCTCCGCCACGCACAGGTATTTGAAGTCTTCCGGCACGCCTTCTTCTTTTAGAATAGGGACGATGAGCGGAAACCAACGGCTTGTTTGCAATAAGATCCAGGTATTACCCGCATGCAAATTGGTATTGATAAGCATCTCCCGGAGCAAACGCTCATGTACATCCGGCTTTTCTAATGGAACCGCCTCGCCAGCGAAGTCTAGCTTGGAAGGCAAATTCGGCAACAAATAGGATTCTTTGCTCGACACCTGCTTGATAATCGTTTTCGGCGCTTGCGCTTTTACATAGAAATAGCTCACGGTATAGGATACCAAGCCAGCCAGGATAATAGCCCCGGTTAAAAACAACCAAATAGAGCGTTTAGAAAGCATGACGAGAATCAATATTTATTGTTGATTTAAAGTTACGAATGCTTTCCGATGATTAATGCCCTTTTCTCCTTTGAAATCTCGTGAATCCCGAGTACTTTTGATATCTTGCAAATAACCCTTTTAGGGAAACAAATAGAGATTTTTATGTTAGGATTTTTGGCCAAGATTTTTGGTGGCAACAAAAGTGAAAAAGACGTACGCGCTTTACGTGAACAAGTGACTGCAGTCAATCAGTTTTTCAGTACGTACCAATCTATAAGCGATGATCAATTACGTGCTAAAACAGTTGAGTTCAAAGCTCGTATTCAAGCGCATTTGACGGAAATTGATGCTGCTATTGCAGAAGCTAAAGCAGAAGGTGAAAACGAAGCTTTAGAAGATCATGAGAAAGAAGAATTCTTCAAACAAGTAGATGAGCTCAAGAAAAAACGCGATGAAAAAATCGAAGAAGCACTGAAAGAAATCCTTCCAGAAGCCTTTGCTGTCGTAAAAGAAGCCGCTCGCCGTTTTAAAAATAATCCAACAATCACCGTTACCGCTACCGCGCTCGATAAAGATTTAGCAGCACGTCAACGTAGCTATGTAAGCATTGATGGCGCAAACGCCACTTGGAAAAATACCTGGGAAGCCGCTGGAAATACCGTGGTTTGGGATATGGAGCACTATGATGTGCAGTTGATTGGTGG
>JACCDI012228783.1_pt1 | contig 11097 bp, 10 predicted proteins | sample 7442791 | NCBI WGS metagenome assembly JACCDI01 (sample SAMN15323434, study PRJNA562643) | freshwater metagenome | isolation source: river surface water | place: USA:Blue River Watershed | collected 2017-08-15
CAAAAACAAATTGACGAAATTTTAGATAAGATTAGTCAATCTGGTTATGATTGTTTGTCTAAGGAAGAAAAAGAATTTTTATTTAAAGCAGGAAAATAAATACAATGCAGCAACAAAGTTGGTGGTCCAAATTAATATTTTACTTGAATATAGTTTTTACTGTAGCTACTTTTGTTGCCTATACCTTGCCGTTTTTAGCACCCAAAGCTTTCCCGTTTTTAAGTGTGTTGACCCTGGTGCTTCCTTTTTTCTTGATGGTTAATTTTTTGTTTTTTCTGTATTGGTTGTTGCAGTTAAAACGCCAAATGCTACTTTCTGGAATATTGCTATTATTGGGAATTTCCTTTTTAAATCGTTTTTATAAATTTTCGGAAACCAATTTGCCGGAGGAGCCAACCGATATCAAATTGATGAGTTACAACGTTCGTTTGTTTAATTTGTATGAATGGTTGCCCAATGATGATGTGCCGTTTCAAATATCTAATTTATTACTCGACGAACAGCCCGATATTTTGTGTTTACAGGATTATTCTCCAAATGAGGATGTCAATGTAAATATGTTCAAGTATAAAACAGTGAAACTTGAAGGGGATCGTTTGAAATTTGGCCAGGCCATCTATTCTAAATTTAGAATTGTTAATTCGGGCGAAATAGAATTTCCCAATTCATACAATAGTGTTATTTATGCCGACATATTAAAAGGAAAAGATACCCTTCGTGTTTACAGTATGCATTTGGAATCGGTTAAAATTAGCGCCGATATCAATCAGGAAATGGATGAAAAGCGTTCTAAATTTATTTTCAATAATATCAGTAAAGCGTTTAGTCAGCAACAAAACCAATCGGAATTAATTAAAGACCATTGTGCCTCTTGTCATTATCCTAAAATAATTTGTGGGGATATGAATAATAGTGCGTTTTCTTATGTTTATCGAACTATTAAAGGCGATTTAAAAGATGCTTTTGAAGAAGCAGGTACAGGTTTTGGGAAATCGTATAATTACAAATACTACCCGGCTAGAATTGATTATATTTTTGTAGAAAACACTATAGAAGTAAAGCAATTCACGTCTTTAGATTTCTTCATTCAAAGCGATCACTTTCCGCAAATGGCTCGTTTGAAAATCAATCCTACAACCAACTTATAGCGTTTGGTTTTTCAAATACGCTACAGCATACCTTCCTTCATTGAACAATAAGTCCAATATGCTTAAGTTGTTCAAAAAGCCGTTTTTTTCTTCAAATACTTGCGTGTAGGGTTCTATTATTGTAACATCTTTTTTTCCATCTATTAAGGGTCTCAAATCGGCAAATGTTGTGGCTTCATGAAAATATTCGACTGTTTTATCAGGCGCGAAGCTTACTCCCAAGCTGTCGTTTACCAAATCAAAAATTTCTAAATTCAACTCCATTAAAAAATCATGTTTCTTTTCGAAAAGTGGTCGAATATCATCTTCAAAATATTCAAAAAATGGGGAAGTACGATAAGCGGCTTCTAAAGATTTGAAATGATTTTTTTGCCAGGCAAAGTCGTTCTCAATCCGAACATCCTTGTATTTTTGATGTTTTTCTGGACTGTGTTTGATTGGCACGTTGAGTAATTGAATGCCATTTGGACTATGAATATACATCCGGTTTCGGTTGGTTTGTTTTTGGAAATTGTCTTCCATTTCAAACGTAATCTTATCCGCTTGAACTAGTGCAATATAATGACTGATCGATGGAAAATAGCTTGGATGTATAAGTAGGTTTTTCATAAGTAATTGATATAAAAACATAAATTTCACTAATTAGCATAAGTTAAGCTAATTAGTGAAATTTAAAAGGGTATGAATTATGCTTCTTCGTTTTTCTTCTTTTTCTTGTTTCTAAAATAGTCAAAGGCAAAATACCCAGCTAAAGCAAACAAGAAATATTTGAAATACGATTGCGGTTGACCCGTTCCGCTAACGGTAGTGAATAAGCGATCCCAACGAATGCTCCAATTTTTAAGGCCATCATTGATTCCATCAATACTCATCCAAATGAATATCGGCTTTCCTACAATGTGATCCGCAGGTACAAATCCCCAATAACGCGAGTCTAATGAGTTGTGTCTGTTATCACCCATCATCCAATAATAGTCTTGCTCAAAAGTATAAGAAGTAACTACTTGGCCATTTATTCTGATTTCATCACCTGTTACTTTTAAGTCTTTACCTTCATATTCACCAATAATTTTTTTGTAGAAAGGAAGTGTTTCTTTTGAAAGCGCTACCGTCTTACCTGCTTCTGGAATGTAGATTGGACCTAAATTGTCAACATTCCAGTTTTTAGTTCCAGGAAAGATGGTAGGGTCGTTTTCTTTGTGGATAATACGTTCTACTTTTGTAATTCCAGGAATATTTTTGATACGATCAACGGATTCCTGTGGTAAGGCACTAAACAATAAGGTATCGTTTGCTATTTGACCAAAAGCATCTGTAATGTGAAGTTCTTGTTTGATATAATCCAAATTTACTTGTGTTTTTCCGTCCCAAGCAACTTTGTAGGAATATTGAGGTTTGGCTCTTTCTGGAAGGATCGATTCTTTGCCATTAATAAAGACAATACCGTCTTTAATTTCAATTTTATCTCCAGGGATAGCCGTACAACGTTTTACATAATTTGTTTTTTTATCGATAGGCTTGTCATATCTTTTGTCGGCGGCTTTATACATGTGAAATAAGGTATCTGCAGGCCAATTGAAAACTACAATATCGTTACGTTCAATTTTTTGAAAAGCTGGAAATCTAAAATAGGGTAGTTGCGGTGTTTCAGTATATGATTTTATTTTAACAACAGGCAAGGTGTCATGCACCATTGGAGCTGCTATAGGTGTCATAGGAGTTCTTGCTCCATAATGAAATTTACTCACAAAAAGGAAATCTCCTACCAATAAGGATTTTTCTAATGAGGATGTTGGAATGGTAAAGGGCTGTATGAAATATGTATGCACCAAGGTAGCTACAACAATTGCAAACGAAAGTGATCCTAACGTGTCCATTGTTTTGTTGGGTGCTTTTAAGTCACGTTTTTCATGATAGGTAACGTCTTGTGTGTAATTTACATAGGCTATATATAGACCTAATGTAAACACACCTAAAAGCATATCAAGTGTCGATTTTTTTCCAAAAGTTCTCAATGTTTCTATCCAAATAATTGGAAATAAAAACAAATTGATTACCGGAATGAAAAGTAAAAGTACCCAATATTTTGGACGGTTGATGATTTGCATCAATACAATTCCGTTATACACCGGAACAAAGGCCTCCCATGCTTTTCTGCCAGCTTTCACATATAATTTCCAAGTGCCAATTCCATGAAGGACTTGTGCCAATGCGATTAAAAGTAACCAACCTGTTGTTTCCATTTGTATCTTGTTTAATTGTTATTTTGTCTGTTTTTGGTGTAATCCCAATACGTCTTTCATAGTAAAGACCCCTTTTTTATCTTTCAGCCATTCCGCAGCAATGACTGCTCCAAAGGCAAAACCTTCTCTGCTGTGAGCGGTATGTTTGATTTCAATTTGATCGACTTCGCTATTATAAAAAATACTATGCGTTCCGGGAACGTTTTCAATGCGTTTGGCTTCAATATGAATTTCGTTACCAATAGGCGTTTCTAAGGTCCAATTTTTGTAAGTACTTTGTTTGATTATTTCTTCTGCCAAAGTGATAGCTGTTCCACTAGGTGCGTCCAATTTTTGGGTATGATGAATTTCCTCCATGGAAACGGTGTATTGTTTCAAGTTGGCCATCATTTGGGCTAAATAGGCATTCAATTCAAAAAAGACATTTACGCCCAAACTAAAGTTGGATCCGTAAATAAAACTGCCATTTTTTTCTGTACATAAATCAACCATTTCTTGATAGTGATTCAGCCAACCAGTTGTCCCTGAAATTACAGGAATGCCGAATTGAAAACAGGTAGAAATGTTTTCAACAGCACTACTAGGAATGCTGAAATCTATGGCTATGTCTGCCAAGCTTAATCCTTCAAAAGATGTGTTTCTGTCTTTTCGTAACACAATTTCATGTCCGCGTTCTAAAGCTATTCTTTCAATAACTTTTCCCATTTTCCCGTAACCTAAAAGTGCTATTTTCATCTGGTATTAGTTGCGTTATTACAAAAATGTTACCTAATTATTTGTTAAAATTGATACGATAAAGTAACGCCATAATTGTATTTAAAGTCCAAATTATTTTGGTTTACATCAGGTTTTACGGTCAAATTATCGTTAACATTGAATTGCATCAAATGGGCATCAACATTAGCATCCACAATATTAAAGATATAGATGGCTCCTGTTATTAATGCCGATAAATCCCGATTTCTTTGGTGAAATTTTTGTCCGCGAATGACCCAGTCATCACTTTTTCCGCCATAAATAGGGTGGTTAGGATCAGCGGTACCGGCTAAACGTTTTTTGTATTCATCACGATACACGTGGTATTTTCCTTGATTCCAAGTGTAAGAATACAATCCAATTCCAAGGCCGATGTATACGATAGGGATTTTCCAGTATTTTTTGTTATACGCTTGTCCTAGTCCAGGGAGTACGGCCGAAAAAAATGCAGCTTTTGCAGGGGCATTCGGATTGATTACCATGCGTGTTGTATCGGCAGGGCGTAATGAAAGTTCCTTTTGTGCATTTCCAACCAAAGGGAAAAACAATACAGTAAATAGGAGTATGTATTGTAGTTTTTTCACTAAGCTTTTATTAATTTTAAAATGCGATTAAAGTCTTCTTCAGAGTGAAAAGGAATCGTAATTTTTCCTTTGCCATTTCCAGCTACTTTTACCTCAACTTTAGTTCCAAAATAAGTAGCAATCGCTTTTTTCTCAGTTTCTTTAATGTCAAATGAAGTTCCTTTGCTTGACTTCGCAATTTTCGGTTTTAAACTCTCTTGATAACTTTTAACCAATGCTTCGGTTTCTCTAACCGAAAGATTTTGCGTCACTACTTTGTGATAAATATCGCTTTGAACATCTTGGTTTTCAATATTGATTAATGCTCTACCATGCCCCATAGAAATAAAGCCATCTCGCATCCCTGTTTGAATGATTGGGTCTAATTTCAATAAGCGCAAATAATTGGTAATTGTAGAACGTTTTTTACCCACACGCTCACTCAATTCTTCTTGAGTAAGATTGATTTCTTCAATCAATCGTTGGTACGATATTGCAACTTCGATAGGATCTAAGTCATGGCGTTGAATGTTTTCTACCAATGCCATTACCAAAGATTCGTTGTCATTAGCTAAGCGAATATAGGCTGGTATTGATTTTAACCCGATCAGTTTAGAAGCGCGCAAACGGCGTTCCCCTGAAATTAATTGGTAGGTGTTAAATTCTAATTTTCGAACTGTAATGGGTTGAATTACGCCTAATTCTTTAATCGATTTGGCTAATTCTTGTAACGTATCTTCGTTAAAATTGGTTCGGGGTTGAAACGGATTAATTTCAATAGCATCAATATCTAATTCAATAATATTTCCTACTACTTGATCAGCATTTTTATCCGAAGCCGATTTGATGTCGTTTTCTGGATCTCTCAATAAAGCTGATAAACCTCTACCTAAGGCTTGTTTTTTTACCGCTTTTGTCATCTTTCTATTATTGATTTTTTTTAATGATTTCCTCTGCTAAATTCAAATAATTGGAAGCTCCTTTACTGGTAGCGTCATAATTAATGATGCTTTCGCCAAAACTAGGTGCTTCACTTAATTTAACATTTCTATGAATTATCGTGTCAAAAACCATGTTGTTAAAATGCTTCTGAACTTCTTCTACCACTTGGTTGGATAAACGTAAGTGTGAATTGTACATGGTCAACAACAATCCTTCAATATCCAAACTCGGATTGTGGATTTTTTGAACACTTTTGATGGTGTTTAATAATTTACCTAATCCTTCTAAGGCAAAATATTCACACTGTATAGGAATTACAACACTATCTGCAGCAGTTAAAGCATTTAACGTTAACAAACCAAGGGAAGGTGCACAATCAATAATGATATAATCGTATTGATCTTTAATGCTTTCCAAAGCTTGTTTGAGCATGTATTCTCGATTTTCTTTATCCACCAATTCAATCTCGATGGCAACCAAATCAATATGAGCCGGAATTACCGATACATTGGGTGCCGAACAAGCTACAATAGCTTCTTCAGGTGTAGCGCTGTGTTCTAAAACTTGATAGGAACCAATTTCAACCCCTTCCACATCTATTCCTAAACCCGAACTCGCATTAGCTTGTGGGTCGGCATCGATTAATAGTACCTTTTTTTCTAAAACACCAAGAGACGCTGCTAAGTTAACAGAGGTTGTTGTTTTGCCTACTCCACCTTTTTGATTGGCTATTGCAATGATTTTACCCATTTGATTATTAAAAAATTTAAGTCGTAAAAATACAATTAATTATCGTTTTTTCAAGGCAATTTTGTTAACAATGGGTTAAAGTTCTGCCGACTTCTTTTAATGCCCATAAAATAGGAATTTTAAGGATAATTATTTGCTTTATGCAGTTTGTATAAATAGAAAAAACACGAATAATTTTCGTGTTTTTTTTTATTAATCTCTTTTAGGAGTGTTTTTTTTAATTCGTTTATCTTCTTTTTTTTCTTTTGCCGTTTTCAAAGGTTCTTTCTTTGCCGTTTTTTTTGCATCTTGACTTTTTGCCATAAGGTTTAGTTTTTCGTAAATGTAGCATAAAAGTCTATGCAGAATGGTTTTGATCCCATTTATTTCAGTAAAACCAAACGAATTTGATTAATCTTCCAATAAAACGATTAAAATACTAATCGCAGCTTCACTAATTTTTGTTCCGGGTCCAAAAACAGCTACCGCTCCGGCATCAAATAAAAATTGGTAGTCTTGTGCAGGAATTACGCCTCCCACAATGACCATAATGTCTTCACGGCCATACTTTTTAAGTTCTGCAATAACTTGCGGAACTAAAGTTTTATGTCCCGCTGCTAAAGAAGAGACACCCAGTATATGCACGTCGTTTTCAACGGCTTGTTTTGCAGCTTCTTGCGGCGTTTGGAACAACGGACCAATGTCTACGTCAAACCCCACATCGGCATATCCTGTTGCTACTACTTTCGCCCCACGATCGTGCCCGTCTTGCCCCATTTTTGCAATCATAATGCGAGGACGACGTCCTTCTTTCTTCGCGAAGGCATCGGCTAATTGTTTTGCTTTTTCAAAACTTTCATCGTTTTTTATTGCTGCACTATACACGCCACTAACTGATTTAATTTGTGCTTTATATCTTCCAAAAACTACTTCTAAGGCATCACTGATTTCTCCCAATGTTGCTCTATTTTTAGCAGCTTCCACGGCTAAAGATAATAAATTTTCGGTATTGTTTTTTCCATCTAAATGGGAAGCCGCGCATTCGGTTAATTTTGCTAAACAAGCTCTAACTTTTGTGTTATCACGAGTCGCTTTAATTTGTTCTAATCGTTCGATTTGTTGTTTGCGCACCATTTCGTTGTCCACATCCAAAATTTGTAAGGGATCTTCTTTTTCTAAACGGTATTTATTAACGCCAACAATAATGTCTTGACTGCTATCGATACGGGCTTGTTTGCGAGCTGCAGCTTCTTCAATACGCAGCTTTGGAATGCCTGCTTCTATGGCTTTGGTCATGCCGCCCAATTCTTCTACTTCTTCAATTAATGCCCAGGCTTTTTCGGCAATTTCGGCTGTTAAACGTTCTACATAATAACTTCCAGCCCAAGGATCCACGGTTTTGCAAATTTTAGTTTCTTCTTGTAAGAAAATTTGGGTATTGCGTGCAATTCGTGCCGAAAAATCGGTAGGTAAAGCGATCGCCTCATCTAAAGCATTGGTGTGTAACGATTGGGTGCCTCCAAAGGCCGCTGCAGCCGCTTCAATTGTAGTTCGTGCTACGTTATTAAACGGATCTTGCTCGGTTAAACTCCAACCCGAAGTTTGGCAATGCGTTCGTAAAGCCAATGATTTTTCGTCTTTAGGGTTGAATTGTTTCAATAGTTTTGCCCAAAGCATTCGGCCGGCACGCATTTTGGCAATTTCCATAAAATGATTCATCCCGATGGCCCAGAAAAAGGATAGGCGAGGAGCGAACGAATCAATATCCATTCCTGCTGCCAATCCGGTGCGAATGTATTCCAATCCATCGACTAAAGTGTATGCCAATTCAATATCTGCTGTAGCTCCTGCTTCTTGCATGTGGTAGCCCGAAATCGAAATGGAATTGAATTTCGGCATGTTTTTACTCGTATATTCAAAAATATCGGCAATAATTTTCATTGAAGGCGTTGGCGGATAAATGTAGGTGTTTCGCACCATGAATTCCTTCAAAATATCGTTCTGAATCGTTCCAGATAAAAGGTTAGGAGCAATACCTTGTTCTTCTGCAGCTACAATATAAAATGCCATAATGGGTAATACAGCACCGTTCATGGTCATAGAAACCGACATTTCGTCCAATGGAATTTGGTCGAAAAGTACTTTCATGTCTTCTACTGAGTCTATGGCTACTCCTGCTTTTCCAACATCTCCCACGACTCTTTCATGATCAGAATCGTAGCCTCTGTGGGTGGCTAAATCAAAAGCAACCGAAAGTCCTTTTTGTCCAGCGGCTAAATTTCTTCTGTAAAAAGCATTACTTTCTTCTGCAGTAGAAAATCCCGCGTACTGACGGATGGTCCAAGGGCGACGAACATACATCGTAGCGTAAGGTCCGCGTAAATTAGGCGCAAAACCAGCTCCAAAACCAAGGTGTTCTAGATCGGAACTATCTTCTTTAGTGTAGGTTGGTTTTAACGCGATGTTTTCGGCGGTAGTGAATGAGTTTGGAGTTTGCTTCTCCAGTTCGCATGCACTTTTGTGGAGTTTGGAGTTTAGAGAAACTTCTAACTGCTGACTGCTGACTGCTACCTTTAAATGTTGTATATCTTTTCTCATCGTGTAATCAATCTTTTAGAAATTTAAAACTAATTTCATTTGCTATGTTTAACAAGTAAAGACCTTTGTTTAAATCAGAAACATCTATATTAAAACTATCAGTAATACTTCCTTGTTCGATTATCCTTCCAGAAATATCAATAATTTTATATGTTTTGTTGTTATAATTACTGCTTAAATTTAAGTATTCTTTAGCTGGATTCGGATAAATAAATGAATTATTATTGAAATCATCTGTGGATAAAGTGCTTTCATCAATTGAACCGTAATATATTTTACTTTCTGCTAATGACGATATAGGGCTAGGATTGAAAACAACTGAAATGTTGTCAAAGTTAAGTTGCTCATAATTGAACGTACCAAAAACATGAATTAAATCGTTAGCTTTAGTAATTGTTTGAGGAAAATTTTGTTGGTTACTTAAGTTGTTTACAATGTTTTTTGCCCAAATTGAATTACCATCACTATTTAATTTTCCTATTAGTGTAGAATATTGTCCAAAATTATTAATTGTTGATGTTCCAAATACAAAATTAGGAGTAGAAGTATCTGCTGCTAAATAAATATTACTATTTGTATCAACAAAAATATCTTCTATTAACATTGGATTATTAGGATAACCAAAGTTTTTTGCCCAAACAACAGAACCATTTAGATTGTATTTTATTATAAAAAGATCTCTATTTCCAATTCTGTTTAATACTGTGCCATTTATCTCTAATTGGGAATCATCAAATGAACCATAGATATACATATAATTTCCACAAAATTCTTTTTTGATATAGGACAAATCGGAAATCGGTAGATTTGCTTCATGCCCTGAAATAGGTATGCCTGATGCAGATATTTTTAAAATAAATTGAAAAAAATAAGGAGATACTGGAACGATTATGTTTACTGTTTCAAAGCTAATATCGGAATTAGAAAATGAAGTCAGATATAGATTCCCGCCATAAAAATGAATATTGGTTGTATTATAGTCCATAATATCATCTCCAAATCCTTTTATCCATATTATTGTCCCGTCTGAATTAAAATGACCAATAAATATATTTGAATTTCCAAAGCTGTTCACTGGCAAATTAATGCCATCGATGGTCATTCCTGAGGAATTATATGTTCCAGAAACATAGAAAGTATTGTTTTCTCCCAAGGTCATATCTCCTATGTCAGAAAGATAATTTATGCCTAAATCTTGTTTCTTTGACCACAAAAAATTACCATTAGTATCGAATTTTGCAATAAAAAAATTATTTCCCTCAATTTGTATTATTGGAGTGGTATTGTCTAGAGAAACAGTATTTGAAAGATTTGAAGCGCTTCGGCATCCAATAATAATATTGTTGTTATTGTCAATTATTGCTGAATTAATTGTAAAAGTATTAGTTCCTTCAATTTTTTTCAACCATAAACAATTTCCAAGGCTATCAAATTTAGCGAAAAATTTAGTGCCATTACTAAAATATGATGCAGTTATTGGAATTAAATTATTAAAATTGATTGAACTGTCAAATACTCCAAAAGCATACACATTACCTTGAGAGTCAGTAACAGTTTGTGTAGTACTTTGATATGGAATTCCACTTGAAACCTTTGCAGAATTCCAAACAGGAGTTTGCGCATTTAAACAAAGGCTTGTTAGTACGATTAAATATAAATATTTCCACATGATTATTGCTCTTGAGATAATCGTTCTTGTTCTATTTTTTCTGCCAAACGTTTTTCGATAATCGGTGTGATTAAGGTTTTTCTGGCGTTTTGTTTTACGAAAGGATACAATTCCAAGTCGTTTTTCATTTGGTCGTTTTTGTTGGGATACTTGTTTGTCCCCAATAAAATTTCTTTTCCTGAATCGAAAAGTTCTTGTTCTTTTTGAGCGCTTTCGTAGATTTTTCTTTGGATAGTGCCATCGATTAATTGCGAAATCAACCCGCCATTTCTTTCAATGTCCTTGAATAATTCCAACGCTTTTTCTGCCAATTGCTCTGTAATAGTTTCTATATAGTAAGCCCCATCGGCTGGATTTGTTACTTTATCGAAATAACTTTCATTTTTTAATATTAACAATTGATTTCGAGCAATACGATCCCCAAACTCATTGTCTTTGTGGTATAAGGC
>JACCDI011014176.1_pt1 | contig 11096 bp, 7 predicted proteins | sample 7442791 | NCBI WGS metagenome assembly JACCDI01 (sample SAMN15323434, study PRJNA562643) | freshwater metagenome | isolation source: river surface water | place: USA:Blue River Watershed | collected 2017-08-15
ATGTGCGGCCATCGCCTGTTAGCCGCGCCTTCGCCCCTGCATCATTGCAGGCCGATTGGAAAGAGTTTCGATGCATCTTTATCGTTCGCACACCTGCGGCGCGCTCCGCGCCAGTGATGTAGGCCAGACCATCCGCCTGTCGGGCTGGGTCCACCGCAAGCGTGACCACGGCGGCGTGCTGTTCGTCGACCTGCGCGACCATTACGGCATGACCCAGATCGTCGCCGATGCCGACAGCCCGGCCTTGCCGATCCTGGAAGGCCTGCGGGTGGAATCGGTCGTAACGATCGATGGCGAGGTCAAAGCGCGTAGTGCAGGGACCGTGAACGCCGGTCTGCCGACGGGCGAGATCGAAGTCTTCGCCCGCTCGGCGACAGTGCTTAGCCGCGCAGAGGAATTGCCGCTGCCAGTGGCCGGTGAGCAGGAATATCCCGAGGATATCCGCCTGCGCTATCGCTTCCTCGATCTGCGGCGCGAGACGCTGCATGCCAACATCATGACGCGTACGGCGATCATTCGCGAAACGCGCCGCCGGATGGAAGACATCGGCTTCACCGAATTCTCCACTCCGATCCTGACCGCCTCCAGCCCAGAAGGCGCGCGCGACTTCCTGGTGCCGAGCCGGATCCACACCGGCAAGTTCTTCGCGCTGCCGCAGGCCCCTCAGCAGTATAAGCAGCTGCTGATGGTGGCCGGGTTCGATCGCTATTTCCAGATCGCACCGTGCTTCCGCGATGAAGACCCGCGCGCCGACCGTCTGCCGGGCGAATTCTATCAGCTCGACCTGGAGATGAGCTTCGTCACCCAGGAAGAGGTCTGGGAAACGATGGAACCGGTCATGGCCGGGATTTTCGAAACCTTTGCCAATGGCAAGGCGGTGACTCCTGCCGGTCAATTCCCGCGCATCCCCTATGCCAAGGCGATGCTGGACTATGGCACTGACAAGCCGGACCTGCGCAACCCGTTGATCATCCGCGACGTGACCAGCGAGTTCACCGCTTCGGGCTTTGGCCTGTTCGAAAAGATCGTAGGCAGCGGCGGCGTGGTTCGCCTGATCCCCGCGCCGGAAACCGCCGGGCTCAGCCGCAAGTTCTTCGATGATATGAACGAATGGGCCCGCAGCGAAGGTCATGCCGGCCTGGGCTCTGCCACCCGCAAGGATGGCGTTTTCGGCGGACCGATCGCCAAGAACCACGGCGAGGAAAAGATGGCCGCGCTGTGGGATTCGCTTGGCCTGGGTCCGAACGATGGCGCCTTCTTTGCTGCTGGCAAGGAGGAACAGGCCGCCAAGCTCGCGGGTGCCGCCCGCAGCCGCGTGGGTGAGCAGCTTGACCTGATCGAGAAGGATGCCTTCCGTTTCTGCTGGATCATCGATTTCCCGTTCTATGAATGGAGCGAGGAAGAGAAGAAGCTGGACTTCGCTCACAACCCGTTCTCGATGCCGCAGGGCGGGCTGGAAGCGTTGCAGACGCAGGACCCGCTAACGATCATGGCCTATCAGTACGATATGGTCTGCAACGGCTATGAGCTGGCCTCGGGCTCGATCCGCAACCAGCACCCCGACCTGATGGTCAAGGCATTTGAGCTGGTCGGGTTGTCGCAGGCCGATGTCGAAGAACGTTTCGGCGGTATGTATCGTGCCTTCCAGTATGGCGCACCGCCGCATGGTGGCATGGCCGCTGGGGTCGATCGCATGGTTATGCTGCTGTGCGGCGTACAGAACCTGCGTGAAATCACGCTGTTCCCGATGAACCAGCGCGCGGAAGACCTGTTGATGGGCGCACCTTCGCCAGCTGAACCCAAGCAATTGCGGGAACTGGCGCTGCGAATTGTGGAGCAGCCGAAGAGCTAAGGGGTCTAGCAAGCGGGACCGAAGGCCGGCGATCGTTGTCGATCGTCGAGAGTGGTCTTGCGTTTGTGGATAGAAGTCATTGTATTGAAGGCGTTTTTCGTCTGTAATGCGTCGTGCCCGACTGTGTGTTTGGAAAGGCCGCGACATGAAGCATTCGTTGAAGAACAGTCTCTCGATCCTGGCTCTCGCAGCAACCTGCGCCTCGGCGGCAGTATTCACGCCCTATAGAGCATCTGCGCAAGTGCAGGCTCAGCCCGCTGAAGCCGCTCCAGTGACGGGCGTGCCGGGGTGGGCCATTGCAAGTGATTCGATCCAGGCCGACCCAAATGTGGTTTTCGGAACGCTGCCCAATGGCATGCGCTATGCGCTTCAGCGCCATGATACGCCCAAGGGGGATGTTGCGGTTCGCTTTGCGATCAATGCCGGTTCAAAAGACGAAACCGATGCCCAGCGCGGCGCTGCCCACTTTGTCGAGCACATGGCCTTCAATGGCTCAAAGAACATCCCTGAAGGCCAGCTCTTGCCGAAATTGCAGCGCTTGGGTCTGTCTTTTGGGGCCGATACAAACGCCACCACGTCGCTGGAATTCACGTCTTACAAGCTTGATCTGCCAAACTCTCAGCCTGAAGTGATCGATGCGGCACTGTTAATGATGCGAGAGGTGGCGGATCGTTTGACAATCGCCCCTGCGGCCGTGGAGCGAGAGCGGGGCATCCTTTTGTCCGAAGCAAGCGTAAGGAATGATCCTAACCGGCGCAGGATCGTGAATGTTCTCGAAACGCAATTGCCGGGCAACCGGCTTGCTGGTTCGATCGCGCAAGACCCTGATCAAATTCGCAGGATTTCTGCCAAAGAATTGCGATCTTACTATGAAGGCCATTATCGGCCGGAGCGGGCCACACTGGTTTTTGTCGGCAATATCGATCCAGCCGAATTGCAGCGAAAAATCACGGCCGCCTTTGCCGATTGGAAGCCCAAGGGGCCTGCAGGCGTGGACTATCGCGGGCCGGTCGTAACCCCTGCTAAGCCAGCCTTAGGCAGCTTCGTCGATCCGGCGATCCCGGAAATTCTTATGTTTGAGAAGACAATGCCTTATCAACCGCGCACAAATTCGCTTGCTGAAGCGCGGCGGAGAATGCTCGAAGCGATCGCCGGACAGGCAATGGCCAATCGTTTTCAGCCCTTAGCTTTGAAACCGGACAGCGTGGTATTCGGGGCTCAGTCCTTGCGGCAGGATCTCGCCCGCACCGCCACCACCTCTGGGCTCTATGTCGTCGCTCGTGACGGAAAATGGAGAGAGGCACTGGCTCTTGGCGAGCAAGAACTGCGCCGCGCAACCGAATATGGTTTCACAGGCTCAGAAATTGAAGAAGTAAAAGCCAATATTCAGTCTGCTCTGAGCACTGCTATCACGCAGCGCCAGGGATATTCGGCGGCACAATTGGCTGAGGGTCTGATTGCCCAGTCGCTCGAAAACACCGTGCCTACGGCTCCCGAGTTCGATTTGAAGTTGTATCAGGCACTCGAGGGATCGGTAACGCCTGAAACCGTCTCGGCCGCGTTCAAGGAACTTTGGCGGTCTGGACCGTCGATTGTCCATGTTTCCGCAAAGGCATCGATCCCCAACCCGCGGGAAGAGATTGCAGCTCTGCTTGATAAAAGCGCCAGTGTTGCGGTGAGCGCGCCCACCCAAACAGCGGGCAAGGCTTTTGCCTATGACACTTTTGGTGCACCAGGAACCATCGTTGCCGATAGCCGGGTGGAAGATCTCGGCATCCGCACAGTGCGATTTGCCAACGGCGTTCAACTAAACCTGAAGCGGACGGATTTCGAACCTGGTGATATCCGTTTCTTGATGGAGGTTGGGGAGGGGGCGTCCGCATTCCCCAGTGACACGCCCGGGCTGGAAGTGATGACAGCGATCCTCATCTCGCAGGATGGCCTGAAGGCCCATGATGCAACGGAATTGCGCAAGCTCCTGGCCGGGCATAACGTTTCGCTTAATCTCGCAGCGACAGCGGATGCGCTTGTCGCCACTGGTAGTGTCCCCCCGAAAGATTTGGATTTGCAACTCAAGCTGTTGGCCGCCCGACTAACGGCAACGGGGTTCCGATCTGAAACCGGCGCACAATGGGGCCCGCTATCGGAAACAGTCAGCAAGGCCGTCTTGGCCCAACCGCTCTCGGTCTGGCAAACATTGTTCAGCAACGTTCTGGCTGGCGGCGACAGCCGGATGGGCCCAGCCAACCTCAGCCAGTTGTCTGATCGAACATTTTCAGATCTTAAAGCAGCGCTTGAACCGCAGCTGACCAATGGGCCGGTCGCAATTTCGCTTGTCGGGGATTTCGATGAGGCGACCGCAATAAAGGCAGTAGCCGCTACGCTTGGTGCGCTTCCCAATCGCCCCACACGGCACAGGGCCGGTTTCGCGGCGAGGACCATCCAGTTCAAGGCGGGTTCTACCACCCTGACCCATAGCGGTGAACCCGATCAGGGTGTAGTCTCGATCAGTTGGCCCACAACTGATGATCGGGACTTCAAGGATACCCTGACGCGCAGCCTATTGGCAGAGGTGATGAGCCTTGCCGCGCTTGATCTGGTACGCGAAAAGCTTGGCGCGACTTATACCCCAAGCGCGATTTCCTTTGACCAGCCAACCTATGCGGATTTCGGTCACCTGACGCTTGTCGCAAACGCAGGCCCAGCCCAAATGGAAACGGTTGAAGCAGCCTTTCGTAAAATCGCCAACGACATGCGCACCGCACCGGTCAGTGGCGATCTCTTGACGCGGGCGCGAGAGCCGATCCTTTCCGCAATCGCAAGAGGCAACAAGCTCAATTCGGGCTGGATAGACGCGGCAAGCCTTGCCCAAAGCTGGCCAGAGCGGCTCGATAGACGCCGACAGCGCGAAGCAGTGCTGCGCGCGATCACCCCCGCCGATATTCAATCGGCCGCGAAACGTTATCTGGTCGACAGCAAGTCTGCCGTGATCCGCGTCGTCCCGCAGCCTGCGAAATAATGCCAAGTGCAAAATCGCCGTGGATTGATCAGCATTCGGCGAGTTCGACCCTCTTGTCAGCCGCGCTGCCGTTCTCTAGGGCAGGGCTCAACTTTGTTTTATTTGCCGTTCACGAAGGGGTAATTCCATGAGCGACACCGCCGACCGGGTTAAGAAGATTGTCGTCGAGCACCTCGGCGTCGAAGCTGAAAAGGTGACTGAGGACGCGAGCTTTATCGACGACCTGGGCGCTGACAGCCTCGACATTGTCGAGCTGGTCATGGCGTTTGAAGAAGAATTTGGCGTCGAGATCCCCGATGATGCGGCTGAGAAGATCAGCACCGTCTCGGACGCGATCAAGTACATCGACGAGAACAAGGGCTGATCCAGCCCACTTTCCGCACCAGCCCCAAGCCTGTCTGGGGGTTGAACCGCGGGAACCGAGACACGAAATCTGACAGGCTCAGTCCCGCCGCGGGTCTGGGCCTGTCGCATATCCGGAGAAGCGCATGCGCCGCGTAGTGGTTACAGGTTTGGGTCTGGTCACTCCCTTGGGGGGCGATGTCGAAACCACCTGGGCAAACCTGCTTGCCAGCAAATCCGGCGCTGGCCCGATCACCCGTTTCGATGCCAGCGATCAGAAGTGCCAGGTCGCGTGCGAAGTGAAGCCGGCTGACCACCCATGGGGATTCGATCCCAACAAGCGGGTTGATCACAAGATCCAGCGGCAGGTCGATCCGTTCATCATCTATGGCCTCGATGCCGCTGGCCAGGCGTTGGAAGACGCTGGTTTGACGGAGATGGACGAAGACCTCAAGCTACGCACTGGTTGCTCGATTGGCGCCGGCATCGGCGGTCTGCCGGGGATCGAGGAGGAATCGATCGTCCTCCACGAAAAGGGCCCTGGCCGCGTCAGCCCGCACTTCGTCCACGGCCGGATCATCAACCTGATTTCCGGGCAGGTTTCGATCAAGTATGGCCTGATGGGGCCGAACCACGCTGTGGTGACCGCCTGTTCGACCGGCGCGCATTCGATTGGCGATGCTGCACGGATGATCAAGGATGGTGATGCCGACATCATGCTGGCGGGCGGCGCTGAAAGCACCGTCAACCCCTTGGGCATTGCCGGCTTTGCGCAGGCTCGCGCGCTGAATTGCAGTTTCAATGACCGCCCGGAACAGGCCAGCCGCCCCTATGACAAGGACCGCGATGGGTTTGTCATGGGTGAGGGCGCCGGGATCGTCGTGCTTGAGGAATACGAGCACGCCAAGGCGCGCGGCGCGAAGATCTATGCCGAAGTGGTCGGCTATGGCCTGTCGGGCGATGCCTATCACGTGACCGCGCCACACCCCGAAGGGAAGGGCGCTGAACTGTCGATGCGGATGGCGATGCGCAAGGCTGGTTTGCAGCCAGGTGACATCGACTACGTCAACGCCCACGGCACCTCGACCATGGCGGATACAATTGAGCTCGCGGCGGTAAAGCGCGTCCTGGGCGATGATCTGTCCGGTGCATCGATGAGTTCCACCAAGTCGGCGATCGGTCACCTGCTCGGCGGCGCTGGCGCGGTTGAGACGATCTTCTGCATCCTCGCCATTCGCGACCAGGTTGTCCCGCCGACGCTCAACCTCGACAATCCGGACGAAGGTACCGAAGGTGTCGACCTTGTTCCCAAGGTGGCCCGCAAGCGCAAGGTTCGCGCCGCGCTCAACAATAGCTTCGGCTTTGGTGGGACCAATGCCTCGGTGATCGTCAAGGCCATCGAAGACTGATGCTGGGGCGGCGGGGCAGCCGGCCGCTGTTCGCAGCGGCGTTGCTCGCGCTTGCCGCGCTTACCTGGCTGGTCGGTGGGTGGTTCTCCGCTGGCCCGCTCAAGCAGGATACGGCCTTCCTGGTTCCGGACGGGGCCAGCCTCTCGGGTGTGGCGTCCCGGCTTGAGGCGCAAGGTGCGATCAGCAGTGCCAGCTCGTTTCGGATCAGGGCGCGGATTTTCGGGGCGGGAACCCCAATCAAGGCTGGCGAGTTCATGCTGCCCAAGGGCGCCAGCGGATCGCGTATCCTCTCGATAATCCAGGGTGACGAGGTCCTGCGGCGCTTTGTGACGATCCCGGAAGGCATGCCTTCGATCATGGTCTACGAACGGCTGATGGCGAACAGCCAGCTAACCGGATCGATCGAGGTTCCGGCGGAAGGGTCGGTCCTGCCCGATACCTATGAGATCGACCGCGGCGAAAGCCGCGCGGCGGTGCTGCGACGGATGCAGGCGGCAATGCAAAGCACCCTTGCCGAGCTGTGGGCCAAGCGGAGCGCGAATACGGTCGTAACAACGCCCGCCGCGGCGCTGACCCTCGCAGCTATCGTCGAAAAGGAAACCGGTAAGCCCAGCGAGCGGCGGATCGTGGCCGGGCTCTATTCCAACCGCATTCGTCAGGGTATCATGCTTCAGGCCGATCCGACGATCATTTACCCCATCACCAAGGGCAAGCCGCTTGGCCGACGGATCCGGCAGAGCGAGATCCAGGCAGTCAACGATTACAATACCTACACTATGATCGGCCTACCCAAAGGACCGATTACCAACCCGGGCCGAGCATCGATCGAGGCCGTGCTCAACCCAGCGCAAACGGATGTCCTGTACATGGTGGCGGACGGGACGGGTGGCCACTTGTTCGCCAAGACCCTTGAAGAGCACAACGCGAATGTTGAACGCTGGTTCACCATTCGCAAGGCCCGCGGGGACTTTTAAAAGCCCCCGCGTGTCTCGCATCAGGGTTCGACGATCTTGAACCCGCCAGGGATGGGTTCGATGGCGTTCAGCCATGCCTCAGCCGCTGCTCGATCCCCTTCAACCTTGACCCCCATCATTTCCAGCTGGCCCAACGGCATCTTCAGGAAGAGCAGGCCCAGCAATGCGCGCCGGGGACCGGTAATCGTCACGGTGGGTTCGGCGATCGGCTTCATCCGCCCAATCATGGTGGTGTGGGTGATCTCGATCCCGGCAGTTTCCTGGCGCTCGGGCATGACAATGTTGATGCCCATTGTCTTGCCGCCAAGCTTTACCGGATCGAACCGGGTCGAAACCGAATCGAGCAGTTCCTGTGTCGGTACAGCTGCGATCATATCGGCATTTTGCGAGGAACTGGGCCGCACATTCACGCCCTGACGGAGCTCTTTAGCGCCCGAAAGGAACTGATTGCGCCAGATCGCGCTTTCGGCCTGGTAGCCCTGCTGCTCCAGGCTGTCAGCGAGCAAAAGGCGAGCAGCCTGGTTCGCCGGGTCAGCAAAGACAATCTGGCTGAGAAGATCGGATGACCAGCGATAATCTCCCGCGTCAAACGCCTTCTTCGCAGCGGCAAAGGCCTTCTTAGCTCCCCCCATCGCCACCATCATACGCTTGGCGCGCTCAACCGGTGGATAGGCATTCAGGTTGGCCGGGTTGCCATCATACCAGCCCAGATAGAACTGATAGACTGCCTTGGAATTGTGGTTGTAGGTCCCGTAATAGCCGTGGTTAAACCAGTCCTTTGCGATTTCCGGCGGCTGCTTCAGTGCCTCAGCAATCTCGGTCATGGTCTCGCCCTTGTTCATCAGGCGGACGGTCTGGTCATGAAGATACCGATAGTTGTCGCGATTTGAGGCGAGGGCGCTCGTCACCTCGCCATTGCCAAAACGCGGCCAACAGTGGCTTGAAATCAGCGTATCGCTGCGGCCTCCCCAGGTTTGCAGCGCTTCATCAATATAGTTCGCCCAAATGCGGGCATCACGCACCTTGGCGCCGCGCGGGGTCAGGATGTTGTGGAGCGAACAGGTGGTCATTTCCGCCGAAAGGAACGTGCGCGTTGGCGCGATATAGACGTTCAGTTCAGACGGCGCTTCGCTGCCGGACACGATCTGAAATTCAAGCGGCACGCCATCCACAATCCGGCTCTCACCGGTCTTGGCGATTGTGTCGGTCGGCGCGATCAAGGTGATCTCGGCACCAGAAACCCCGGCGCCAATTCCGCTGCCGATCTGTCCCTGCGGGCCAGGGGGCAGGCCCGTCCCAAACTGGTAGTTCACCCGGCGGCCCATTGCCGCACCCGCCATGATGTTCTCGGAAACGGTTTCCGCCATGAAATGGGCTGGTGCGATAACTGCGACCTTGCCGGACTTGACCTCAGCCTCATCCACCACGCCGCGGACACCGCCAAAATGATCGCCATGGCTATGGCTGTAGATCACGGCACTGACGGGTCGTTTGCCCAGCTTTTCGTTGACAAGGTCCAGTGCGGCCTTGGCGGTTTCGCGGCCTGTCAGTGGGTCGATCACGATCCAGCCCGTGGCCCCGCGGACGATCGTCATATTGGAAATATCGAAGCCACGGACCTGCCAGACCCCATCAGCCACCTGGAACAGACCGTGCTGGCGAAGAATGCCGATATGCCGCCAGAGCGACGGATTAACCGTATCCGGGGCTGCCCCGGCGACGAATTCATAGGCGGCAAGGTTCCAGACTGGCCGACCGTCAGCCGCTTTGATGAGCGGATCGGCACGTGTGCCAAGAAAGCCCTGGCGGGCAAACCTGCTATCCCGGTCGTCTTCATTGGGAAGCGCTGCACTCGCCGCGCGCTGCGCGGCCAGCGTCGCCGGGCTAGCGGGCTTCGGGGCATCCGGCGCTGGCGCTTGCGCCAGCAAGAGTGGTGCCAGGGTCATTAGAGCAGTGCCGCTAAACCGGCGGTGGCGCATTGCCGTCATAATTCAATCCTCCCGCTTGCAGCCTGTGATCGTCAGCCGATTCGGGCAAGTTGCTTTGATTGATCGTCAAAGGCGATGACTGAAACCACATCGTTGCACTAGCTCGATCACTGCTGACTGCCTATCGACGGCCATCCCTCGGATCCCGGAACGGCTTGGCGGCGTTCTGAGGCAGGGGCGGCAGACATACCCCCCTCCCAGTCTGCCGCCCCCAAGGGTATAGTCAGCATATGGCGTTCGAACCGTTCATCGTTACAGCGGAACTGCCGCCAGATATACTCAAGCGCGCCAACGCTTTGCGGCAGGCACACTTTCCGCCGGAACGGAACCATCTGCATGCCCACGTGACCTTGTTTCATGCGCTGGCGCCCTCGCTTCGCGAGGAACTGCCAGGGGTGCTTGCACGGATTGCTGGGGAGCATGCTCCGCCCCAGGCGGAACTGAACGGCCTCATGAACCTCGGGAAAGGGACGGCACTGTCGCTGCGCAGCCAGGCAATGATCGCGATCCGCGACGAAATTGCTGACCTTTTCCACGGAATGCTGACCCTGCAGGACCAGCACAGGCCGAGATTGCATATCACAATCCAAAACAAGGTCTCGCCAGAGGCTGCTCGGGTCTTGCAGGCAGAACTCGCACAGACGATTGAACCTTGCGAGTTTTCGTTCCCGGGCCTTGGTTTGTACCGCTATTGCAACCCCCACTGGGAAGCTGTCGGCGTCTGGCCATTCCGCGGCAAAGTGAGTGGTTGACGAGCGCTGCGCCGCACCCTAAGTGGCCCGCCTGCCGGGGCACTTTGTGGTGCCAAAGCCTGTTCGGGGCGGAGTAGCTCAGCCGGTTAGAGCAGCGGAATCATAATCCGCGTGTCGGGGGTTCGAGTCCCTCCTCCGCTACCAACCCTCACCAATTACCGCTGGCATAGGGTCACGCGTTCAGGCGTGCCGCATGCCATGCGACATGTTCGGCCATGAAGGTCGAAATAAAGTAATAGGAATGGTCGTAGCCCGGCTGCATGCGAATGGTCGCCGGGATGCCGGCCTTTCGGCAAGCCATGACGAGGAGCCCGGTCTTGAGCTGCTCGTGCAGGAAGTTATCGGCATCGCCCTGATCGACCAGCAGAGCTGGAAGCCGCGCGCCATCCTCAATCAAGGCGCAGGCATCGTATTCACGCCATGCAGCGCGGTCTGGCCCTAGATAGCCATTTAGCGCCTTGTCTCCCCAAGGGCAGTTAAGTGGGCTGACGATCGGCGCAAAGGCGCTGACCGAGCGAAACCGATCGGGATTGCGCAGGCCGATGGTCAGCGCGCCGTGCCCGCCCATCGAATGGCCGGTGATGCCTTGCCGGCCCATGTCCACCGGGAAGTTTGCGGCAACCAGGGCAGGAAGCTCCTGCTCTATGTAACTGCGCATCTGGAAATGGTCGGCCCAGGGCTGTTGCGTTGCATCAACATAGAACCCGGCGCCCTTGCCGAAGTCATAGGCCTCATCATCTGGCACATCGTCCCCGCGCGG
>JACCDI010334031.1_pt1 | contig 11095 bp, 4 predicted proteins | sample 7442791 | NCBI WGS metagenome assembly JACCDI01 (sample SAMN15323434, study PRJNA562643) | freshwater metagenome | isolation source: river surface water | place: USA:Blue River Watershed | collected 2017-08-15
GAGACAGGAAAAATTTAAGCAAAGCAGTTTCCAAAAGCGGGTCGAAAGCAGTGGACGATGGGAAGGAAATATTTAAAATTCAACTCGCAGCGCTTCCTGCGGGGATGGAGGACGTACTCACTCCAATGCTACTTTACAACTCGGATAGAACTACAAAAACTTTCATTCATCCCCCCTCTCCATCCGAAAAGGATGAAGACGATGGAGGATATTTCACTATCAAAACGATGATTACCAAGAGTGGAACTAGTGGCGCTCTTGGTACCACAGGGGGTCAAAAGGTAAGAAATTTTTAATGAAAAGACATTTCACTCCATGATCGATTCCTTGTTTTCATGCTATTTGTGCTCTATGTTCACCCCACATCTAGGCTTATTTCTGGGGAATCGTGACAAAGAACAAAACTGGACCCAACATAATTAGCATTGATTTGAAAGCTGGTTTGGCCCCCACTCAATCTTGGTAGGGCAATGTAACGATATCGAATCAAAGATGATTTCGTTGTATTTGAAATCAACTACCATACCCAACTTTTTCTGTAGTTTTAAACGTTGTTCTAACGACACAGATGATTCTGTTCAGCCTTTTCATATGATCTCAATGCAGTGGAAAGTGTTCACCCAACCCAACTTTAGATTCGTTGTAGATAAAATTCATTCAGCTTGTCGTACGAAAAAAAAATTGATTTTGAAATGATGCTCGCTTAGCTATTATGTAAGCTTGAATGGAAAAAAAGAATGAGTAGAAAACATGATCCACGAACTGTATTGAATTGTCATTTTTATGAAATGATAAATAATCATTGCCGTTAACGCATATGTTTGGCCTAGTTCCAGTTTTTGGTTTGTATCCTTCAAAGACAACAAGGAATCTGGATGTTTTAACTTTAACATTTGGCTAAAGTTTCATTGTGTCCAATTTCACAAATATTTGCAATGATCATATCTCACAAACAAAAAATTCTCTAGGTCAATTATTTTGATGCATTTAATTTCTTATTTTATGGCTCAAATTATAGATGTGAACAAGCTACTCAACAACTCTTTAGGATGTTGAGTTATTCATGAAGAACTTGCACCCAAATATTCAGAAAGGATGAGATGACAAAAAATTGTTTTACTAGTATCTCAATGTTGTAAAAATATAATCAATGGAATTTTTGATCTACTTGTACTTCCCTGATCCTGGTAAAACATTGTTTTCAAAGTCCAAAAGTAACTGCAATGTTATTGTCTTCTATGCTATAATTACAAAGAAAAAATCATGATTTGATGGATGGTATCCTTCTCCAAACTCCATGAAGATGATATTATGTCTTTTATTCCTAGTATGAATTCAAATATTGGCCAGTAAGTGGTATCAAATATGTGGAAATATGATGATCCAATTTATTGATTTTGAATGATAAAAATTATCAATAAAATGATAAAGGAGACCAATTCAAACTGTCAGATCAAAATTCCACTTAATCTGCTGTATGACTCAAGTTGGTAGGATTGCTTTACTTCTAGGTGATTCACATGTTATCTGCATGAATAAGCACTTCAGTTGACATCTTAATCAACAAATCTGTCCAAGGTAAGGACACATTGGATGTCCATAGTCCAAAGTAGATTAAAGTGTATCTTCCATGCAAAGGCAGAAGGTTGTTCTGCATATTAATTTTGGGTGAATATGTGGTTTGTGATATATTCCATGTCCTTCGAATTATCTGTTTGATATAGCTGTCAAATATTATGTGCTGGCGCCAAGCTCAGTCACTTGGTAACTCAGACAACCTTTAAATTTTGAGAATGTTTGAAAGATGCCTAAACTTGGACAGGTGTGATTTCAAATGCAGCAGAGAACATACTACTTTATGTTATGGGCCAATGCACTCATTCTTCATAGTAGGAGATTATGGTTACTTGTTGTGTGATTTCATGTGAAACACCTAAGCTTACTAAATTATTTTAGTAATGGAGTTGAAATATTGTTTCCATCTTATGAGTGTTGTATTTGGGCATATGCCTTTTGCTTAGACCCAATAAAAATTATATCAAAAATCATGTCCCTTTTGGATATTGTTGCACAATATGTAGTGCAAGTCTGTATGATAGGTGCCCCAAGCTGCCTAAGAGCCAATAATATGAAAAATCTCAATGATTTTTACGCCAAATAGGTCACTGTCTTCAACTCTATTGGTAGATAGCAAATATTATTCCAATTGCTAATGGATTTTTGAAAGTGGTATCAATTGCTCACTCAGCAAAAAAAACGAATTTAAAATTTAATTCTGTTGTCAGCAATGGCTTTCCATTGTTGCAGGTATTTGCTCAACTGATATTTTGTGTTGCATAGAAACCTGTTGTCAAACACTTATTTTCATTTCTATAATTGTTTTTTAATTCTGGATCAGAATCTCCTACATTTGATTCTGTTACATTTCAAACCAGTCAGTTGCAGCAACTAAGATAGTAATATCCATCAAGTTGAAACTATTATTCTCATTAAATTTCATCTTGCATATTCCAATAAAATTGATAACCAATGTTCTTTAAAGTAATTGTTCTGCTTTCTTAGGAGGTAGCTATCCAAACTTGATAGTTTTTGACTTGCTACTCTGGCAAAACATGCTTCAGTATAAGTGCTTACTTTGGGAAGTATACATGCCTCTCAAATGAATGTTAAACTAAATATTCCCTATACGTCTGAAAACTCTATATCACTGCGTAAGGTAGTCGTATGATTCAATTACTTCACTAAATCAATTCAATGATAGCATTAAATTCAATAAATTTGTCAACATTCACCAATTTTTTGTGTCACTCAGCAACATTTTGATTTTAATTTAGTGGTAAGCATTAGTACCATATCATCATCAATTAGTAGTAAAGGTTATACCACACAGTTGTCATTGATTGTAACAAGAGCAATATTAAAGAGTATACATACAACATTTAATCTGCCAATAAAAAATGAAATCAGGTATACTTGCTTTTTTAAAGTCACAGTCTTATTAGTGAAGTCATCAAATTTTCAATTACGGTCTAAACCAAGTAATGATTAGTGACTAATCCCAAAATTAATACAGATTCAATGAATACAAAATATCCTTTCATTTTCTATACTATTCAAATCAATTGATGGTGTTCTAATTCAATTCATTCTGAAATTCAAATTTAAATTTGATCATTCAAAGTAATTATTCACTTTTAGGTGTCTTATATATCTCTGTTTTTGATCTAATTATTTTACTACATTACTTTAACAACATGCCTATATTGTCTATTTGTTTCTTAAATATCTTAGTAAAATAGGGTAAGATAATTGATTCATTGCCATTGCTGTATGAAAAGTCTCCAGATAAATCTGGATATTAAATATTTTCCATGTATTGGTTGTTTCACAAATACTAACTTGTTGCTGCAACAAGAGCACTGAGAATAGCCTCAGAATCCCTCATGGCAATTAGAATCATCCCAATTGCACGCAGCTCTTGCTATCAAAATAAACAGCATAAAACATCTTTCCTTTGTTTCAAGACACTGATGCATTTAACTTGATTAGACTGGCAAATTTCCCATTCTTCATTCTCGTCTAATCATAACTTAGAGATGATGCTAAAAAATTCCATTCTTGTCTTGTTCCTGTTTTCCTTGCTTTATTTTTCCATTTTTTATTGTGATCCTTACAATGAAGAAGAGTATTTACTTTGTTGCTGACATAGACAAAATCAAGCAAAGAATTGTTCCTATTCTCTTTGAAAATATTCATGAGTTTGATTCTATGACTTAATAAAATAGTGATCCTTGCAACAAATTTACATGTTCAATCATGCAGTGGTTGGTAGAATCCATTTCCTTGTTGCTTTCTTCCATGCAAGGAACCATCATATTTTTGCACATGTAATCTTCTGTAATGATGTACGAAAATTGAGGCTAAAGACTTAGCATAAAACATTCAAAACTCACTAATACATATTCTTTTAGTCTTTGTGTTGCAATGTGTATTAGACTACAATGTTTTATATTACTGATTCATTTTAGTCACTTTACTAGGGCAAGAGATTCCATTTTTCAAAATCTTGTGACAAATTGTTCCCTTGACTTCACTTCATGAAAGATAATTGCTGAGCATGAATTTTATGTACCCTCATAACTGAAGAATTGAGTCATTGATGAAGACTAGTTAGTTGTTTTTTCATGGAATCTATTAATAGACTTACTAATCGATATGGTCATTCCTCTGCTCTGCCCAAAAAACACTTTCATCTTCCTTTTCATAATTTGTTTAAAATGTTTGTCAGCTCTACTATTCAATCATGAAACAATTGATTTTTGTGTTTCTTATATTAATTTTGTCTGTTATCATCAAAACTGTCACTAAGTATTTGGCGACAAGAGGCTTGGTGACACTGCTTTCAGCGTTGGTTCCATAGATTTTATCCAATTTAACAATTGGATCGATTGAAATACCTCCTTCTCATGACAAAAAAGATCTTATGTGTGGACCATAAGGTCACATACTGTCTGTTTATCAGTCAAAAATCGTCATTTCTCAAAGCCTCTGATATCAGACATATCAAAGCTTTAAAAAAGCCTCATAATGGGTGGTGTACCTCTTTGTTCATATCATGCATAAACCAGAATAGGAAAAGCTGATCAGAAATTTTCAGTCAGAGTATGTTTTTTGGGCCATTTTTGTATCTGTCATGTTCCAAACATATACCAAATCATGTACCAAGTCAAAAATAAAAAACATATACAAAATCATACACCAAATTAAAATCAAAACAGCAAAATTTTAGAAATCCATTTTTTGTATTTGCATGTTTACAGCTCAAAAATCAATACATGCTTTTTAGTTTTTCCTTTGCAAGCCTTGATGTATTGACAAATGGCTGGTGCATTTGCTTTCATCAGGTTGAGACGCTTGTCCTTGGGGAGTCCGCAAGTTTTCATCTCAAAGATAGCTTGACCCTGTTTGGTCCCAGGGTTAATGTTTCCATGATGAGGGTTCACTTTCCACTCAATTGGAGCTGCGGTTGTTCCGGTTGTTGCTGCCAATATTGCATTTAGACTTGGTTGAGAAAGTTGACTTGGAATCAGCTAAATTTCAGGAGTGTTCGAGTTTGATCAAAGCAAGCAATGATGCATTCAACAAGTGGTCAATTCAATTCAATAATCAGCCGGTGAGAAATCACAAAGCTGGTTGTCAATTTGTAGCAAGGGAAGAGAGATCTGATAAACTGAGACAAAGCAAAGATTGAACAGAAATGGAAAAGAAACAGGGAGCTAATTGAATAGCAGTAACGTAGTAGAATCGACTTTATTCTCTGAAAAAGTGAGCTTATTTTTAATTGTTTCTGATTTTCAAAAATAAGGATTTAAATACTTGAACAAAATAGTTCATTCAAAAATAGTAGTGAGATATCATGGGGTATATTCCCACATGCTGTGAATTTGTTGTTTTCCTGTTGAACCAAATTGGGTTAGAGCAATAATTTTTGGGTAATCAACAGGATTGTAAATACTCTGTTGCAATTGTTTGAACTAATTATATTTTTCCAATTGTGCTGGCATTGTTGAGTACACTGTAACAACCATAATATGTAACATACTTAGTTGTAAACTACAGCATACCTTTGTATATTTTGACATACAGAGTTCTTTCAATAATTCATGGATTTACAACAGATTTTTCCATATGAATCAGTAGCATTGAGTTAAGCAAAATATTGGAGATGCTACAATACATCTGATGAAGAATTGGCATTGAATTCCTACTCGCCTTCTGTTTGTGTTTCTTCATTGCTTGTAGTGTCACATTTGTATTGAATATAATAGCATGAAACAAACATAGTAACAATTTGAAATTAAAATGGTTTGGTATTTTTCAACATTGAAAATGCTATTATGAAAAATTTCACAGTTACTTGTGTTGTACAGTGTTACTGGTTTCTTGATGATTTGACCTTTTGTAGTTGTTAGGTGGGGACAATGGTATTTATTAATGATGAAAATTTAGTAAACATCCAAAATGATAAATAGTAAACAAGTTGAAACAAATATGTTTACACAATTGCCAATTTTTTTTGACTTGCCATGCTTTGTAGCCATGAAATTATATCTATTGTAGCAGCTGTAAATTCAGAAAGACATTGTGATGAAAAAAATAGTAGAGTAGAAGTAATGATAGATCTTCTCCTGTGTAACTTAGCACCATTTGTTATTCATTATAATCACTTCTGTCAAAGAAAGAATGTTTGATTTGTAAAAATTTCTTGTCTGTTCAATACTACTTGAAGTAGACAAAATATTCAGCAGTCGATTATCATGTTTTTTGATAAATAAATTTTCAGTTATTTACTTTTTGCACACATGGTTGATTCCCATGTTCAAAGTAGTCTATTGTGTCAGGCTTAATGTTTACTTATATTCTCAACAAAGAAGTTTTTGTGATTATTTTCTGTCACATTAATAACACATTCAGAGTCTGTACTTCTCAGCAGTATATCATTTGTCAAGTAAAATAAGTGAGTGGTAAAATATAACAATCAATATATAGTATTAATTAATTATCTTGTAACAACAAAGCAATGTAGTTATGTGGTAAAATATAATGTTCAATACGTAGTATTAATCACCTATTTTTGTAACAACAAAGAAAAATGTTTAACTGATAAAATGAAACATTCAACAGATAGTATAAATTATTTATTTTTGTAACAACAAAGAAAGATATTTTTGCTACACTAGTACATGAATGCTAGTCATCAACCAATGCAACTATTAAAAATGAGGGTTCCATCTCACAGATCATCAGCTCATCATAGATCCCAGTGATGGAACAACAATAACAAGTGCCTGATTTTTTATTTTGGACACCAAAAATTCAAGCGTTGTTCAAGACTGATCAAAATCATTTCTAAAACTACATTCCTGATATTTCCTATCATTGGCCTTAGAAAATAATTCAAGACTTTTACAATATTAGTGGCAATATTCCAGTCTAAATTTCAAACAAATTGCAACTCTTTCTCATTTTCCCAATACCCAACACAGTATTCCAATCATTTTCACTAAAATAGTTTCAAACACACCTTCCAAGTCTCAAAAAAGTCTCAAATATATATATTTCAGTAACACGAATAATTTAATACTTTTCAATAACCAGTGTAGAAAAATGGTGTGCAAATTTTATCCCTTTGCTGTGCATTTTCTCAATTTTCACAAAAATTCATACTTTAACAGCAACCAAAACCAACTCAACAATAAACAATGTCAAACCAATTCCCATTTTTTAAAATCAATTCTCAATACAAATCTACATTAAAATTTTTCCTATCTAACATTCTTACTCTTGTCAAGCAATTTGGGATGATAAGACAAATATTACTTCTGCGCTTGTGAATATTTGCCTCACTTCTCTCCAAATTCTAAACTTACCTTTTTGTCAAATTCTTTCCTATAACATTTGTTTCAGTCTTTCACTGTCATTCCACCCACTGTTGGGATCCTGCAAAGGTAATTGTGGCAAGATGCAAGAGTGAAGAAATAAAAAAAACAAAAAACTTTCTCCACAATTGTCACTACTGGTGACATGATTCTTACAGTTTTACAATGTGGTTCTTTGAAACCTGGTAGGGGTCATCATCCAATATAAGGCTGTGATATTTTAGCAGCAATCTACAATATCATTTTTTCTGGCTTTTGACTTTCTTGATGATTGCTTTGGCTTGCTGTTTTGTGCAGATTTAGGTTTTTCTGCAGATTTGCTGCATTTCCTTCAATTTCTCCCAACCATATTTTATAGTTTATAGTTTATGGCAATCATGGTAAACAATTTAAATGAATTCCTTCACAATCTTGTCAATTCCTTGTTGCACCATTATACATAACATTTTATGGTTAGACAACATGGGTAGGTAGTTTTCTTCCAAAAATTTCAAAAACAAAGTAACAGTTGAAAGTCAACACTTAACACTTCTAAAACAGATAAAGAAGGAACACAATGATCTCACACATCTCTCTCCTCCATACACCATAATGCCTCATCATGGATAGCTTCAACATCCTTCATCACCAACGCACCTTGACATAAAACAGGAACAGTCTTGCAGCTTCCTATTGAAACAACATTTTTGATGGATCCAATTTTTCTGAATTTTACATCTGTCACTAAAATGATGCCTTCGCTTTTTTCAATATCATAGAACTGAAGTCCCTATTTTCCCAACCAAATGAGCAAAAGAACTTGGACTTAACGATATCAATGGCAGTGCTTCTTTGCTTTGAAGATTTAAAACTTTTTCCTATTCCTGCCTACATTGTCTCCCCCCTTCACTCTCAGCAATGACTGTGTGTCTGTGTATGTGGGTAGTATCTACTTTTATACCAACCTTTCTTAAAGAAAAGACTTTTCTGGTAAAATGCCCCTCCCTTTCCCTAAAAATTTCATTATCATTTTGATCCAACCTCCCTCCCCCACTCAACATATCAGCCTCCCTCACCACATTAATTATGTCACTCTATTCACTTTCCTTTCCTCAACATAGGAATCTTCAGTTAGGGCATAAGTGTCAGGTTGTGAAATAACATTTTTGAGAGAAAACTGTCACAATTATCATCAACAAAATCATTCAACTTTATTGGAACACCCAATAAATCCCCCTCACCTGATCCATCCATTTGAACCAGATCAATGTCAGTTTCTTCATCACTTTTGAAATAATTTGAACATTTGGATTTGAATCAGACTTCTTGGCCTTAATATCTTTTACACTTCCTTTTGAAAACATTGTCTTGGGTGAAAGGCAACTTCACTGTTTGGATGATTTTTCCCTTGTATATTGCAAGATTTTGACTATTAAAATTGTTTTGGGATGGGAACAAGAAATTTTTTCTATTTGAGAAGATGAGGTTGAAAACTTAAAAAACCTGATTCATACATGAAATCAAACCTGAAAATCACACACAAATCAATATTAGACATCTATAAATTGGCCAAAAAAGGAATTATCAGTATGGATTATATTACTTTGTTGTTATGAGGAGTAATCTTTGTTGTCTAGAAGATAGGGAAAGCTTATCTGGTTTTATGATACCAGAATATGATGATCAAATTCATATTGCATGTGCAAAAAGCTTGAGATGTGTTTCAAGGTGTGTTAATGTTACATTTTGAGATACATCAAACCACAAAAAAGAATTTGGTGTTCCTTTTTATTCCATTCAAACATTAGAAAATTACATTGATACAGTTCCCAAAAATCACAAAATGGAGTCAATAACTAGATAAAAATTCTAATTTTGAAACATATGGTCATAGTTTTATATTTTTAATCCTCATGGAATTTTGTGTAAGATATTGTTAACAAAGTTTTGACTGTGTGAAATCAATTGTATTATGACCAAATTTCTTCTGCAGATTCATTTCAATCTATCAAGTTTTTTCAATTCTGGTTAAAAAAAATAATTTATCACAACAAGATCTGTAGACATAAATATGTATGTAAAATAGGTACTTTCCACCCAATGTTAATATTTTTAATGTCAAAAACATTGAACAGTTTTCGACATTTATTAAAGTTTTCTTCTATTCATGTTTAAAAAACTACACTCTTAATGAATGATGACTGTCCATGATACTCATTTTTTACTGAATTCATACATATTTTCAACATGTTTTTGTGGCATGGAATTCCTTGTTTTTACATGATACATTTTGAGCAGAGGTCTGACAATAATTCAAATAGAAGCAAGGATTTTTTAAGCAGAATTGTCACTTACCTCCAAGATACTATAAATATTATCAGGTTGAAAAATCAAGCACCATGGTAAGTCAAAACAAAGAAAAGAACACAAGGCCTAACCCAAAGATATGAAAATAAATGACAAAATCTCCAACAAAAACCATAACATCATTAGCTACAAATATTTACAGAGTAAAAAATGCAAATATTATATAATGCAAGTATTGAAAATACAATCACAATAGATATTTTTGATATGTGTGATCATCTTCACCACAATGAGGGGATGTGCACCATTTTACCTCCAATGGCTTGTATCTCTAACAAATTACAAACAAAAATCCAAACAGAGATGAAATGAAAAATATCTAAATAAATTCACCAATGAAACCATGATTTTAGCAATTACAGAGTCTGCTGTTTTTGTTCCTGACTTTAAAAATGCTAAATTATATTCATTAGGTATCAATGAGAGGATTATTGGACACAGAATTTTAAACAGAATGGTCATTAATACAAATAACCTGACCAAAGGGGAGCTTGGGGGGTGTTTTACTGTCCAATGTCACCCCTCCCAGACATATGTACTATGAAATCAATAATAACAAATTGAATATATTCGCATAATCTTTCTAATCCTTGTTCAACTCTTAAATAACATTGCAATTCAGGTATTCATTTCAGGTCACTGCTCAAGATGTTGCCACAGTTGTTGATACTGCAAATAGAACCTTGAGGAATCGTGGTCTTTGAGGAACAAATCAGTGATTGATATAGATTATATCAATAAGAAGAAGTGAGAGAACAAGAGCCTTTTGTTAAGAAGAAGATTATTAATGACACTTACCTGACAATGTTGCTGTTATTGAGTTTATAGTTCATGGTAGGGGGAAGTTGAATTTATTATTGTGAACATATTGAATTTGGACAGACTATTTTTTCATGGATAACTGGGAGAGTGGTGGAGGGTGAATGAAAAGATCTCCCTTCATTCTGGTGCTCTATATTAAAGATCATATACATAATGAAACACTGATAATTTTTGTATGCATTTTTACTAGAGTATGATAATAATTGGAGGACAACAGCTGTTCTGACATGGTCAAAAATTGTGTGTTGAATAATTTTCCTTCTGGGGACCTAGTCTATTGTAAAGAAATGGGTCTAACAATACAATCTTGAGGAGTCATTTTCTTTGTACATTTTTTGTGAAACCTTATTTTCTGTGCTCTATTCAGTACTTATTTTTTGTCAAACTTGGCTTTCAAATTGTATACCTACAAATAATTTTACATAAGTTCTACAGAGACTTCTACACTCTGATAAAGAGAAGAATATAATCTTTTTCTAGGTATATGA
>JACCDI010109346.1_pt1 | contig 11094 bp, 10 predicted proteins | sample 7442791 | NCBI WGS metagenome assembly JACCDI01 (sample SAMN15323434, study PRJNA562643) | freshwater metagenome | isolation source: river surface water | place: USA:Blue River Watershed | collected 2017-08-15
ATAATTGCCGTGTATGCTGCGATTATACCAGCAATTACCCCCGCTGTTGTGCCGACTATCAGGAACACTTTCCATGCGCCTATCGTATTACGGACGATTTTGATTTCCGGTGCGCCGTTATCGACATCGATAATATTGACTACTTTTTCAACTAATTCATTTGTGACAGCCATGTTCACGGTCATATCGGCGATAGACCTTGCTAGAATTATATTGGATTCAGTAAGTTGCCTTGTTGTGTCGTCCCTGCGCCTACCGTGTTCCTCATGCTGCTTGTGCAATAACTCACATTCAAATCGATGCTTTAGTAATTCATTTATGTCTGTCCGCATCTCTTTAATTTCTGTCGTTATCAATCCTGACTGTAAATCCGCCATTTTAGAGCCTTTTCAATAGTTAATATGTGGTAAAAATCACACCAAGAATTGCGGAACTGTGGTAATCATTCCGCCGTTAGGATCATTTTTTACAGAGGCACCCGTGTTCGGGCTTATGTACGCGGTGCCTTTTGCGCCGTTCATATCGTCTCGAAAACGATTCCAGTTATACCGCGCACCCACTACCCCATCGATAGTAGTTCTAGAAGTATTATCGTTGATAATATATTGATAAATAGCTATATTGGTCTTCAGCCATATTAACCTATCCATTATGAATTGAAAATCAGGAGGATCTTGTGATATCAACTGGCCCGATGCATTAAAGTTCGGATTTTCGATAACGGTAGTAGGAGCCGAAGGGAAATTCCACAGATCGTTCGGAGCCGGATTAGTCGCAGTATTAGGGCGAGTGTAGTATCCGGTTCTAGAATCCTGATCTAGGCCCTGAATCTGGTTACAAATTACCACTTTGTCGGCGGCGTAGTTACGGGCATTCACGATAGACTGGAGCGCCGTTCCGTTGTGGAAATTAGGACCACCTATGCCTAGCGCGTTGACCACACAGCCATCAGGGGCATTGTTATTAGTCATGTCTTGCATATAGGCATTGTCAAACGTCGGCATTTCAATAATAGGGTGCGCTGTAAAAATGTTTTTAATATTCTTCAGCCATTGCAATCTACCATCGAAGAATTGATCCCGGTTATAGTCTGGACTGGCGGCACTGTATTTAATATCAACTATATTGTCCGCGACCGGGATAGGCTCAGTCATGACGATACCGGCAAAACCAGGATGGTCTTTAAATCTGGTATTTAACGCGTCCAGAAATGCTTGAAATCTATCTCGCAATCTGTATATAGGCTGGCCAGCGGCATCGTTGCCAGATAGCCCGTTGCTGAAATATTGCCACCGTAGATGATAGCCCTGGGTATCGGTACCGGTCTGACCCTGAGTAGACTCATAGCCTACCAGTCTGTGATAACGCACCATACCATTAGCATAAGCCGTACCGGTTGCTTGTAGATACGCCGGAAGAATGTGGTCAACAACAGCATCAGCTGGGTCGAAAGTTTTTGTGTCTAAGAGAAAAAGGACTTTTTTATTCTGCGCACTGGCTAGCCCCGAGCGCTGGTATATATTCCCATCATAAGTGGGATTGCCGACCATGTTTAGTAACTGTTCGGTATCGCCCCAGTCATATACCCCCTCAGAGGTTTCTATATCACCCCAACCTATTGACCACAGTATTCCCCTGAACCATGTGTTATGCGCTAACTGCCCGTACACGCTGGTAGTATCAGAAGGGCTATAAGGCCCTGTCGGAAAGTACGTGGCATTGCCAACCATGAACGCGCCTATTTTGGCGTATATACCGGGATAGAAATTCGTCGTGCTCTCAGGAATCGTTTTTATTGCGCCTGAAGTATCACCCCGTGCGTAGAGAGAAAAACCGCCCGCCATATCAATCCTTATTCAATTATAGTCAGTCGTCCGCTGTCTACTTGTACGTAAAAGTTAACGGTGTTCGTAGAGACATTTATTTTAACAGTTTTACCCGCTGTTCCGGTAGCTACCGTACCGGATCCTATAGTAGTTCCCGACGCGATATACCCAGAAGAATTAGACGTAAACAGCCCGGTCTGTACGGAGGCATTGCCTACGTTTCGGAATCCAGCGCGGTACGGTGTCCAGGTATTAGTAGCACTGCTGTACGTCAAGCTTTGCATTGTAGTCGCGTCCAACACAAACGCTATTGTGCGACTAGCCGCTCCTGCGTTCGTGAATACCGAACCGTCAAATATTATCTCGCTGTATATCTTGAGCGCGGGCAACGTGAAAGTGTGCGCTGTAACCGCCGTACCAACCATAGCAAAAATAGGTACGCCCATACTGGCTACCCAGGGAGTTTCTAAGTCAATGACTGTGGTGCTGACTATCCCGCCGGTCTTAATTCGATGGAATGTACCAGTTGTCCAGTTTGTAGGGCTATTGGTCAAATACATGTAACAACCTCCCGCCGCAGACGCAGTTAGGCCGTGGACTGCACTGGACGTCGCTCTAACAGTACCGCCGTTATTAGCTACTGTCCATGTTATACCAGTATTCGGCCAGATTATACGGCGCGTCTCGCCTACTATCCTGTCGTATAAACACTCTCCGTCTAACGCGGTTATGTCCGTGCCATCAGAATAAAAAGAACTAGGAGAGCCGTGAACCCCTGAAGGATTCTTGACGATAAACGCCATGTTCGCCAACGCGCTTGCGCCTGCGGCATACGCATCAGCCAGGGTGTCATACGTCAACGGGCCAGATATTACTGTACCGGACGAATCTGTTAATTTTTTCGTGGAATTATCCCAAGAAACATTCGCTCCGGCCTGTATGCGAATAGCTATTTCTTCATCACTACTGGGCAAAACGCCGGATACATAGACTACTGGCACATTGTAATACGCAGCGGAAACGAGCGTAGGAGTTCCTGTTACACGATACCGTAATACTGTAGCTCCGGCATTAGTATTGCTGGTAATATCGATTGTATCATTCGCAGTAATTACGGATATGAATCCCGATCGATCCCCGGCGTCATTGTCCGTTTTACTAATACGTAGAATAGTAGCGGCGGAAGCCGTAGCCTGATTGAAACGAATCTTACCGGCACCGGGATCGGCGTTACCTGTAGACGCACCGAACAGATATTGGAGTCCGGGTTTATCCCCTTGGGCACCTGTTGCACCCGTAGCACCTGCCAGGCCTGTAGCACCTGTTGCACCTGCCGGACCGGTTTCGCCGGTAGCACCTGCCGGGCCTGTAGCTCCCGTAGATCCTGCCGGGCCGGTCGGACCGGTCGGGCCTGTAGCGCCTTGAGGGCCTGTAGCGCCTTGAGGGCCTTGAGGGCCGGTCGCTCCCGTTTCTCCGGTGCCGCCTTTCGGTCCCTGTGCCCCCGTGTCGCCTTTCTCGCCGGGGTCGCCTTGGGGACCTTCGGTGCCGGTAACGGACAATCCCGGAGTCGGCCATACGCCGCCGGTTTTCGGGCCGAAGATCAAAGAAGGTAAATCGTTTTCCAGTTTTATGTAGAAATCATCGTCATCGCCTTCAGTCGTTGGGTCTGACGTGCCACTCAATATAGTGTTGACCGCTTCACCCGGAGAGCCTACGTAGCTACTCCACAAGCCTGTGAAGTCGCTCGCTACGGGGGGTTCCAGAGGAACGGCTGACACTTTAAATGCTATATAGTTCAGTCTACTGCCTGGTGACAATGAGAATCCAGTACCGTCCGAATCGCTAGCATAGGCGACATAGTTGTAATTATTTGCGCCAACAAGTTCTTGTACGAGTTTTTTATACTGAAATAAACTGGTTACCCAAGACATATGACCCCCTTAATATGCGTAGGTTGCTGCGTTATTAGCTATAAAAGCAAAGTCATCGCTTGGAATTCCTGCTGCCATAGGCGCACCCTTGCTAGAGACCATTCCAGCTGCCGCTTTAGCGTAATTGAGGGAACCATTAGCCACCGTTATTCGGTAGCATTGCCAGCCGGGGACAGCGGGCGAACGAGCCGGATCTAATGACCGGCTGACATAGATGTAGTCTGTATTGGTAATATCATCCATTATCGTAGTGACTGGATGATCTACCATATAAATAACTTTATCTCCAGGGGCTATTGACGCCATTTTTAACTCCTATCTATCGTTAGATCTCGTACCGCCGTACGCACCGAGTGCGGGCAATGTTCTCATGGCCGGATCACGAAGTAATAAAGCCGCTTCTGGTGATATGCCGTTATTAATTAGGTTTCCTATTCCTGCCGCCGCAGCATTAGCCGGTTGAGAGGTGTATAGCCTGGCCACCAAGCCGAAAGGAAGTTTCGCAAGATTTTCCAGGGATAGATTCTGCATCGATCTAGTAGCTGTGCCAGAATCCCCAACAATCGGTTTGAACGCTTCACCGAACCTAGCCGCGTCGTAAAAATCTGATTTATTTTTACCCATCACGTAGCCAGCTTTGTCTTTACTGGCCAGTACATTCGGAAGTGCGGCTTTACTTACGTCCCCTGTGGAAGAATTTACCACACCTGTTCTACTAGTAATAGTCATCAGGTTGCGGTACTGCTTCCGCGCATCATCGAAAAGCTTGGCGGTTTCGCCCGTCAGCCCTTTACGCAAATGCGCATCAGCTACGTCCTTCAATTCACCGAGGGCCATCCCTAGATCTCTGTCGCCTTGCCCCGTCATGTTTTTAAACGAAGCCTTTCCTAGTTTGCTGGCCATTTGTTGTAACTGTTTACCGCTGGCCTGACCGGACTCAACAAGTTCTGTAAAATTTTTTACAAGCGGATTGTCCTTAAAACTCATGTTCGCGGGTAATAATCCCTCGAGGCGCTTGTCTATGAGGTCTATTTTTTGCAGTACGTTAGGGGTCTCGATTTTACGTACTTTATCGTCTGCCACCATACGGTAAACCCCGGATATACGGTCTCGGGCCTGTTCAAGTATGGTCGAATTTACGTAATCGGCCTGTTCGCCTATCGCTTTCGCCGTTTCGCGGTTAAGCAGGCCCGCATTATTGCGCTTGATATCATCGAACGCGCCTGATGTAAACGGGTTACTCTCCAGTGCCGCTTCCAGTTTTTGGAGGGTCTTTGAGCCGGACGCTTGTCCCGGTGTTACCTGAAAACCTAATTCCTGACCGCGTCTCATTAGTTCTTGTTCGGGTTTACTCAATCCCGCCGTACGCTCAACACTGCTCACAGCTTGTTGGCGCGCGCTGTTACCCTGGCCGCGCAGAGCCGCTATCAATTTATCGCCTACGTATTTGCCCGCTGCACCACCAGCCGCCCCGAAGGCCATGTTCTCGCCGCGTGACTCATTCTCTGCTGTAGGTTGAAGTGCTCCTAAACCTGCGCCGATTAGAGTTGAGCCTACGTAAGTATTCGCACCGGGTATAAACGCAGCGGGAGCCGCGACGGCCACATTCCCGAGTATATCGCCCGCTGTACCGGCTTTAGTCGAACGCAACCCCTCCATAGCCTGCTTGTGCTGCGCTATTTCCTCGGGCTTTGCCAACCCTAGCATTTGCTTGCCGCCTAGATACGCGCCGTACATGCCGCCGCCTATACCAGCCATGACATTTTCCAGGGTTGATTGCTTCTGCGCTTGCGCTTTATAGGGGTCTTGAGGTACGGCTTTAGCCTGTAACCTTTCCTGAATCTTGGCGATAACCTGTTCACGGGTCGCGCCTTCCGGCCCGTCGATTGAGTATTCCTGCCCGTCCGGTGCGGTTATGCGATACGTTCTCACCGTAATTCACCCCAGCCATCGTTTGACGGTGCCGCCGATTGCACAGGAGCCTGCACGGGTTGTTGACCTGCGCGTAACCTTGCACGGTTTATACCGTTTCTAAGAACGCCTTGAAACTCCTTAGCCGCTTTGGTGAATTCCTCTTCCGTATTGGCTTTATCCATACGAGATATCGCTTGCGTCGCTTTCTCTCCCTCAATTTGGGTAATTTGCCCGCCGCCTTTTAGACTCTCAAACGCCTCCAGAAACTGTTTGCCTTGCAGTTGTTTCATGGCGATGTCAAAACTCGCGGCATCTGTGCCAGGTAGCATCGATTGTATCTTACCGATAGGGGCGCTTTTCCCGACAGACAATTTAAACCCAGGATGTGCTAGAAGGTCATCCACAAGGCCGATAGTATTTTCACCTTGTAGTATCGCATTAGGCAAGTCAGCGGCCCCTTTTGCTTGCCCTATCGCCTGCTCGCGCGCACCGGCAATACGAGCGGCTTTTTGCGCTTGAAATTCCGGATCCATCTCCAGTGCTAGACGCTGTTGTGCTAGCCCCCGGTTCTGCGCATGCTGTTGCGCGGATTGCGCCATTTGTGCATATCCTTGCTGTAGCCGAGCGGCCTCACCGGGGGCCATCCCCACGCCCATAGCACCGCGTTGTTGTAATGAGTAGGGGTCAACGAAAGATATCTGCGAACCCTGGTTCACTTGCATAGCTTTTTCAGCAGGGCGTATCCCGGTACTGGCGGTATCGCCTGAGTCGAATACGTTATGAAAAACAGCGTTGCCCTTTTCGTCATACCCTTTCTGAGTAGATTTTACTTTCGGGGCCATTTTCAGCCCCATCTCAATCAGCCCCGGCATACCGGTCGATATAAGAGCATCGCTCACGTCTTTACGGCTGAAATTATCCACTCCGGATTCGGGGGAAAATTTCTTCATGACTTCTTGCATTTTGGATTGTTCGTCCAGTTTGTGCTGTGTCTGTTGTTGTTCTAGCCGAAATTTCTGCTGGTTCATATCCAGTTCTTGTTGTCGTCCAGCAGCATGTTGGCCCGCCATGTAACCTTGCATACCTTGCTGCATACCGTTGCCTAATGCCTCGCCAAAGGATATGGGGCGTTGGCTATACCCCGATGATTGGAGTAAACCGGTAGCCAGCCCCATCAGCCCCATGACTCGGGGGTCGTTCATATTCGTTATGTCGAATTTAGGTTTTTCTGCCATATCCACTCCTTAAGCCAATGCCCCGCCTGCACCGCCTAGGATAGCACCGCCTAATGCCCCGACTGCTGTTCCTATCCCGGGTACTACAGATCCCGCCATTGCTCCAGCCATAGCGCCTGAGGCCGCGCCTCCTAAACCGCCTACTAATCTATTTTTACTAGCGCTTTGAGTCTGCACGCCGCCTATACCGGGATTAATCATGCTGTTATACTGGGATAGGTTTTGCCAGTTGAAATTCTGACCGCCTTGCAGTGCATCTATCAAAGCCCCGTAATTTACATCCTGCATATTGCCTACGCTATTCAACACCCCTAAGCCTTGCAATCTGTTATTAAGATTCTGCGTATTGGTGTTTAGTATTTGCGCGTTGTTCTGTAGCCCTAAGTTAGCGTTGAATTGCTGAGTATTCAGCGCATTATTTGCGTTAAATTGTTGCGCGTTTAAATTATTCTCGACGTTGCCCTGGTTCGCGGCGAACTGTCGTCCAGCATTTGCTTGTGCATTCTGGAAGGCTTGATCGTTTAACGTGCCCGCTGTTGCTTGCATACGGTTCTGAGCATTCTCATACGCGCCGCCGTACAGGCTAGTAAGCGCCGGCGCGAGATCTTGATTCAACCGGGATGCGGCCAGCCCCTCGGCTATGCCTTGACGCGAACCACCGTACATCCCGGAAGCCAGTGCCTCACTGCGTAACCCCGGCATGACGTTTTCGTTCATGTTACGGGTCAGTTGACCGGTAATAGCCGCAGCTTGTTGATCCAGGTACGGATTATTCGGTTGCCCAGATAATAACTGTTGCAAGGATTGAGTCGGATTTAGGGCCCCTTGCCCCTGCCGAGCTTGCGTCAGGCTTGTTTGGGGGGCTTGTATGCTTTGCGCGTTAACTTGTGGCGCACCTGCTATATTTGCTACCCCGTTGAAACGAGTATCGTAACCGCCCTGTAATATCTGTCCCGCGCCCCATTTAGCGTAATCCAGTGACGGATCGTTGTTACGATTCAATATACTCGCAGCGTAATTATCGGTAAATTGCTGCATTTGCGGCGTCCAGCCGCCTTCACCGTACAGCTTGCTAGCTTCCGGGAATACGCCAGCTATGCCTTTACCCTCCTTACCTATTAAGTAGGGTTGCGCTTCCGTCCAAGGAACATTAGTCGTTTTTCCACTACTTCCGCCGCCGCCCATTAGCCTAGCTCCTTAACAAAAGTTTCATACTTGTACTGGTAACCGTAACCGTTGCCTAAAATCTTTCCTATCGCCTTCCGGCACTTAGTATCTACCCATTTAGCCCCGGCTTCATTAGCGTAGCGCATTAGCGCCTCGTCTAATTCATCCCCCCATTGTGACCAGTCTTCTCCCCCGAGTAAAAATATAAATACCGATTTTCCGAGAGGGTATTCTTCTACCTTAGTGACCATCGCACATACGGGCTTATCGTAATTGGTTATAATCCAGCCTACTGTTTCGCCCGTCATCAAATCACGTAGAACGAAGTCCAATGGGTGCCGCTGTATGGTTCCTTGTTTTTCCAGTGCATCTAGCAGAAAGGGGCGCATATAAGGCCAATTAGCCGGAACATTGTCCGGATGCAGTCTCCATACTTGAACGTCTTTCTCTATAGCTTCAGCCATGCGCTTCCGTCATACCAGTAAAAGCCTTTTCCACTACCGGGATTCCAGTTAAAGCCATCGGTCACTCTGAAGTCCCCCGCTCTAGGTTTTGCCGGTGCTGCCACCGACATGGACAAATGTCCTGCGGCCAAACTGTTTATAGCTTTTTGAATGTTAAGCAATTCGTCTTCTAGGAAACGGCGTAATTGCGCAGGATCGTCAGGTACGATACCCGGTACATAGAATACATCGCTGACCGTGACATTTCTCATTACCAATTACCTTTGTCGATTAAATCAATATCATAGCTATCTAGCCGCCAATTATACGCTGAACCGGAACGAAATTTCAATGAGATATATCTCCCCGCAACAAGGCAATTATTCGATACTGTTTCGCCTATGGTATGGGTCATTGTTGTATATTGAGGGGTTTCATAAGGGTCGTTTTGACTCCCTACCTCTATGATTACCGTATCGCCGGTATTGCCCATAATCCGGGGTCTTATTTCACGGATTAATTTGATTTTCTCAGGTGCACCGAACGATAAGCCTTGTCTTTCCAGGGAGGAAACAGGTGGCACACCGGCAAAACTCGAAGCGGCGTCTAACAAATACAGTTTCGTGTCTGACGACCCCATCAATACCCTAGACGAATTAGGCACTTGATCAGGGCCGTTCCATGTGGTCAAGTCGCTCGACCATGGGTCGCCGTCAGAGGACCATGTGCCGGTCAGGCTATTATCTGCCTGCCCGTAGTTAGCGTGATGTATGCTCGGTAGCGTACGTTTGCTGACTGTTTTATCTTTGTAATTGTAAACTACTGCTGTATCGGGTGCTGTACCACCAATACTGGTAAAGCAAATAAATGCCTCGTTAAAGAACGGATTCTTAAATACAAAACACCGATGTGCTTGATCCACATCGATATTCTGAAATAACCAGCGCCGAGTTATTTTGTCCAGTACGGAATACGCCTGGTTACCATCATGAATGATAATATCGTCAGTAGTCAGTACGATGTGGTAGCCGTCTATTTCCACAATACAATTGCGGTTCATAGCACCCGACATCCCCATTACTTTCTGATTGCGCATTACCTGAGAACCGCCGGCAAAGTCCAATCTCCATACGGATTTTTCTTTGTATATGACCAGGGAATCGCGCAGCGCTAAGCCGTCAATTATCTGGTCGTACCCTTCTGCAAGATCGAATTCACCAGCATCAACTGTAGGATCGGTATGATCCCATGACGAAGGGACTGAACCCGGCACTGCGGGGTGCGACCACTTGACCATGTACGGGTAATTAGTTGTCGTTTTTGTTATATTCAGCGCTACCAGGAAGTTCCTGAAACTTCGCATTGACTTACAATAAGTATTCGATGGCCAATTGCTCAATGCCCGAAAGTTATTGGCGGTGTTCAAATCCAATTGCTGAGGGGGATCAACCGCGTTTCCGGGGTTCAAAATGGGAATACCGCCAATAACAGTTGATGTCCAGGAATTGGCAGTGGCCGCGTAATTTACGTCATTGCCCGCTGTTTGCCTGGTTAAATTAGTGTGTACCGGACTACCCGCCGTGATAGTTACGACATAAATTTTAGTCAAAGAAGCATATATCCAATATCTAGCTCCATTAATAATTACCGGGAGCACATGGTATGGCTCTACAGACGGCGTACCGTAAACTTCGCCATGGCCCAGAAACTGGCTGGCATAGCCGTCCAGGAAGCGTATGTTACTCGCGTCTGTCCAGGTGTTTATAGGCAATTCGTGTTTCGATAGATCCTGAATTACGCCATATTGCCCGATATTATTTACCCGTATGATCGGCATTATTTACCTTTTTCAAGAGCCTTTACACGTTTGTCTAAGTCTTTTATCAAATCTTCCAGGGTTTTAGGTTTTGGGGCTTTTTGCCACTCTTCAGCCGCGGCCCAGTCGGCCCGTATTTCTGCCTCTTCTTCGGGTGTCATGGGTATTTGGCCATCTTCTGTCGCTTTATACAGTGCCATTACGTCTTCCTCACACCGAAAAGTTTAAACGTACCGGTTAAGATATTTCCGCCGGTGGTCATGAATCGAATACCTTGCAGCGCGCCGGTTGTAACGCATACGCCTACCGGGTACGCAGTTAAAACGTAATCGGTATTCGCGCCGCTAATCTGGAACAGTGTTGATCTGGTTGTGTCGTACGGCCTTGGTATAACGATCCGAACGTACGCGGTCTCAGGTGCGCCGCCGCCGGTATTACCGAAGCATACGACGTACGGCTGGCCGGAGGTCAAACTGCCCACGTCTGTCCGGTAGTTGTACGCCGTGCCAGCGAGATAAGAACCGCCCTTCTTCGCTCGGAACGCTAAACTTAGCGAGGTGCTCGCTAAGCCGATGTTATACCCCTCAATAAAATATAGGTCGTATGTGTTGTTGAACGCGTGTTCCAGGTCTACAGAAGCGGCATTAGTGACTGTGACGGTGGACAGTAACCGCGCGTAAGGCGTGAAAAACAGCACGTCTTCATCGTACACGTCAACTACGCGCTGCGTAGCCGTGCCTATCCTTGTCAGGTTCCATGCAA
>JACCDI010343273.1_pt1 | contig 11094 bp, 9 predicted proteins | sample 7442791 | NCBI WGS metagenome assembly JACCDI01 (sample SAMN15323434, study PRJNA562643) | freshwater metagenome | isolation source: river surface water | place: USA:Blue River Watershed | collected 2017-08-15
CCCCGTGGTGGGCGTGACGGGTAGCCAGCAAACCAGTCTTCTGGCTCGGGTGGTCGGCTGGTTGTTGCACCTGAGCGGTAAGCGCACAGGAATCGCTTGCCGCGATGGCCTGTACATGGACCAACGCCTGGTCGACCATGCCGATGCCCGCAGTTTCGATCAGGGCGAACGGTTGCTGATCAATCGCGCCCTGGATGCTGCCGTCTTAGAGACGGCGGCTCGCAACATCGTTCAGGACGGATACCCCTACGACTTGTGCCAAGTGGGTGTGGTCACCGACTTACCCACCGACGATCTGTCGGACCATGACATGACCACACCCGAACAGATGCGCACCGTCATCCGAACCCAAATGGATGTGGTCTTGCAGCATGGTGTGGGGGTGCTGAATGCCGATGACGAAACCATCGCCGGTCTGGCTGAGCTGTGCAACGGCGAAGTGATGTTCTATGGACTCTCCCCCGAATCCCCGGTGATCGCTGCACACATCCAAAGCGGCAAGCGGGCCGTGTTTTTGCGCGATCAGCATGTGGTGCTGGCGCGCGGCAACCAGGAGAATCCCCTGTTTCACATCGACCTGGCACCGATCGCCCAGTTGTTGCGCGACGGCATGTCCCTTCGCACCTTGCTGGCAGCCGTGGCCAGCGGTTGGTCGCTGGATATTCCCCCCCTGCTGATTCGTGCTGGCCTGAAAAATTTCGGCCAAAAGACTCATACCCCCCCGATCGACAAAACCAACACCACTTTGGCCTGACACCATGGAAGTCTCCCGCATCCGCGCCCTGCGCGGTCCCAATTTGTGGACCCGCCACACCGCCATTGAGGCTTTGGTTCAATGCTCGCCTGAGCACACCGACATCACCCATCTGGCTCATTTCGAGTCACGCTTGCGCAATTTATTCCCCGGGATGGGACCTTTGCTGGCCACCGAACACAAAGCCAAGGTCAGCATGGCCCACGCGCTCGAGTCGGCCACCCTGCATTTGCAAACCGAAGCAGGCTGTCCCGTGACTTTCAGCCGCACCACCCCCACCCCCGATTCCGGCTTGTATCAGGTCGTCGTGGAATACACCGAAGAGCCCGTGGGTCGATTGGCGCTGAAGTTGGCCGAACAACTCTTGCATGCTGCACTCCACGACGGTGCGTTTGACCTCGAGGGCGCACTGCATGAATTGCGCAGTCTGGATGAAGACATCCGTTTGGGTCCCTCGACCGGCTCCATCGTTGACGCGGCTGTGGCGCGTGGCATTCCGTTCCGGCGCTTGACCGAAGGCAGTCTGGTCCAGTTTGGCTGGGGCTCCAAACAAAGGCGCATTCAAGCAGCAGAAATCGACCGCACCAGCGCCATCGCAGAATCCATCGCGCAGGATAAGGAACTGACGAAAAAACTGCTGGATGCCGCCGGAGTGCCCGTCCCCAAGGGGCGACCCGTGCAAGATGCCGACGACGCTTGGGCGGCTGCCCGGGAGGTGGGGCTGCCTGTGGTGATCAAGCCGCGGGATGGCAACCAGGGCAAGGGTGTCACGGTCAATGTCAGCACCCGAGCCGAGGTGATTGCCGCCTACCAAGTGGCCGAAGAATACGGCGGCGATGTGCTGGTCGAGCGTTTTTTGCCCGGCAGCGATTACCGCTTGCTGGTGGTCGGCGACCGACTGGTTGCCGCCGCGCGGCGTGAGCCGCCGCTGGTGATTGGCGACGGCAAGCACACCGTGCGCCAGTTGGTTGACAAGGTCAACGCCGACCCGCGGCGTGGCGATGGTCATGCCACATCGTTGACCAAAATCCGTTTTGACGAAGTGGCTCTGGCGCGTTTGAAAGAGCAAGGGCTGGAAGCCGAGAGTGTGCCGCCCAAAGGCATGCGAGTCATCTTGCGCAACAACGCCAATTTGTCGACCGGCGGCACGGCCACCGATGTGACCGATGATGTGCACCCCGAAGTCGCTGCCCGGGTGGTGTCCGCCGCCCGCATGATCGGGCTGGACATCGCCGGTGTCGATGTGGTGTGCGAATCGGTGCTCAAACCGCTGGAAGAGCAAAGCGGCGGCATCGTGGAAGTGAATGCCGCCCCGGGTCTGCGCATGCACCTGAGCCCCTCTTTTGGCAAAGGGCGCGATGTCGGCGAAGCCATCATCGACATGGTGTTTCCGCGCGGGGACGACGGCCGCATTCCGGTCATTGCCATCACCGGGACCAACGGCAAAACCACCACGGTTCGGCTGACCTCGCACCTGTTGCGCACCAGCGGTCTGCGGGTGGGCATGACCAACACCGATGGCGTGTATGTCAATGGTCGCCAGGTCGACAGTGGCGACTGTAGCGGGCCGCGCAGTGCGCGCAATGTGCTGATGCACCCCGATGTCGACGCCGCCGTGCTCGAGACCGCACGCGGAGGCATGTTGCGCGAGGGTCTGGCGTTTGACCGTTGCTCGGTGGCAGTCGTGACCAACATCGGCATGGGCGATCACCTGGGTCTGAACTACATCACCACCGTCGAAGACCTGGCGGTGCTCAAGCGCGTGATCGTGCAAAACGTCTCTACCTCCGGGATGGCCGTGCTCAATGCTGCCGATCCGATGGTGGCTGCGATGGCGACCAGTTGTCCCGGTCAAGTGACCTTTTTTGCCCTGGACTCGCATCACCCCATCATCGCCACCCACCGTGCACAGGGCAAGCGGGTGCTCTTTTTGGAAGACGACCAGATCGTCGCCATGCAAGGCCCTTTGCAGGTGCGCATCCCCTTGTCCGATGTCCCCCTGACCCGCAGTGGCGCGATCACCTTCCAAATCGAAAACGCCATGGCTTCCATCGGGGCCGCTTGGGCCGTGGGTCTGGCCTGGGAGACGATCCGCAAAGGCTTGGCCAGTTTCATCAGCGATGCCCAAGCGGTCCCCGGCCGTTTCAATGTCTTTGATTACAAAGGCGCCACCGTGATCGCCGACTACGGTCACAACCCGGACGCCATCAAGGCCTTGGTGCAAGCCGTCAGCAACCTGCCGGCACAACGCCGGAGTGTGGTGATCAGTGGCGCCGGCGATCGCCGCGATGATGACATTCGCGAGCAAACTCGCATCATCGGCGATGTCTTCGATGAGGTGGTGTTGTACCAGGACGCCTGTCAGCGCGGCCGTGTGGATGGCGAGGTACTGGCCTTGCTGCGACAGGGCCTGGAGGGCGCGCGTCGGACCGAGCAGATCGAGGAGATTCACGGTGAGTTCAAGGCCATCGACCAGGCCATGGACAAGCTGCGCTCAGGCGACTTGTGCCTGATCCTGATCGATCAGGTGGAAGAAGCCCTGGCGCACATCATGCACAAAGTCAATCGGAGTCAGTGATCAACCGCGCGGCCACGGGTTGACCAACAAAGCCGTGGCCAGTCCGGCGCAAGTCCATCGCCAACCTGCCGAACCGGGCAACACCGCCCGCACGGCAGCTGCCGTGGCCGGAATCAGCGTCCAGGCGGGTGGGCGATGGATTTCGATCAAAGCCCAAGGCGTCTGTGCCGACCACTCCAGCGCCCACAGCAACCAACCCGAGGCCCAGCCTGCCAGCACCCACAAGGGTGGGCAAACCATGCCCAGCAAGGACAAGGGGGTGACCACCAGGGTGACCCAGGGGATGGCCCACAGATTCACCCATAAGCCAGCCAGCGAAACCCCCTCGAAAAACCAGACGGTCAAGGGCATGAGCGCCAGGGTGATGCGCCACTGCATGTCCACCGTCTCTGTCCACCAACGGCGCCAGGCACTGGTTTGGCGAGTCGGTTGCTGGAAAGCGAACAACACCCCCACAGCGACATAACTGAGCCAAAAGCCCGGTTGCGTGTAGGCCAACGGATCGAGCACACCCACCAGAGCGATCAAGCCGAGCCAAGTGGCGTGCGCCGGCCATCTCAGTCCCAATAGCATCCAGGCCTGGGTGGCCATGAGCATCCAGACCGTGCGCTGCGCCGGCAAACCCCAGCCGGAGAATAAGGCATAGAGGCAGGCGGCAAACAAAGCCACCCACTGTGCCAACATGGGTGCCGGCCACCACAAGGCCGGCGATCTGCCCCGCCATGACAGCTTGCGCCAGACCGCATCCACCAGGGCCGCCAACCACAAGGCCAACAAGGTCACATGCATGCCGGAGATGCTGACCAGGTGCGCCACACCGGTGCGCCGGAAAATGTCCCAGTCCTCGGTTTCAATCGCACTTTGATCGCCCATGCTCAAGGCGGCCACCAAGCCAGCCTGGCGCGGTTGTCGCACCACCTCGAAAATGCGATCGCGCACGCTTTGCCGCCACCCCTGCAACGTGGCTTTGTTCTGGCTCAGCCTTCGGGCAGGCTGCTCAGGATCGTCCACCACCGTTGCCATGCCTTTGAGATCTTGTTGTTGCAGCCAGCGCCACGTGTCAAATGCGCCTTCGCGAGCTGGCGAAGTTTGACGCCAACGCAAACTCAAAAGCAACTGGTCACCGGGCTGGATCGACCATGTGTGTTGCGCCTCGGGTGTCAGTGACCAAGAGACCCACACCCGTACCGGTTCGGAGAGTGGATCGCCTGCTGAATGACTGGCGTTCGGCCATCGGCCCTGAACACGCAACACAAATCGCAGACTGCGAGGTCCGCGGCGGGTCAGGCTGACCACTTCGCCCCAGATCGGCACCGACTGCGGCCCCTGCGGATCAGGGTGCAAGGCCAGCGGCAGCCGGGGGGCGGCCACGGGTTGCCACACGCGCGTGACAGCATAGGCCAGGCACAACACCATCAGCCCAAGATAGGCAATGCGTCGGATCCACATGAGTCATCCTGAGTGAGAGCTGGGATTGCCCAATTCCAACTAAACTTCAGGCTGTCTGCGTGGGTTTAACTCCCCACCCCTGATTGCAACCAACCACCAGGACTGATCATGAGCATTGCCAACCGCCTTCAATCCCTGGGCATCACCTTGCCCCCCGTCGCCACTCCCGCCGCAGCCTATGTGCCTTTTGTGCAAACCGGCAAGCAAGTGTTCATCAGTGGACACATCGCCAAACAAGAAGGCGCGGTCTGGGTTGGGCAGCTGGGCCGAAACATGACCACTGCAGAGGGCAAATTGGCCGCTCGGGCAATTGCGATCGACTTGATGGGCACGCTACAGGCCGCATGCCAAGCGGCAGGGACCACGCTGGATGACGTGGCCCGCATCGTCAAGGTGGTGAGTCTGGTCAACAGCACCCCCGACTTCACCGAGCATCACCTGGTGACCAATGGTTGCAGCGAATTGCTGGCAGAAGTTTTTGGGGCCGCGGGCGCGCATGCCCGCAGCGCCTTTGGCGTGGCGCAGTTGCCCATGGGTGCTTGTGTCGAGATTGAAATGGTGGCCGAGTTGAAGTGATTCTGGGCCGATCAAACCTTGGGGATGATCGGCAACAACACACGACTTTCGAACTCACCGCCCGTCAACACGGTGACCTGGGCACCAAACACCTCGGCCGGACGGTCGGTGGGTTCATCGTGAATGAACGGACCGCACCCTTTCATGGGGTTTTTCATGTTGGACAACGTGGCCGCAGGTCCATCCCACTCGTAGTCTTTGCCCAAAATCGAAATGGCCACTGTGTAGCCTTGGGGCACCACGATGCTGGTCGGCCAAATCTCGACATCGAGTTCATAGACCTGCCCGGGCACCAGGGGTTGCACCTCGTCATGGGTGTGATAGGGCCGATAGGGTCGGCTCAGGCGCAGATCCAGCTTGCGGTGTGAAGCCCGCAACCAGCCTTGTCCCACCGGCGTGTGCGGATCGAGCGCCCCCTGAAAAACCACTTCCTGGCCTTGCGGGTCAAACACCCGCAACACCGCGAAGATATCGGCATCGGTGGAGGCGCTGCGAATGAAAAGCTTCAGCGCAGATGGCCCGGTGATCTCCGTCTCTTGCGCCATGGGTGAACTGCGAAAGGTCAGCCCCTGCTCCAGGGGCATGTAGGAGACTTCACCGGCGGTGTGTGCCGGACTCAAGCCCAGAGTCATGCCTTGTGCATCAAGATGCATGGGTGTCCACTGGGTGCGGGCAATCGGCCATTCGTGTTCATGCCGCAATTCAAAGCGGTCGACATGCCGCACCTGAAGCTGCACGCGCGGTTGATGGGTCTCCCAGCCGTTGGCCACGCCCCTGAGGTAGTGGTCAAAGAAACGCTTTTGAATCTCCACGCCGTAATCGGTGTAGTAGCCTGCCCAATGGGCGCCACCGTGCATTTCCAGCCATTTGTGTTTTGAGCCGGCTCTGACAAAGCCTTCAACGTTGCCACGATTGTGCAAACCATGCCCTCCCCAATTGCCGCAGGATAACAAGGGGACCTCGATGTCCTCCAGCACAGGCGTGCGCTGGTGGTAGTAATCGTCATCCAGTTGATGGGCACAGAGGTCCGCCCACATCGGCACGCGCCGCTCGGCCAGCACCGCTTCATCCAGGGTATCGGGACCGCACACCAACTCGCCGGTGACTTTGCTGACAGGCCCACGACTTCCGACTCCGTGCTGCACGTTTTTCACCTGCATGTCCTGCCAGTTTTTCACGAAAGTGCACAAAATACCGCCATGATGGGTGGAGTCGCGGTAACGATCGGCGTAGCCTTCCCAAACACAGATGGCGGCCAGATGCGGCGGCTTGAGCGCTGCCACGCGCCACTGGTTGGTGGCGTAATACGAGATCCCCGCCAGGCCCACTTTGCCGTTGCTCCATGCTTGCTGGCCCGCCCACTCGACGCACAAATACAGGTCGCGGGTCTCACGCCTGGAGTGATGATCCAAAACACCGGGTGATCGCCCCGCACCTCTGGAATCCACACGGACACAGATGTAGCCGTCGGGCACCCATTTTTCGGGGTCCGCCACCTCCCAATTTTGATAAAGGTTGCTGCTGCCCTGGGCGGTGTCGGGATGATCTTTGACCATCTGATTCCAGGCACTGGGGTAACCCTCTTGAAAAGACAAACCCTTGCCGTAAGGCCCGTAGCTCAGCAAGACGGGATGAGGCTGATCGTCGTCGGGCCGAAAAATGTCTGCCCGCAGAATCAGCCCATCGTCCATTTCGATGGGCACATCCCAATCGATGCGCATGCCGTCTCTGACTTCAGATGAAAATTCGCTTGGGATTCGGGAGTTCATGAGGCACTTTCAGTCATTGGGGTTGATAGCCGATGGATTTGACAATCTGGCCGTAACGGTCGAAATCAGCGCGCAACACTTTTTCGAAATACTGCGGGCTCTCGTTGACGATCCGCAGGCCCAGGTTTTGCAATTTCTCGGTCACGGCGGGTTGGGCAATGGCCACGTTGATCGCCTTGTTGAGCCGATCCACGATTTCCGGTGGCGTCCCGGCCGGGGCCACATAGCCGAACCAGCCCAGCGCACTGAAGCCGGGCACCACATCTTGCGCCAAAGTGGCATCGGGCCAGTCGGCCACTTTATCGGGCGAACTGATGGCGATCAACCGCATTTTTCCCGCCCGAATGTGGGGGGCGAACGGTGCCATGCCCAAAATGCCCACTTGCACCTGACCACTCAGCACATCGTTGGTGACTTGGACACTGCCTTTGTAAGGTACGTGCAAATAGCTGAACCCTGCCTTGAGGCGCATGTCCTCGAAGGTCAGGTGGGGATAGCCGCCCTCCCCATTGGTCGCGACCGACAATTTACCGGGATTGGCTTTGGCATAGGCCACCATCTCGGCCAGATTTTTGAACGGGGCATCGTTGTTGGCCACGATGGCCTGGAAATTGGTGGTGGTCAGCGAGACCGGCGCAAAGCTTTTCAGGGGGTCGTAAGGAACCTTTTTGAAGGTGTGCGGCAAAACCACCAGATTACCGGCCTGCCCTACCCCGATGGTGTGGCCATCAGGTTGTGCCCGAGCCAAGGCGCCCATGCCCACTTGACCACTTCCCCCCGGGATGTTTTCGACAATGACCGGCTGACCCAACAGCTCGGTCAGTTTGGGGCCGATCATGCGGGCGGTGATGTCGATCGAATCGCCAGGTGGAAACGGGATGATGATCTTGATGGGCTTGTTCGGCCATGGGCCGGTTTGAGCCCATGCAGTGCCCATGGTGAACACAGCGCCCAAAGCACAGACCAGCCCACGCCGAGTCGCCAGAGAAATGCTTGTCTTGGCCATGATGGAACTCCTTTTGTTCAATCCACTTTGACGCCCGTGTCCTGGATGATCTGTGCCCAGCGAGGCAACTCGACCTTCAGGAAAGCATTGAATTGATCGACGCTGCTGGGCGTCGATTCACCACCGATGGCTGCGATGCGCGCTTTGACTTCGGGGGTTTCGAGCACCCGATTGACTTCGCGGTTGAGCTTTTGCGTGATGGCGGGCGGCATGCCGGACGGGCCAAAGAGGGCAAACCACAAACTGAGCTGGAATTCGGGCAGACCCGCCTCGGCGGTGGTGGGGATTTCGGCCGCGCTGTCATAGCGACGGGGCGAGGCCAAAGCCAACCCGCGCAGCCGACCGGCTTTGACTTGGGGGTGCGAGGTGGAAATGCTGTCGCAAATGAACTGCGTTTCGCCGCCAACCAGCCCCTGCACCGCAGGCGCTGCACCTTTGTAAGGCACGTGGGTCATGCGCACACCCGTCAGGCGCATGAACATCTCGGTACACAAGTGACCGCCACTGCCCGAGCCCGGCGAGGCAAAGTTGAAGGTGCCGGGTTTTTGCTTGGCCAGCGCAATGAACTCCTGCAAGGTTTGCGCAGGCACCTGCGGATTGGTGACAAAGTAAAAAGGCAATGTCGCCATGTTCGCCACCGCAGTAAAGTCTTTCATGGGGTCGATCTGGCTGTTGCGCAACAAGTAGGGGCTGATGTGGCTCGAAGTTGAAGCCACCAACAGGGTGTAGCCGTCAGGCGCTGATTTGGAGACCGCACCCGAAGCAATGGTGCCGGTGCCACCCGGTCGGTTTTCGACCACAAAAGGCTGTCCCAGGTTTTCGGTCAGTTTTTGCGCCACCAGTCGTGCCAGCACATCGGTAGGCCCGCCGGGCGGGAACGGAATCAGCATCTTGACGGGCTTATTGGGATAGTCCTGAGCCACTGCCAGCAGGCTGGAGCATGCAACCGCACAGCCCACCAAAACGCGCGTTAACCAATGTTTCATGTCTTCACTCCTAGAAAAAAGACCCGCCAAAAAATCAAGCCACTTGCCCACCCAGAACGCGGGCAAACCAATCGGCCATGTAGTCGGCCGCCAAGCTGCCGTTGTCAGCCTGGCAATGCTCTGCCCCGCCTTCATCGATGGTGAAGACGCGCAATTCGCGCTGAGTGCTGTTGACCGCTGCGTCGTACAGCGCTTGGGCATCGGCCAGGGGCACTTGGCGATCGTTCTCGCCATGCACGACGAGGAAAGGACAAGTGATCTTGGCAGCAACGGGCTCCAGATTGAAGTGCTGAATTTCTTGCAAGGACTCCTCGATGGTGGCCTTGCCAAAAACGAAATTCAGGTGTTCGGCGAAATGCGATACCGATCGCTGGGTGGTGGCGTTGGGCGACAAGCGAGCCAATACTGTGCGATGCCAATTCCATTGCGCACCAAAAGCTATGCAGCACTTGAGCCGTTTTTCAAAAGCCGCTGCACGCGGCGCATAGTAGCCGCCCAGAGACAGCGCCATGATGCCCACACGCTGAGCGTCCACATCGGCGCGCTGCTCCAGCCAGTCCATGCTGGCCGTGGCCGCTTTTTCAATCTGGTGGGTGCCGTGCATGCCACGCAAACGCAAGGCTTCACCCACACCCGGGTGGTCCACGATCAACATCGCGACGCCACGACGGCGGGCTTCGGTGGCCATGCCGCTGAGGTAAATGGTTTCCTTGTTCACATCCAGACCATCGAAGTGAATCATGCAGGGGGAGCGCCCAGGCAAACCGGAGGGCACGAACAAGGCCGGCATGGTTTTGCCTTCGTAGGGGATTTCGACCCACTCGATCGGCTCGCGGCGCCACGTGGCCCCCTTTTGAAAGCACTCCAGCATGGTTTTGTAGAGCATGGTTTTGCGCGGATCTTTGGGGTGGGTTTGACGTTCCGCTGCAAAGTAGTAATTGGCTGCACGCATCAGCTTGCGTCCGGCACTTTGCAGATGACCGGCCTGCTCATCGCGACGAGCCTGCTCGTGCACATGACCGGCCAGTCGCATGAAGGCCTGCACCCACTCTTCTTGCGCCGGGTCGTCGTTGCGCAAGCCCGCATCGACGATGCTGCGAGCCACCGTATCGATCTCACCGATCAAGCCACCCGAGCCCAAAGTCAGGTTGGTCGCCAAATTCCAAACATAGTTGCCGCGAAAATATTCAAACATGCCGAAAACTCCAGGTTGATGTTGATCAGTTGAAAGACAGTATGAAAATGCCTGATCAAATTTGTCAACCTGGTGCAGTCGTGTTGGCATCAAATGCGGGTAAACCAGAACACTGAGTTGAGATGTTGTCCAAGACGATGCAGCTGGACACTGGTCCGCTGCAGCATCAGGGGCTGGCAGCATCATGGGATGCACCCGGGATCAAGCCCGACACACCCAATCAGGTACCGGCACCGAGCAAAATCTTGGCGTCCGAACGAGAACGGCGATCAGAACGCAACGGGGCGTTCGATACACCGATCAGGTTTCATGGGTCATTGGAAACCGCTTGGCTTTTCCGCTTCGCCAGTATGCGAGCTGAATTCAGACCAGTGAGGACCATGAATGGCCACAAAAACGTGCAGACCATGACCCACAAGATCCGACCGCCCAACATGAGGCCCGTCTTCGAGGGCTGAGGGCTTTGGGGCCCCTCACTGAAGATGTGCTGAAGTGTGAAGGTGAACAGACCAAAAACCGCACCAAACAAGAGGAATGAATAAATGTAGATGTTCAAAATCGTCTCCTGGTTGAGAACCCTCAGAGCGACATGGTAAATGACTGTCATTCAAAAGTGACAATTTTTATGTAAATAACCTGTTACAGACAAAGGTTGTTGCTCATTGGTGCTTTGAGTTGGTCTTCCAGGGCCTTGGCCAGCAAACGCGCGGCGCGGTCGTTGCCGCCACCGGGGGCATAGGGAATGATGAGTTTGATGGGGGCGTTGGGCCAATCTTGTGCC
>JACCDI010237036.1_pt1 | contig 11092 bp, 12 predicted proteins | sample 7442791 | NCBI WGS metagenome assembly JACCDI01 (sample SAMN15323434, study PRJNA562643) | freshwater metagenome | isolation source: river surface water | place: USA:Blue River Watershed | collected 2017-08-15
TCCTCGAAGAACCGGCGCTGATGCTGATCTGAACGGAGCGAAAGCTCTGCCGAAACCCGGGCCCGCGAGGCGCCCGGGTTTTTTGTGCCCGCTCAGAACGTGCGCACCGACGACAGGCCGCCGTCCACGTGCAGCACTTGTCCGGTCATGAAACGGCTGTGGCCGGAGAGCAGGTGCGCGACGAGCGCGGCGATGTCCTCCGAACGGCCGACCTGCTGCAGCGGGTGACGCTTCCCGGCGGCCTCCTTCTTGAGGTCTGAGTTGAGCAACGCGCCGGCGAGCGGCGTGTCGGTGAGCGACGGCGCGATGACGTTCACGCGGATGGTCGGCGCCCATTCGGCGGCGAGGCTCCGGGCGAGCGCTTCGACGGCCCCCTTGGCGGCGGCGATGCCCGCGTGCATGGGCATGCCCTGCGCGACGGCGACGGTGGAGAAGAGCACGACGGACGCATTGCCCGAAGCCTTGAGCGCGGGAAGCGCCGACTGGAGCGCGGCGATGGCGCCGAAGAGGTTCACCTGCAGGTCTCGCTGGAAATCTTCCGGCGTGAGACGATGGAACGGCTTGAGCACGATCGTTCCGGGGAAATAGACGAAGCCGTCGAGGCGCTCAGGCCAGACGAGCGGACCGGGCGCGGCGGCATCGAACGGCTGCGCGACGATCCCGAGGTCGGCGAGCTTCTCGGGCGAACGGCAGGCGGCGTGCACCGTATGGCCGTCGGACTGGAGCTGCGCGACGGTCGCGCGGCCGATGCCGGAGGTGCCGCCGATGATCGCGATGTGCTTGGACATGGGCGTAAGGTTGCGGGCCGGCCTTCCGGGTCAAACGACCCACGTCATTTCCGGGCACAAAAAGGCCGGAGGCGAACCTCCGGCCTGATGCGGACGACTTATTCTCCTCTTACTTCTTCTTCGGGGCCGGGGCCTTGCGCGGGGCCTTCTTGTCCAGGTTCGCCTTGAGTTCTTCTTCGGTGAACTTGGAGACGACGCCCGCGGCGGGGACTTCCGCCTTCGCGGTCCAGACGATCGCGTTCAGGACGAGGGTGCGCTGGCTGTCGTTCGACCAGCCGGCGTGGTAGTGCCCGCCGGTGAAACCGAAGCCACGGCCGCCGTCCTTGCGCTCGACGGCCCAGGCGACGACCTGCGGCTTCTTGTCCTCGAGGACCAGCTTCTTCACGTCAGGGTTCCCGGCGTGCGGGCCTTCGCCGCGGTTCATGGTCTCGGGCGGGGCGACCGCGGACAGGAGCGGCGTGACGCCTTCCATGCCGTCGCGGAAGCGCATGTTGAAATACCACTCGTCGTTGGAGCCGAAGGGCTTCACGCCCCGGCTGGCCGGATGGTCCGGGATGACCTTGAAGTCGGCGGTCCAGTGCGGATTGACCGACCAGTGCTGCTCGAAGTAGCCGCCGAGCCAGTCCTTGAACTCGAGGGCGCCCTTGCCCTTGGAGGAACGTCCCGCGGGCGGCGGGCTCACGGGCTTGCCGTCGACGCTCAGCCAGCCGGCGCGCTCATAGGCCGGCTCGACGGCGTAGTGCAGGCAGACGAAGCCGGTGCCGGCGGCCATCTTCTTGGCGAGCTGGTCGAGGTGCGGGAGGGCCGGGTGGCCGCCGCCGCCGTCGGAATAGATCACGATCGTGTCGGCCTTGGCGACGCGCTCGTCGGACGGCCATTCGCCGTTGAGGGAGACGTCGACGTTGACGAGGTCGGCGGCGCCCTGCTTCAGGCCCGCGGCGAGAAGCTGGATGCCGGCGTTATGCTCGTGCTCGCCGGGCGCGTGGCTCGGACGACCGGCGATCAGGAGGACGTTCTTCTTGTCCGCGGCCGAGACGAACGCGGCCGAGAGCAGGAGGAGGCCGAGGAGGGATTTCTTCATGAGAGGTTATTTGATTTCCTTGAGGACAAGGTCCTTGAACTGGACCACCATGGGCGGTCCGGCGTGGAGCTGGAGGGCGAGCAGGCCCTTCTTGGCGCCGACGGCGGTCTCGTCGGTGACGTCGACGGTCTGGACGCCGTTGATGAAGTGCCGCAGGTGGCCGCCCTTGGCGACGACGCGGTATTCGTTCCATTCGCCGGCCTTGATCTTGGCCTGGATCTCCTCGGTCTTGCCGAGCGAACCGGTGACTTCGATCTTCGGCTTCTTGGGGTCGGCGCCCTCCTTGATGACGACCTTCTCGCCGCGCTTGGCGAGGATGCCGCGGCCCCTCTCCTCATAGAGGATGCCGGTGTAGGTCTTGCCCGCTTCGAAGTCGCCTTGGTAGCCGGCGATCACGAAGCCCTTCTCGTCGACGAGCCGGCTGCGGTACTGGACGCCGGAATTGCCGCCGACGATCTTGTACTGGAACGTGAGCTCGAAGTCGGCGACCTCGCCTTCCCACACGAGGAAGGTGTTGCCCTTGGTGGGCTTCTCCTTGGTCGTGCGGCCGGTGATGACGCCGTCCTCGACGGACCAGAAATCCAGGCCTTTCCAGCCCGTGAGATCCTTGCCGTTGAAGAGGGACTTGGACGAAGTATCGGCGGTGTCGCCGCCCGTCGCGCATCCCGAGAGAAGTAGGGCGGCGGCGAGGGCGAGGACGGGAGCGAAGAGCTTCATGATGAGGTCGGCCGAGGGCTTACTTCTTGCGGCCGAAGAAGCGGTGCAGGTTCTTGAGGCCCTTCACGGCGATGTCGTCGCGGCGGGGCTCCATCGCGCGCCAGATGGCGGCGGCGCGGGCGATCACCTTGACGTCGGTGGTGAAGGATTCGATGACGACCTCCTTCTTGTAGCCGATCTTCTTCAGGGCGGCGACGATGGACTTCCAGTCGAGCGAATCGTTGCCCGGGGTGCCGCGGTCGGTGCCGCAGGCGTGGAAGTGGCCGAGGTGCTTGCCGGCCTTGAGGATGGCGGCGGCCTGGTTCTTCTCCTCGATGTTCATGTGGAACGTGTCGAGGTGGAGCTTCACGTTCGGCAGGTTGATCGCCTTGACGAGGCGCAGGCCCTGGTCGCAGGTGTTGAGGAAGTCGGTCTCGAAGCGGTTCAGCGGCTCGATGTCGAGTTCGACGCCCTTCTTCTGGGCGTGCTTGCCGAGGACCTTGAGGTTCTTGACGACGAGCTTGAAGTGCTTGGCCTTGGTCTTGTCGTCATGGGCGCCGATGAGGCCGACGACGGAGTAGAGCGGGCCGATGAGGCGCGGGCAGCCCATCTCGGCGGCCTGGTCGATCAGGGCCATGATGTACTTGCGTCCATTGGCCGGGTCCTTGGCGGAACCGCGGAGGTCGCGGCCAGGGCCCATGGCGGCGCAGATGGAGCCGATGGCGATGCCGGCCTTGGCGGCGGCGGCCTTGAGGAACTTCGGGTCGACGTGCGAAGGATCCTCGATCGGGATTTCGACGGAATCGAAGCCCCAGTTCTTGAGCTTCTTGAAGAGATGCACGCTCTCGTTGGTGAACGGAGAGGCGTAGAGGAACGTATTGAGGCCGAAACGCATGTTGGTGTGGGTGAGGGGGAGGTGCGGAGTTTCAGAGGGGCTCAGGGGGTGGTCAAGGCTGGGCGATGGGTCAGGGGCTCTCAGGGGACGAGTTCGCCGAGGATCAGCAGGCCGCCGGGGTGGAATTCGAGCGGCGCGAAGCGTTCGGGGTTATCGATCGTATTCTTGTTCTTCGCCAGGACGGCGGCCTTGTCGATCGGATCGGCCAAAAGTTCCAGCCTGACGGTGTGCACGGCCTCAGGGAGGTCCGTGCCGACGATGAACGTGCTCAGGCGAGGGTAGGTGCAATAGGCGTCGATGCGCTGGACGACGAACGGCTTGCCGCCGTCGAGCGTGACGGCGACCTTCCCGCCGGCCGGGCCGACGACGTCATAGACGGCGCAGTGCGTGCCCTGGAACCGGAACTCGAGGCTCTGGCCGGGCCGGGTCAGCCCGACCATGGCCGGTAGGCGCTTCGCCCAGCCCTTGGCGAAGGCGTCGGTCTTCATGTCGACCGGCTCGAGTCCGGCGGAGAGCTTCGCGGCGGTGATCGGGACGAGCGTCGCGCGTTCCCAGTTCGCCGGATCGAGGGCGGGGCCGGTCACGTGCGGAGTCGGCGTGGCGTTGGCGATCGCGAGGGCCGGCAGCGAACGGACGATGGCCTGCGTGTAGAGGACCTGGCCGGTCGAGTCATGCGGATGCGTGCCGTCCGCCGCGAAGACGAACTTATCGCCGAGCGCGGCCTTTTCGGCATCCGTCTTCGGGAGCTTCGCCTTCCAGAGGAGCCGGCCGGCCTTGGCCAGCCGCGCGACCTCCATGCCTAGCGTGATCGTCGGGATGCCGTAATGCTCGGCGACCTTCTCCATCGCGCTCGCGGAGCGCTGCAGCTTGCCCTGGAGCATGGCGGGGGAAAGCGCCTCGGTCAGGGTGTAGACGAAGCAGATGTCGGTCTTGGGGCTGGCCTTCCAAGTCTGCCTCACGATGCCCTCCATGCAGCGGATGATGCGCTGCGGGTCGGCGCCTCCGTCGTTGACGGCGAACTCGACGAAAAGCAGGTCCGGGCCTTTGGACAGCACGTCCTGCTGCACGCGGAAGACGCCGAGGTCCGAGCCGGTGCCGCCGATGGCGGCATTGATCTCGGCGAAGGTCGCCTGCGGGTAGGCCTTCTTGAAATGGGCGAGGGTCTGCACGCGCCAGCCGTTCTGCGCGGTGATCGAACCGCCGAGATAACCGATCCTCACTTCGGCGCCGGTCGTCTGGGCCTTGAGGAAGAAGTTCGGCAGGCCGCCGCGGGCGCGGACTTCCCGGGCTTCGGCGAGCGGGTGATCCTGGCCGGCGGCCTGGCCGAGCACGACGGCGCACAGCGCCAAGGCGGAGAAGAGCAGTCTCATGGGGATATGCGATTAGACGATGGGGACGCCCGCAAGTTCCAGCCTATTGACGGGCCGGGCCGAAAAACCGAAAGTCCGTCTTCCTTCCGGAGCCGAGGCCCGTAAGTTCGACGCATGGACAACCTCACGCACGCCGCCCTCGGCATCGCCGCCGGAGTCGCCGTCCATCGCCGCGGCGGCTCGGTCTCCGCCGCCGCCGTGGCCGCCCTGCTCGCCTCCGAGGCGCCTGACCTCGACGTCTTCATCCGGGCCGCCGACGACCCGCTCGTCGCCTTCCGCTGGCACCGCCACTTCACGCACAGCTTCGTGTTCATGCCGGTGCTCGCGCTGGCCGCCGCCTGGCTCACGACGCTCTTCTTCCGTCGGCGGCACAACGTCGGCTGGCGCGAACTGTTCCTACCCGGCCTCGCCGGCGCGCTCACGCACCTGCTCTGCGACGGGTGCACGAGCTACGGCACGATGCTGCTGTGGCCGTTCACGGAAGCGCGCTTCGCCTGGGACTGCCTCCCCATCATCGACCTCGCGGTCACCCTGCCCGTGCTGACGTTCGCCGTGCTCGCCTGGCGCCGGCACTCGCCGCGGCTGGCGGCTTACGCGCTGCTGTGGTTCGGCGCCTACGCGACGCTCGGACTGACCCAGCAGGCGCGCGCGGAACGCAGCCTGCGGACCTGGCTGGCGGCGCAGGCCGTCACGCCGGAGCGCCTGGCGGTGAAGCCCACGGTCTCCAACCTCATCGTCTGGCGCGCGGTGTGGCTGCACCAAGGGCGCTGGCACGTCGCGGCGGTGCGCAACGTGCCGTTCACGCGGACACGTCTCGCGGTCGGCGAGACCCGCGCGGCCTGGACGCCGGCATCGCCGGGCAATCCCCCACCCTTCTCCGAAGGCTCCCACCTGATCGCGGACTTCTCCCGCTTCACCGGAGGTTGGAACACCTACGACCAGGCCGACGGCGCGATCCTCGTCGGCGACATCCGCTTCGCGATGCTCCCGACGAGCAGCCGCCCGCTGTGGTCCGTGCGCTGCGCCCCCGGCGGCACGCTCGCCGACACGACGCTCGTCATGGACCGGAGCCTCCGGGACGGCGACTGGAGCCGGCTCGGCGCCTTGCTCTCGGGGTCGGACCCCTGTTTCATCGACCTCGAATAACATGCGCGCCCTCCTCCTGCTGCTGCTCGGTGCCTCCGCCGGCGCCGCCGAAACGACGCTCAAGCTCGTGCTCGACGACGGCTTCGACGGGGCGGAACTCGACGCGAAGACCTGGAACATCGAGACCGGCAAGCGTCGCGATTCGCTCAACTCGCCCAAGGCGGTCGACCTGAAGGACGGCGTGCTGAGGATCACGACCTGGACGGACGTCGACGGCACGACCTACTGCGGCTTCGTCACGACCCGCAAGAAGTTCGCCCTCGTCCAAGGGAAGGTCGAGGCCCGCTGCCGCTTCTCCGTCCAGCCCGGCACGCAGATCGCCTTCTGGTCGCAGTCGCCGACCTACGGAAAGTCCGGCACGGCCGCCGGCGCGGCGACCGACGGCGTCGAGATCGATATCCTGGAGACGACCGGCCTGAAGAAAGGCGGCTATCAGTCCGTGCTGCACTGGGGTCCTTACAAGCACGCGACGGAGAAGAAGAGCAGCTCGACGCAGCATCCGGCGTCCGTCGGCGGCGGGTGGCACGACTACGGCGTAGAATGGGACGACTCCGGCTACCGCTTCAGTCTCGACGGCAAGGTCGTCTGGACCGACGCCAAATGTCCCGGCTCCAAGGCCCCGCAGTTCCTCCTGCTCACGAGCGAATCCAACATCAAAGGTTGGAACGGCGAACGCCCGAAGGGAGGCTACGGCCTGAAGTCAGCCTCGCAGAACACCTTCGAAGTCGATTGGGTGAGGGCCTGGCAACGTAGCCGCTGAACCCGCCCCCGACCGCCATGCCCGCCCCTCGTCTCGCCCGACTATCCAGCGCCTTCTTCACCCGCGCCGCCCTGGGTTGCCTCTGGCTCGTCGCCTGGCTGCCCTGGTCCTGGCAGAGGGGCCTCGCCGCCGCTTTCGGCGCGTTCGCCTTCCACGTCGTGCGGATCCGCCGGCATGTGGTGCTCGTCAACCTCCGCATCTGCTTCCCGGAGCTCACGGAGTCCGCCCGCCACGCGTTGGGGCGCCGCCACTACCAGTCCCTCGCCCTCGGCATCTTGGAAGTCGCGCGTTGCTGGTGGCGCCACCCCGCCGCCCTGCCCCCTTGCCGTATCGACGGCGTCGAAGCGCTGGAGAAAGCCTTGGCCACCGGCCGCGGCGTGTTGCTGGTCTCCGGCCACTTCACGACGCTCGAGATCGCCGGTCGCATGCTCGCCTTGCGCACGCCGATTTGCTGCCTTTACCGCGACCCCAACAATCCCGTGCTGGCCGACCTGCTCCGCAAGCACCGTACGGCCTGGGCCAACCGCGCCATCGAGATGCGCGACATGTCCGGCCTCATGCGCGCCCTCCGCGACGGCGAAGCGGTCTGGTATGCGCCCGACCAAGGCAAGTGGACGCCGCAGTCGGCGGTGCTCCCCTTCTTCGGCCGCCCCGCCATCACGAATCTCTCGACGTCGCGCCTGGCGAAGATGTCGGGCGCCGCGGTGTTCACCTTCTTCCCCCGCCGCGAAAAGGACGGCACCTACGTGCTCACGATCAGCCCCGCGTTGGCCGACTTCCCTTCCGCCGATCCGGAAGCCGACACGTTACGCCTGACGGCGATGCTGGAAGAAGCGATCCGCGCGGCGCCCGAGCAGTACCTCTGGGTCCACCGCCGCTTCAAAGGCTTCAACGGCAACCCCGTCAGCCCTTACTGAGCGAGCACGCGGCGGAACTGGCCGACCAAGGCCGCCAGATGCGCCTCTTTGCCATAACGGGCGAGCGCGATCGACCGACCCGAACGCGCCTGCTCGCGGCGGGCGCCCTCATCCGACAGCAAACCGCTCATCGCGGCGGACATGGCTGCGCAGTCTCCCGGAGGCACGGCGATGCCGGCGCCGCCGCTGATGACCTCCGCCAGGCCGCCGACCGCGAAAGCGACCACTGGGACCTCGCATGCCATGGCTTCGACGGCAGCGAGGCTGAAAGGCTCCTGACGGGACGGGACGATCACCATCGAAGCCGTAGGAATCAGGCGAGGGATGTCGCGGCGATAACCGAGCAAGCGGACGCCGTCCATGGGCAGGCCATCCGGAAGTTTCCCTGCGCCGACCAAGGCGAGCAAGGCGTTGGGATGCCTTGCCCTCACCTGCGCGAAAGCCCGGACGGCCTGGTCCTGTCCTTTTCGGTGACAGATCGCGCCCACGGAGAGCAGCACCGGCGTGTCGGCCGAGACGCCGAGGAGCGAGCGGAGCAGGTCAGGTTCGCCGGACGCCGCCGGCCGGAACTCCTCATCGTCGACGAAGTTCGGGACGGTGACCACCTCGGCCGTCCAATTCCAGGGCACCATGCGATGCCGACGGGCCACGTCCTCGGAGACGGCGATCAGCAGGTCGTGGAAGCCGGTGTGCAACTGCGGATGGTTCGCATGCAGGTGCGCGATGCTCTTGATGCCGTGCCGTTGCCGGAGCAAGGCCCCGAAATTGCAGGAGCGTGTCAGATGGGAGTGCACCAGCGAGACGCCGTGCTCGCGGCACCAGACCGCCACCCGGTCGCATTCGTCGAACGGCCAGCGGTGGAAATTCGTCCGGAGGACGGGCAGGTCGGCGGGCAGGTCACGCCCCACCCAGGAGTCTTCCTGGCACGCCAGCAGCACCTCAACGCCGGCCTTATGCAGCAGCATGAGGCTGCGCCGGGCTAAGATGGACGCCCCGTTCGAATCAAGATTGGAAGATGCGACGAGGATCCGCATGGGTCAGCGGAGTTCGAAGCGATAGCTGGCGACGGCCTCCGACTCGACGGGGGCGTGGTTGCGCGTGGCGGGCTCGAAGGTCGACGTCCGGGCGGCCGCCAGCGCGGCCTCGTCGAGCAGGCGGCTGCCCGAACTGGCGGTGAGCTCGACCGCGCGCACGGTGCCGTCGGCGGCGAGCGAGATACGGACGCCGACTACCCCGGCGACGCCGGCGCGGCGCGCCCGGTCAGGATAGGCGGGCTCCTGCCGCGTGCGGAAAGCGGGCGGCACGAAGATCTCCGTGACAGGCGCGGGCGCGGCGACGGCCACTCCGCGGGGCGCGGCCGCGACGGGCGACGCGACGGCGGGCGAAGCGACCACCGGGGCGATCGACGGCGGGAGCGCGGGAGCCGGCACGGGGACGAAGGCCGGGGTCACGGGCAAAGTCAGCCCGGCGCCGAGGGCGGCGCCTTCCTTGGCCTCGCCGGGCAAGGCGACCGGCTCCGGCATCAAGGTCACGAGGATGTGGCCGCCTTCCGCGGCCGGCTCGCCGGCGCCGCGGAAGCCGCCCATCCAGACGGCGCCCAAAGCCATCGCGTGGACGCAGGCCACCGCGGTCCAGATCAGGCGATGACGACGTCGGTCAGACACGGACGGAGGGTCGGAGCGACGGCGGGCTCAGTCAAGAACGGGGCGAGTCATTTGGTGAGGTCGGGCGGCACCATCCAGAGCAGGCTCCAGGCGCCGAACGGCCTCTCCCGGTCCGGCTTGCTCCGCCGTTCCAACGCCATCAGCCCGGCCTTACGGAAACGGATCCCTTCGCCGCCGTCCGGCAGACCGAGCAGGAGCGCGGCCAGCTCCGCGAGATGCGGGTTATGACCGACGAGCAGGCGGCTGCGCCGGGACTTGGCGATGACCGTGGCGGTCTTACGCGGATCGGCCTCCGGCTCCAGTCCGGCGAACACCTTCAAGGGCAAGGCGGAGCGGGTCGCCAGCCGGAGCAACTGGGCCGTCCGGACCGCGCGCACCAGCGGGCTATGCTCGATCGCGTCGACTTCCGCCAGAGGCGCGAGGCCCGCGCCCTGGGCCAGCAGGGCGACCTGCCGTTGGCCGTGGGCCGTGAGATCGCGCGAAGCGTCCGTCGTCCCGGGGACGGCTTCGGCATGGCGGAGCAGATAAAGTCGCATGACGGGAAAGTGACGTTCGGCGGAGCCGATGCAAATCGGACTTGCTCCGCCGGCTTGTCCGTCAACCAATCGACCGTGCGCTTCGTCGCGACCGCCCTCTTCCTCTGCGCCGCGCTCACCGCGGAGACGGCCGCCCAGACGCGTTACTCGACCCAAGGCATGAGGGTGGACGGCACGATCTGCGTCGACGCCGCGACGGGGGCCGTCCTCGCGCAGTCCACGCCCGACCACCCGGGTAGCCCCGCCAGCGTGACCAAGCTGATGACGCTCCTACTGGTCCTCGAGGACGTCCGCGCGGGCAAGACGACGCTGCCCAGCCGGGTGGGCGTGACCAAGGAAGCGGCCGGCACCGGCGGTTCGCAGATCTGGCTGGCCGTCGGGGAGACCTTCTCGGTGGAAGAAATGCTTTACGCCCTGATGCTGAAGTCGGCCAACGACGTCGCGGTGGCGCTGGCCGTCGACCGCGCGGGCAGCACGGCGGCCTTCGTCGCCCGCATGAACCGCCGGGCCGCCGAACTCGGCATGTCCCGTACCCGCTTCGTCACCCCCAACGGGCTGACCTACGGCAAGGGCCCCCACGACACCACGACCGCCCGCGACCTCGCCAAGCTGTCCGTCGTGCTCTGCGGCATGCCGGAAGCCCTGCGTTACACCTCAGCCAAACGATACCTCCTCCGACGACCGCTCAAGCCGATGGAGGTCCTCAACCATAACCACCTCCTCGATTCCTTCCCCGGCTGCGACGGCCTGAAGACCGGCTGGACCGAGGCCGCCGACGCCTCGATCGTCACCACCGCCAAGGCCGGAGAGCATCGGGTCATCGCGGTCGTGCTGGGTTGCCAGAGCCCCTTGGGCGCCAAGGCCGAGCAGCGTCTCCGCGATCAGCTGGCCGCCGACCTCATGAAGGCCGGCCTGGCCAAACTCCAAGCCCAGCCCCGCCTCCCGGCGCTCAAGCCAACCCCAAAAGTCAGCGTAAAACCCAAGGAAGAGCCTGGTTTCTGGGACTGGCTGGGGGATTTGTTTAGCTTCTAACCCCCGGCCAGAAGGGGGTGGAAAGAAGTAGTGAACATTTGTTCATTTTGCTTGCCACGTTCGCTGGGCACGGCAATTTCGATTCCGCATACCCAACGTTATGTCCGCCAAATCCGAACCCACCGCTAAGGAAAAATCTGCCAACCAGGCAGCCGAGAAGAAGACCCTCGATCTGGCTCTCTCCGCCATCAACAAGCAGTATGGCGA
>JACCDI011514807.1_pt1 | contig 11088 bp, 8 predicted proteins | sample 7442791 | NCBI WGS metagenome assembly JACCDI01 (sample SAMN15323434, study PRJNA562643) | freshwater metagenome | isolation source: river surface water | place: USA:Blue River Watershed | collected 2017-08-15
TGCCTGCCAACGAACGCATGGATTGGTTGGTCGAAAAAGCCACCGAGCTAGGCGTGCATCGCATCACCCCACTCATGACCGAACGCAGCGTGATTCGCCTAACGGGTGAGCGCGCAGAAAAAAAGCAGGCGCATTGGCAAGCCGTGGCAGCCAGTGCGAGTGAGCAATGTGGTCGCAACCGCGTGCCTGTGATTGACATGCCCGAGCGCTTAGACGCTTGGCTGGCGCGGCAAGCGCCTCAGGCCGACGTGTTGCATGGTGTGCTCTCCTTGCACGCCAGTACGCAGCCTTTGCAGGCTTTGCGTCAAAGCGCAGCCGCAAGTGCCAAAACATGGGTGTTGCTCAACGGCCCAGAGGGCGGGCTGACCGATGCCGAAGATGCCGCCGCCCGCACCAAAGGTTTCGCGGCGGTGAGCTTGGGTGAGCGCGTGTTACGCGCCGAAACAGCGGCTTTGGGTGCGTTGGCTGTGTTGACCTTGTCTTAACCAGCCGCTGGGGCTGGGCACTGCTGATTCAACCATTGGCCTAGATCGGCAAAAACTTCGGCCTTGTCTGCGTCATTGAAGATCTCGTGGTACATCGCCTCGTACATGTGCGCTTGCAGCCATGCCGTGGGTGCGTGCGCAGCAAAGGCGGCACTGCCTTGTGAGCGAACGATGCGGTCGCTGCCTGCGTACATCAGCAAAGTTGGGGTATTCCATTGCTTGGCTGCTTCGATGCAATACGCGCCTTCATTCAAAAACCAAAGCCCCAGCTCAGCCGAGATGCTGCGATGCACCAGCGGGTCGGTGGCATAGTTGTGTACCCATTCGGGGTTGCGTGCAATCCATTGGGGGTTGATGCCGTTGTCTACGCACAAGCCATGCAACCCATGCGGCAACCAGCGCAGCAACGTCTTTTGCCAGTTTTGCAGCACGGGTATGTAGGCCGGAGAGGACAACACCAAACCATCCACGGCACACAAGCCACGGGCCACAGCGCTGGTGGCAACTAAACCGCCCATGCTGTGCCCTAGCAAAATCACACGTGACGATGGCGTAAGGCGACTTCGCGTCTCGCTCAGCACACTGACCAAGTCGTCTACAAACCGATGCTGGGGCGGCAAGCGTCCACGTGGCCCCGTGCTGAGGCCGTGGCCGTATTGGTCGTAGGCCCGCACATCAAAGCCCCATGCGTTGAGCTGATCGGCCACTTGGGTGTAGCGCCCGCCGTGCTCTGACAGCCCGTGCACCATCACCACCGTGGCGCGAGCGGGTGCGTGTGCCGTGGGCCAGTCGTAAAGCGCCAACTGATGGTCTGCAAGGTTCAAGGTGGACATGAGCGGTGCAGACATCGGAGCTCCTATTTACTGACGTTCAAACTTAAACACCGCCGTGCCCGCCATCAAGTTGGGCCAGGTGTTTACACGTTGTCCGTCTTGCAAGCCAAAGGCATCGGTGATTTGCAGACCGTTTTTCTCGGCCAACACCTCAAAGTCTTTGAACGTGCCCACGCGAATGTTGGGCGTGTCGTACCACTGGTAGGGCAAGCGTTTGGTCACGGGCATACGGCCTTGCAAGATGCTCAGGCGGTTGGGCCAATGCGCAAAGTTGGGGAAGGCGACGATGCCGGTTTTGCCCACACGTGCTGTTTCGCGCAGCATCGTTTCGGCATTGCGCAAGTGTTGCAAGGTGTCAATTTGCAGCACCACGTCAAACGACTGGTCGGCAAACACACTCAAGCCCAAATCGAGGTTGAGCTGCAACACGTTCACACCGCGTTGCACACAGGCGTGCACATTGGTGTCGTCTAGCTCCACGCCGTAGCCGGTGCAGCCTTTGTGTTGTTGCAGATAGGCGAGCAGCGCCCCATCACCGCAACCGAGGTCGAGCACGCGGCTGCCTTTGGGTACCAGTTTGGCAATGGCTTTCAAGGTGTCATTGGTCATACGGCACCTCCTGCGTGTGCTGGGCTGTTGGCCAGCTCGCTACCAATGCGTGCAAAGTACGAACGCACCACATTCATATAGCGTGGGTCGTCGAGCAAGAAGGCATCGTGTCCGTGTGGTGCATTGATTTCGGCATAGCTCACATCGCGTTGGTTGTCGAGCAGGGCTTGCACCATCTCACGGCTGCGCGCGGGCGAGAAGCGCCAATCGGTGGTGAAGCTCACCAACAAAAATTTCGCGGCTGTGCGGGCAAACGCGGCGGATAAATCGCCGCCATACGTGCGTGCGGGGTCAAAGTAGTCCAAGGCGCGTGTGATGAGCAAATAGGTGTTGGCGTCAAAGTATTCGCTGAATTTGTCGCCTTGGTAGCGCAGGTAGCTCTCGATTTGAAACTCGATATCTTGTGTCGTGTACAAATAATCTCGCGTCGCGCCGCCCGCCGCTAGGCCGCCCTGAGGCGGGCGAGCTCCCTCGGGGGGCAGCGAATCACGCGTAGCGGAAAGCGTGGGGGCGCGTAAACGGCGGCCAAACTTTTCGTTCATCACATCGTCGCTGAGGTAGGTGATGTGCCCCACCATGCGGGCAATGCGCAGGCCGCGTTTGGGCACCACCCCATGTTCGTAAAAGTGGCCGCCATGAAAGTCGGGGTCGGTCACGATGGCGCGACGCGCCACTTCGTTGAAGGCAATGTTCTCAGCCGTGAGGTTGGGCGCACTGGCCACCACCACGGCGTGCTTGACGCGCTCGGGGTATTGCAGCGTCCAGCTCAGCGCTTGCATGCCGCCCAAGCTGCCGCCCAACACCGCAGCGAGTTGTGTGATGCCCAAGCGGTCGAGCAACAAGGCTTGCGCATTCACCCAGTCTTCTACGGTGACCACAGGAAAGTCCGCGCCATACACCTTGCCGGTGTCGGGGTGGTTGTGCATGGGGCCGGTGGAGCCAAAGCAAGAGCCGAGGTTGTTCACGCCGATCACAAAGAACTGGTTGGTGTCCACGGGCTTGCCCGGGCCAATCATGTTGTCCCACCAGCCTTCGCTGTTGGCTTGGCCTTCGTACACACCCGCCACATGGTGCGAGGCGTTCAGGGCGTGGCACACCAGTACGGCGTTGGACTTGTCGGCATTCAGCGTGCCATAGGTCTCGTACGCGAGGGTGTAGTCGCGCACGCTCGCGCCGCTTTGCAGCGACAGCGCGTCCGCAAAGTGCATCGCTTGTGGCGAGGCGATCATGGGTTTGCTGCTCATGGTCATTCACCCACGGGGCGTAAATGTTTGCCCGCAATGCCCGCGAGTTCAAACATGGTCACTTGGTCTTTGCCAAACACGGGTTTGAGTTTGGCGTCGGCGTTGATGGCGCGTTTGTTGGTCGCGTCTTGCAGGCCGTTGGCCTTGATGTAGTCCCAAATTTTCTTGATCACTTCGGTGCGTGCCACGGCTTCTGCGCCGATCACGTTGGCCAACTCTGCGCTTGGCAAGAAGCCCGCAGTGACTTTGCGGGGTGCTTTGGGCTTAGCGACTTTCTCGGCTTTCGCTTTAATGGCTTTGGTCGTTTTAGCCGGCACTTTTTTGCCAGCAGCTTTGATCAGCGCATTGGTCGTGGGCGTTTTGCCGCCTTTGGCGGGGTACTTGCTGGTGCGAGGTTCAAACGCAAAGTTCACCTTGCCGGCTTCGGCGTCCCACTGCAGATAAGCTTTGAAGGCGCGGCGTGTGCGCATGGACACAAACTTGTCCAGTAAATCGGTTTTGCCTTCCGACAAGAGTTTGACCATTTGCTCGCGCTCCACGGGCTGCTGCAAGATGATCTTGCCGCTCTTGAAATCGCAGCTCGGTGTGGGTTGTGCGTTGGTGGGCACGGCTTTGCTACACACATAGTTGCTGCCATGTTCGTGCACAGGGCTGCCGCACTTGGGGCAGTTGCCCAAGCTTTGCGCGTCACCAGATTCCACAATCTCGCCGGATTCGGCGTTGTCGTCACCAAAGTCGAATTCAAGTTTCCAGTTTTGCTCTTCTTCGCTGTACTTGAGTGCAATTTCGGCGGTGAAGGGCCAGCCCGCTTTCGAGCGGAAGCCGTCGAGTGGACCGATTTTTTTGTTCGTCAAAAATTCTTCCACTTCGGCCACGTCAAACGTGCGACCGCCCGGAATTTTGCTGATTGAGAAACCGCAACCTGCGCCGCCTTCACCTGAGTCGGAAGCGTTGCCATCTTTGCCCACGCACGCGTAGCGGCGGTAGTTTTCTTTCACCACGCCACCGCATTTGGGGCAAGGTGTTTGGAGCGTGGCGTAATCACCGGGGATGGTGTCGCGGTCAAACTCTTTGGCCTTTTTGACGATGTGTTCCGTCATCTCGGCAATCTCGCGCATGAAGGCTTCGCGGCTGAGTTGGCCGTGTTCCATTTGCGAGAGTTTGTATTCCCAGCCGCCCGTCAGTTCAGGCTTGGAGAGTTCTTCCACGCCCAAGCCGCGCAGCAGTGTGAACAGCTGGAAGGCTTTGGCGGTGGGAATCATCTCGCGGCCATCGCGGATGATGTATTTCTCGTTGATCAAACCTTCGATGATGGCCGCACGCGTGGCAGGTGTGCCCAAGCCTTTTTCTTGCATGGCTTCGCGTAACTCATCGTCTTCCACCAACTTGCCTGCGCCTTCCATCGCGCCCAGCAGCGTGGCTTCGCTGTAGCGTGCGGGTGGGCGTGTTTTGAGGCCTTTGGCATCGACCGATTCGTTCTTGGCCGACTCGCCTGCTTTCAAGGCCACGAGTGTTTTGCCGTCTTCGTCGTCTTCGGCTTTGTCGGCCTCAGCTTCTTTGCCGTAAATAGCCATCCAGCCTGGGTTGACCAACACCTTGCCCTCGGTACGGAACGCGTGGTCTTTGCCGCCTGCTTTGACGGTGCTGATGCGCGTGGTCACCATGTATTCAGCGCTGGGAAAGAACACCGCCATGAAGCGACGCACCACCAAGTCGTAGAGCTTTTGCTCGGCTTCAGACAAACCGCTGGGCGCTTGCAGGGTGGGGATGATTGCAAAGTGATCGCTGACCTTTTTGTCGTCAAACACGCGCGGAATTTTGCGCACGTAGTTGTTGTTCAACGCCACGGTGGCGTGTTGCTCCAAGTGCTTCATGCCGCTGTCGGCGAGCATGGTGAAGGTGTCTTTCACCACGGCCACATAGTCTTCGGGCAAGTGGCGTGAATCGGTACGGGGGTAGGTCAGCGCTTTGTGGCGTTCGTACAGGCTTTGCGCCAAAGCCAAGGTGGTTTTGGCGGAGAAGCCAAAGCGGCCGTTGGCTTCGCGTTGCAGCGAGGTCAGGTCAAACAAGCCAGGGCTGGCTTTGGTGGTGGGCTTGCTTTCTTCTGTGACGGTGGCTTGTTGGTTGCGTACGGCGTCGGCGATGGCCAAGGCTTCGGCCTCGCTCCACACACGGTCGTGTTTTTTCTCGCCATCCTCTGCGTCTTTTTTGTGGTCGGGGTTGAACCACTTGGCGGGGTAGCTACCAGCCGCTACTTGGAACGAGGCGTGAATTTCCCAGAAGTCGCGGCTGACGAATTTGCGAATTTGTTCTTCGCGCTCTACCACCACCGACAGCGTGGGCGTTTGTACACGGCCCACGGTGGTCAAGAAGAAACCACCTTCGCGTGAGTTGAACGCGGTCAAGGCGCGCGTGCCGTTGATGCCCACCAACCAGTCCGCTTCTGAGCGGCTGCGTGCGGCATCGGCCAAGCCTTGCATTTGTTGTTGGGTGCGCAGATTGTCAAAACCATCGCGAATGGCTTGTGGCGTCATGGATTGCAACCACAGGCGCTTGACGGGTTTGTCGAGCGGCTTTTTGCCGCCTGCGTATTGCTCGATCAAACGGAAGATCAATTCACCTTCGCGACCTGCGTCACAGGCGTTGATGAGGGCGGTCACGTCTTTGCGCTTGGCCAGTTTGACCACGGCGTTCAAACGGCTCTTGGTTTTTTCGACGGGCTTCAAGTCAAAGTAAGGTGGCACCACGGGCAAGTTGGCAAAGCTCCATTTGCCACGCTTCACATCAAACTCTTCTGGCGCTTGGATTTCGACCAAATGGCCCACAGCGCTGGAGACCACATAGCTGTCGTTCTCAAAGTGGTCGTCGTGTTTTTCGAACTTCCCCGCCACAGGCGTGAGTGCGCGCACGATGTCTTGCGCGACCGAAGGTTTTTCGGCAATCACGAGGGTTTTGCTCATTTCAAAGTTCCTTAAAAACTGACCACTACAATTTGCTTCTCGCGCGCACGCATGCGCGCGCACGCACATGCGTACGTATTTAAGTTAACAGAAAAATTCCGTGACCAAAAAATCCCTCGCCCAAGCCCCCGCGCCCATCAAAGGCCGCCGCATTCAAACCCGTCGTTCAGGCGTGCATGGCAAAGGGGTTTTCGCGTTGAGCGACTTTGCCAAGGGCGAAACCATCATCGAGTACGTGGGCGAGATCATCAGCTGGAAAGAAGCGCTGCGCCGCCACCCCCACGACCCATCGGATCCCAACCACACGTTTTACTTTCACATCGACGAAAAGCATGTGATCGACGCCAAGTACGGCGGCAACTCTTCGCGTTGGATCAACCACTCGTGCAAGCCCAACTGCGAGCCTGATGAAGTGGATGGCCGCGTGTTCATCAAAGCGATTCGCGACATCAAGGCGGGCGAAGAACTGAATTACGACTACGGCTTGGTCATCGACGCGCCCATGACGCCCGAGCTCAAGCTCGAGTACCCCTGCTGGTGTGGCGCTAAGAAATGCCGTGGCACTTTGTTGTCTTCCACCTCCGAGTTCCCGAAAGACGAGAAGGCAAAGAAGGCAGACAAGGCGAAAAGCAAGTCGGCCAAAGACAACAAAAAGAAGTCTGCCAAGAAAGCCGACAAGGCCAAATCTAAAAAGGCCTGAGCCGCATGATCTGGCCCGCCGAAGACTTGTGGTTAGCGATGGTTGCCAAGCAACCGGGCCTGACCATCGAGGTGCTGCCAGAGATTGACTCCACCAACACCGAGCTCATGCGCCGCGCCCGCGCTGGCCAAACCGAGCCTGTGCTGTTGGTGGCTGAAACCCAAACCGCAGGCCGTGGCCGTCTAGGCCGCCCTTGGCACGGCGAAGTGGGCCATGCCCTCACCTTCTCTTTGGGGCTCATGCTCAAGCCTGCGGATTGGTCTGGCTTGTCGCTCGCCGTGGGCTTGTCTTTGGCGCGCAGCTTGGACCCGCAAGGTGAGTTGGGTGTGCGCCTCAAGTGGCCCAACGACTTGTGGGTTCAGCGTCCGAACACACCCACAGGCTGGGGCAAATTGGCCGGCATCTTGATTGAGACAGCATTGCCCACGGGTATGAGCCACGGCAGCGATCAAGGACGTTTTTGCGTGGTGGGCGTGGGCATCAACATCGCCCCGCCCGTGGCCGAGGGTTTGTCGACCGCGCCTTTGGGCTTGCAAGACCTGCAACCTGGCATCACCGCACCTCAAGCTTTGATGCAAGTGGCAGAGCCTTTGCTGGCCACTTTGCAGGCGTTTGAACGCACGGGCTTTGCGCCGTTGCAAAACGCGTTCAATGCCCGCGATGCTTTGCATGATTTGGCGGTCACTTTGAGCGATGGCCGCCACGGCGTTGCAAGGGGCGTAGACGCCACAGGTGCGATGCTGGTGGACACCGAGCAAGGCCAAGAGGCGGTCAGTAGCTCAGAGGTGAGCGTGCGACCTGTGTAGTTTGCACCAGCGACGTTTTGCTTAGGCGAGCATCAATCAACAACGAAGGCGAATGTATGAACTCGAAATTTTTTTGGCGCAATGTGGTCTACGCCTTGGCCGCGATCAACCTGTTGTTTTGGTTGTGGAACGATGGCCGTTTGAGTTTTTTGGGCCTTGGTCCCAAGCCGGTGCAAGAGCCGCATCGTATTGAAAACCAAGTGGACCCAGAGCTTCTGACCATCAAGCCAGCGGCGTCTGAGTCCAAATAAAGCCTAGGGCACTCGGCCTAGGCTTGGCGCTTTGGTTTAGTGCAAATCAAAGCGGTCGGCGTTCATCACCTTGGTCCAAGCGGCCACAAAGTCTTTGACAAACTTGCCGGCGTTGTCGTTTTGGGCATAGACCTCGGCTATGGCACGCAACTGTGAGTTGGAGCCAAACGCCAAGTCCACACGGCTGGCCGTCCACTTCAACGCGCCTGTCTTGCGGTCGTGGCCTTCAAAAGCGTTGTCGCCCGTGGGTTGCCAAGCGGTCGACATGTCTACCAAGTTGGTGAAGAAGTCGGTGGTCAGCTGGCCGGGCCGCTGCGTGAACACGCCTTGCTGGTTGCCGCCGTGGTTGGCCCCCAGCACACGCAAGCCACCCACGAGTACCGTCATCTCAGGCGCAGACAAACCGAGCAACTGTGCTTTGTCGACCAGCATTTCTTCGGGCGACACGCGGAATGCTTTTTGGCGATAGTTGCGGAAACCATCGGCTTGTGGCTCTAGCACAGCAAACGATTCACCATCGGTTTGCTCAGGCGTCGCGTCGGTGCGGCCAGGGGCAAAAGGCACTTCCACGGGGTGGCCTGCTGCTTTGGCTGCGGCTTCAACACCGGCGTTGCCCGCGAGCACGATCAGGTCGGCTATCGAGACATGTTTGCCGCCACGGTGCGTGGTGTGAAAACCGTTGCGAATCACATCCAAAGTGGCCAATACGCGGGCGAGTTGCTCGGGTTGGTTGACCTCCCAATCTTTTTGGGGTGCGATGCGAATGCGTGCGCCGTTGGCCCCGCCGCGCTTGTCGCTGTTGCGGAAGGTGCTGGCCGAGGCCCATGCGGTCTGCACCAACTCCGCCACCGTCAAGCCGCTGGCCAAAATTTTGTTTTTCAACTCGGTGGCATCGCTGTGGCTGATCACAGGGTGCGTCACGGCGGGCAGTGGGTCTTGCCAAATTAAATCTTCAGCAGGCACTTCGGGGCCGAGGTAGAGGCACTTGGGGCCCATGTCGCGGTGGGTCAGCTTGAACCAAGCGCGGGCATAAGCGTCGGCGAACTCGTCCGGGTTGGCCAAGAAGTGGCGTGCGATTTTTTCGTACGCGGGGTCAAAGCGCAGCGACAAGTCGGCCGTGGTCATGTGGGGCGGGTGTTTCTTGCTGGGGTCGTGTGCGTCGGGAATCATGTCCTCGGCATCCACGTTTTTGGCGCGCCATTGGATGGCTCCGGCAGCGGTGGTCATTTGTTCCCACTCGTACTTGAACAGCACTTTCAGGTAGCCCATGTCCCACTGGATCGGGTTGGGTTTCCATGCGCCTTCAAAGCCGCTGGTGGTGGTGTCTGCGCCTTTGCCTGTGCCGTGGGTGTTGATCCAGCCAAAGCCCATTTCGTGCATGGGTGCGGCTTCGGGTTCGGGGCCCACTTTGGCGGCATCGCCCGCGCCATGCATCTTGCCAAAGGTGTGGCCGCCAGCCACCAAGGCCACGGTTTCGTAGTCGTTCATGGCCATGCGCGCAAAGGTTTCGCGCACGTCTTTGCCCGATGCCACGGGGTCGGGTTTGCCGTCGGGCCCTTGGGGGTTCACATAGATCAAACCCATTTGCACCGCAGCCAGTGGGTTTTCGAGTTCGCGGTTGCCGCTGTAGCGGCTGTTGGGTTTGTCGCTGGTGGCGAGCCATTCTTTTTCAGCGCCCCAGTACACGTCTTCTTCGGGGGCCCAAATGTCGGCGCGGCCGCCGCCAAAGCCAAAGGTTTTGAAACCCATGGTTTCCATGGCCACGTTGCCGCAGAGGATGAACAAATCGGCCCACGAAATTTGGTTGCCGTATTTTTGTTTGATGGGCCACAGCAAGCGGCGGCCTTTGTCGAGGTTGCCGTTGTCGGGCCAGCTGTTGAGCGGTGCAAATCGTTGGTTGCCGGTGCTGGCTCCGCCACGGCCATCGGCGGTGCGGTACGTGCCCGCTGCATGCCATGCCAAGCGAATGAACAAACCGCCGTAGTGACCGTAGTCGGCAGGCCACCAGTCTTGGCTTTGGGTCATCAAGTCGGCCAAGTCTTTTTTGAGTGCGGCGTAGTCGAGCTTTTTGAATTCTTCGCGGTAGTCAAAGCCCTCGTCCATGGGGTTAGACACCGGTTGGTGCTGATGCAAGATGGCCAAGTTGAGTTGGTTGGGCCACCAATGCGCGTTGGACTGTGCGCCTTGTTGCGCGCGTGCGCCGCCTGCGGCGTGGAATGGGCATTTGCCGGTTTCAGATGCGTGGCTCATGGCTGTCTCCTCATGAAATAAACAATGGCTGAATGCGCTCAAGATGCTTGGGCCAGATCGGCCAGCAGCTCTTGCATGTACGCGATGAAAACTTGGATGTGGCTTTCATTCATACGTGTCCCCTTGTGAGTCAGTGACGGGCTCTACTTTGAAGGGTGCTATTGCATTCGTCTAGCTAATTGTTTCTATCAATGATTTAGGCGTAGGCTATGTGCATGCGAAATAAAAAAGGCAAGTGCCTAGACACTTGCCTTGGTGATTTGTGCAAAGCGTTTTGCACAAGCGAGATAACTTATTGGCGAATCAAATAATCAAACGCCGACAACGCCGCCTTTGACCCCTCACCCGCCGCAATGATGATTTGCTTGTAGGGCACGGTGGTGCAGTCGCCCGCGGCAAACACGCCCGGCACGTTGGTGTGGCCTTTGGCGTCGACCACGATTTCGCCAAACTTGCTCAGCTCCACAGTGCCTTTCAAGAACTCGGTGTTGGGCACCAAGCCAATTTGCACAAACACGCCTTCGAGTTCGACATGGTGCACCGCCTCGGTGGCGCGGTCTTTGTAGCTCAGGCCATTGACCTTGTTGCCGTCACCCGTGATTTCGGTGGTTTGCGCGTTGGTGTGGATGGTGACATTGGGCAAGCTTTTGAGTTTGTTGACCAACACGGCGTCGGCTTTCAAAGCATCTGCAAATTCAACCAACGTCACGTGTTCAACGATGCCGGCCAAGTCAATGGCGGCTTCTACGCCTGAGTTGCCGCCGCCAATGACAGCCACGCGCTTGCCTTTGAACAAGGGACCGTCGCAGTGTGGGCAGTAGGCCACGCCTTTGTTTTTGTATTCGGCTTCGCCGGGCACGTTCACATTGCGCCAACGTGCGCCGGTGGAGAGGATGACGCTCTTGGCTTTGAGCACGCCGCCGTTTTCTAAGCGCACTTCGGTCATGCCA
>JACCDI011624815.1_pt1 | contig 11086 bp, 8 predicted proteins | sample 7442791 | NCBI WGS metagenome assembly JACCDI01 (sample SAMN15323434, study PRJNA562643) | freshwater metagenome | isolation source: river surface water | place: USA:Blue River Watershed | collected 2017-08-15
ACGCCTTGATGAAAATGCTTTGGGGTATAGCCGTTAGTGGCCAAAATGACTTTTTTTGCCCGCACAGTGGCATTGGGCGTGCGTAAAATTTGCGTGCGGCCTTCAGTGGTCCAATTGAGCACAGGACTGCCGGTATGCACTTTCGCCCCAGCTTCACGCGCTAAACGTTGATAACCGTAAGCAAGCTTTAACGGATTGACGCCAAAACCATCGGCGAAACGCAGCGCACCAAAACTTTGCTGGTCATCAACATACTGACTGCGCACTTGTTGCTGAGTCAGTAATTCCACGTCTGAGCCAAAGGTCCGATGCAACAGATCTGCTTGTGCTTGCAAGGTTTTCACCATGCTAGGTTTATGCGCCATGCGCAAATAACCTGGATCTTGCCTGTCGCAGTCAATACCTTTATCAATCATAGATTTAACTAGATCGACACCTTGGCAAAACTCATGGTAGACGCCACGCATCACCGATTCGCCCCATTGTTTTTGCATTTCGGCATAAGGTTTACGACCGCTTGAACGCAGCACAAAGCCGGCATTACGACCGCTACAACCCCAGGCTAATTGATTGGCTTCCAAAACGACGGCTTGCACGCCATGCTCTGTCGCTAAATGATAAGCAGCAGAAAGGCCGGTGTAGCCCGCGCCAATAATCACCACATCAACCGTTAAATCATGCATTAACACGCCGTCATCGGCAGGTGCAGGGCCCGCGTGGTCAGCCCAATAACTTTCAGGATAAGGTTCACCGCAGCCTGGTGAACGTTCATGCAAGGGATCGTACATATTCAACCTATTCATTACTGCAATTCTTGCCGCATCATGGCAAGATAAGTTTCGAATTCCAAGCCTTCCAGACATGAATTGTGAACGATTTGAGCATTACCTATAGCGAGTTGCAGCCGGAACACTTTGCCGATGTCATTGCCTTGGCAATCTGGTGCATGGCGATGGCTATCTCACTGCCGAATTGATTTTTAAATACCATCAACAAGGCATTTCCAACGGCATTAATGCCGGACATGTCGCTTATCGCGGTGAAGAAATCGTCGGCTTTCGTTTAGCTTTCGCTGCGGGTCAGTGGCAGAGCGACCAATGGAGTAGCCCAGCGCTATGGCCAGTTGCCGCAGAGCAAATGGCCTATTTCAAATGCAACACCATAGCGCCGACATTACAAGGCGCTGGCATTGGCGGCAAATTACTGCAACTGTCGATTCAAGCACTGCATGCGCAAGGCGCTAAAGCCGGGATCGCCCATCTGTGGATGCAAAGTCCTGGCAATGCAGCGGTAAAGTATTTTAGTAAACACGGCGGCAAACTCGTGAAAGTTCACCCCGATAAATGGCGTGCAGATAGTTTAAACGGCTACGAATGCGTGATCTGCGGTTATGACTGCCACTGCTCAGCGGCGGAAATGGTATTGGAGTTTAACGAGAAAAATCAGTGACTTTGTTTGTCGGGATGACGAACGACAACCAAAGTCACTGTGGGAGAGAGTTCCAATTAGCTAGGCCAATTTTGCCCGCCAACAAAACATACAACAGACAGTTACTCAACTGGTCACCACACCAGTACATCAGGCGAATGAACGGGGCTGTTCATGCGCCAAACACTTACCAGTTCCACGTGGAACCTAGCTATTTTTAGCATCAAACCAGCCTCAAACGGCACAATTTAACGCACAAAACAGCAAATGTAAGCGGTTACAACGAAGTAATCATTGCACAGAATATTGTTGGGTGCAAGTCGGTCCAGTCACAGTTTTCTCACTTGTTCAGACAGCAAGGTCAAAAGTAGAAAACGTTAAAACCATGAGCCTTAACGCAACTAAGCTAAGGCTACAATCAAACTAAGTTAGCTTTGGCCAATTCGGCTTTGCAAAAATTGCAGGACTAACTTCAGACCGGCTTTCATGTGAGTCCGATGTGGATAGACCAAGTGCACCGGCAATGGCTCAGGCATGTAATCCGCAAGCACAGGGACTAAAAGCCCCGACTGAATTTCGTCTTCCACTTGATAGCGGGTCACATACATTAAGCCCATACCAGCAATGACTGCCGGCTTCGACGCCCGGTTGCTGTTGGTCAATAACGGTCCGTTGGTGAATACGGTGATCGGCTGCCCTTTATCCAAAAACTGCCACGCACGATCTATAGGACCAGTAAAAGTGGACAAACAACTGTGGTGAATCAAGTCATCTGGATGCTGCGGGATCCCTTGTGCTGCCAAGTAACTTGGCGCGGCGACTAACACAATTGGCAAACGAGTTAATGGCCGGGCGATCAAACTGGAACTAGGCAATTTGCCAAAACGGATCGCCACGTCAATTTCTTCACCGACTAAATCAACCAGCCGATCGTTTAAATCTAGTTCGATCTGCAATTTTGGATAACGTTGCAGTAATTCTGGCAAAAGCGGCGCGACAATGGTTGAACCAAAGGTTACAGCGACACTGATGCGAATAATACCTACCGGTTGGTCGCGTAATTCGTCGAGGTGGTGTTCCGCTTGATCGGCTTGGCGAACTACCTGCTGGCAGTAACTTAAAAACGCTTGGCCTTCTGCGGTTAATTTCAACTGTCGCGTGGTGCGCTGTAGCAACCGTACCGATAAATGCTGCTCCAAGCGCGCGATGGCTTTACTCACGGCTCCTTTTGACATCTGTAATGCCACAGCAGCTTGGGTAAAACTGTCGGTTTCGACCACTTTGGCGAAAATTGCCATATCACTGAGCCGTTGTAATAAAGACACAGGTACTCCAAGGGGTTTGTCACACAATTGCCTTAGTCTACCAAAGCCGTTGTCGTGACATTGTTTCTCTTTGGAAACAATGTATGTCGGAGTTGACGACTAATCAAGCAAGAATACAGCGGTTAAAATGTCTGCACTTTAGCTCGCAAGGGCAACCAACAAGGAGCAAGTTTATGTTTTTAAACATACTTTTCGCAGTTATTAAAGGCATGCTAGAACTCGATGGCATTCAACTGGATCGCAAACCGCCATCAGGGAGCGAACCTTTAGTCGCTTCAGAGAAACCTTGTTTGTCGGCAACCACGACAAAACCTTGTCAGCCTAACTAATTATTTTTAGGTGAAGCGTCGTCGACAACGACCTGCCTAAGTGCTCGTTCGTGTGATATCCATGTTGTACCAACCACTTGTTGTGGACTTTCAGCACTGCTTTTGCAGTGCTTTTTTTTGCCAAGCTCCTCAAGCCAAATTCCCCAGAAATCTCTGAAACATTGCTGATTGACTCAGCAACCAGAAAACTAGCTTTGCCAATTTCGCTATGTATTAGAACATTTGGTTGTAAGCAGACGTCCGCATAGCCGCCAGCTTGCATCAACCGAAAATTCGTAAATGCATGAATTTAAACAAATTACGAAGGAGCACTCGGCAATCCGCAATTTTATAGCCTGCTAGCCATCCGTTATAACCAAAGTAATCGAAAAGTCTAAATATCCAGACATCCGGTTATAACTAAAACGTCTGAGCAAGTTGTTTTCTGCTGTTTTTTCCGCAGTTGTTTGCTGCTTAAATGCGCGCCATTGCTGCCGGCCGCCAGACCGGATCCTGTGAGAGGCACATATATGAAATCGTTCGCGACCACCGCCAAGGTTTCCGCATTACCAGTGTTGGACTTATCTCTGTTGCAAGGAACAGCGACCGAACGCGCCCGCTTCATCGAACAATTGCGCGTGGCGGCTCGGGATGTTGGCTTTTTTTATGTGATTGGTCACGGTGTTTCGCTAAGCAAGCAACAAGCGATGCTGCAACTCGCCAAAGACTTTTTCGCCCTGCCACTTGCAGATAAGCGCCAAGTGCAAATGTTGAACTCCCCGCACTTTCGCGGCTATACCGGCTTTCAGGGCGAACTGACGCGCGGCAAACCCGATCAGCGCGAGCAATTCGACATTATGAAAGAAGACGATGTTTTGGGGCTACCGACCCAAGACGCGTTATGGCGACGGTTAATTGGCCCGAACCAGTGGCCTGTGCAATTACCAGCCATGCGCCAAGAGCTGCTGCAATTTCAGCAACAACTCTCCGATATCACAGTGCAACTGCTGGAATCTTTGATGCAAGCGCTGCAATTGCCAGCTGATGCTTTGGCACAAACCATTGCTGATGGCCCGTATCAGCATATGAAGTTAATTCACTATCCTGGCGCGCACGCCACAAGCAGCAATCAAGGGGTTGGCGCGCATAAAGACCCAGGCTATTTGACGCTAGTGCTACAAGACAGCCAATCAGGCCTGCAAGTTGAAACCGCCGACGGCTGGATTGATGCGGCGCCGCTGCCAGGTGCTTTTGTGGTGAATATCGGTGAACTGCTGGAATTGGCTTCTAATGGCTATTTAAAAGCCACCATGCATCGTGTGGTGACACCACAAGCGGGCATCGAACGTTTTTCTTGTGCCTTCTTTATGGCGGCCCAACTCGATGCAACTGTGCCATTGTTAGCGCTAAGTGCTGAATTGGCCGCGGAAGCGCAAGGCCCAGCCTCAGATCCGAGCAATCCATTGTTCCATCAAGTAGGTGCCAATGTACTGAAAGGTAGACTCCGTTCGCATCCGGATGTGGCGGCTCGTCATTACAGTGACGAGCTGCCTGAGCTTGCCAGAGTCGGATAAAAGCTGGCTATTAATCGGCTAAAGCTTGGCTAAAAACTGGCTAACTGTATTGTTTTTGGCACAAAGCTCAAGGTCGATTAACTAACAGATTTGCAGCCGCGGCCAAGGCTGCCCATCCAGAAGGCTCGGCAATTTCAAGCAAATTCAGTAGCCTTAACCACATTCTTACAAAATGGCATCGCAGTGTTCCGTTTAATCGCGATGCCACAATAAATTTATTGCTTCGACTCGTAGATTTTAATCAAAGGTTTTTTATGAAATTTCAAACAGTGGCAATTCACGCCGGACAACAACCAGATCCAAGCACTGGTGCGTTAAATACACCGGTGTATCTCACTAGCACTTATAGCTACGGCACTGCCGAAGAAGGCAAAGCACGGTTTGCAGGGCAAAACCCTGGTTACATTTATAGTCGTTTCGCCAATCCAACCAGCAGCGCTTTGGAGCAAAAGCTGGCGGCGCTGGAAGGCGCAGATGAAGCTATTGTGGTGGCGAGCGGCATGGCCGCAATCAGCAGCATCGTGTATGCACTAACCCAGCAAGGCGATGAAGTAGCCTTTATCGACCCAGTCTACGGCGGCACTGACTCGTTCTTGCGCAATACTTTAGTGCGTGCTGGCGTGACAGTAACCAGCTATCGCAGCGATGATGATTTTGTCGCCAACCACAGCCCAAATACCCGATTGGTATTGTGGGAGCCGGTGACCAACCCGACACTGAAAGTTATCGATAGCCGGAAAATTGTCGGTATCGCCAAGCAAATCGGCGCTATCACCGTGTGCGACAACACCTTTTTAACTCCGTACTTATTCCGCCCACTAGAACTTGGCATCGACTTAGTCATGCACAGTGGCACCAAGTATTTGTGTGGTCATGGCGATATTATTGCGGGCGTTATTGCTGGCAACGGTCCGCTCATCCAACGCGTTCGCACTGTGGCACTGAAGCATTTGGGCGTACCAATGGGACCACAAGAAGCATATTTATTGCAGCGCGGGGTGAAAACTCTGCCGCTGCGGATGCAGGCGCATTGCGAAAATGCCGCGAAAGTTGCTGCGTTCTTAGCCAGTCACCCGAAAGTAGCTAAAGTCTATTTCCCGGGCTTACCAAGCCATTTAGGCCATCAAGTGATTGCCGACACCGCCAGCGGTTTTGGTGGCATGGTGGCGCTTGATTTAGCAGGCGGTTTTGCCGATGCTGCACGCTTTTTAGATAACTTGAACTTATTTGCACAAGCGGTGAGTTTAGGCGATTTGGAAAGTTTGGCCTGCCATCCGGCATCAACCACCCATGCCGCGATGTCAGCAGAGGACAGAGCAAAAGCGGGTGTCACCGAGCAGCTGGTGCGTTTAAGTATTGGTGTCGAAGATGCCGATGATTTGATTGAAGATTTGGCGCGAGCGTTGAGCTTCTTGGCATAATTTCTTGGCTTAGCATGTCGGGTCTCGCAGACGGAGCGATTTACGCAGGACGTTGAATTATTTAGATAATCGAAATACTTCAACGTCAGCCGATGTCGTAAGTCGCATAGCACTTTTTGATAGAGAACATGCTAAGCACTGAATTTTAGAGTAGCTACACCAGCAATAATTAAAACCACGCCGATGTATTTAGCCAGCGAGCTAGGATCGCCAAAATACCAAACGCCCGCCAAAAAAGTCCCCGCCGCGCCAATCCCCGTCCAAATCGCATAAGCGGTGCCAATTGGAATAGATTTCTGCGCTAACCATAATAAAAAACCACTCAAAGCCATAAAGAAAATAGCAATGGTAATTCCCAGCCATCGAGTTTCCGGCTGCTGTGAAATCTTAAGTCCGACTGGCCAACCAATTTCAAAAACACCCGCGAGAATTAAATAAAACCAAGCCATGCGAAATCTCCTGATCGGAAAACCTTGAATGTGCGCCGAAGTACGGCAGTTTGGCTTAAAGATAGGAAAATGCCAATGACCGAATAATAACCCTCTAGGCTCGCCTTCCACGACACCAGCTTAATCCAACACAAAGGTGCTCAAGCATGGTTAACGGTAATTGCATTCTTAGCCCTTCCCGTTGCAGCTAAATTTGCAAAAAACCGCTCTGCGGCCGATACTGGCACTGCCTTTTTACACAAAGGGCCAGCTGTTCAAGATAACAATAATAACCTCTGGAACTTCATCATGAATCACCCGTTCAAACCTACTTTATTAGCGGTACTGATCGCCAGTAGTATCGGCCTGGTTGCTTGCCAACCCGCCAGCGACAAGACTGCAGACACCCAAGCAGCAGGTGCACAACCAGCAGCAACCGCGGCTGAAGCCAAGACCTTTATCGACAACGCCTCGAAAGAAATGGCCGCTTTGCTGATTGAAGCCAACCGTGCTGATTGGATCGCCAGCAACTTTATTACCGAAGATACCGAAGCGCTGTCAGCGGCGGTAAACGAAAAAATGACCTCAACTGTAGTGCGTTTAGCCAATGAAGCTGCGCGCTTTAACACCATCACTGTTGATGCCGACACCCGTCGTCAGCTGGATAAATTAAAACTAGCACTGACCCTCGCCGCACCAAAAGATCAGGCAAAAACCGCAGAGCTTGCGGAAATAGTGGCAAAGCTCAATGCGATGTATGGCAAAGGCAAATACTGTAAAGCTGATGGCAGCTGTATGGCGCTTGGCGATATGTCGAGTGTGATGGCGTCATCGCGTAGTTACGACGAACAACTGGAAATGTGGAAAGGCTGGCACGACACCGCCGCGCCAATGCGTCCGCTGTATATGCGTCAGGTGGAACTCGCCAATGAAGGCGCACGTGAACTTGGCTATGCTGACACCGGCGCGTTATGGCGTTCAAAATACGATATGGAAGCCGATGCTTTTGCAGTCGAGCTCGATAAGCAATGGACTGAAGTAAAACCGCTTTACGAAGCCTTGCATTGCCACGTCCGCGCCAAATTGTCTGAAAAATATGGCGCTGACAAAGTGCCACTTGATAAACCAATTCCTGCGCATTTACTCGGCAATATGTGGGCGCAAAGCTGGGAAAACATTTACGATTTAGTGGCGCCAGAAAATTCCGATCCAGGCTATGACGTCACCAAGTTACTGGCAGATAAAGGCTATGACGAACTGAAGATGGTGAAGGGCGCCGAAGGCTTCTTCACGTCGCTAGGTTTTGCACCTTTACCAGAAACATTCTGGACTCGCTCACTGTTTGTCAAACCGCGCGACCGTGATGTGGTATGCCATGCATCAGCTTGGGATTTAGACGCCAAAGACGATGTGCGCATCAAAATGTGTATTCAACGCACTGGTGAAGAATTCTCGGTCATCCATCATGAGCTTGGGCACAATTTCTATCAACGCGCCTACAAAGATCAGCCGGTGTTTTATCAAGACAGCGCCAATGACGGCTTCCATGAGGCAATCGGCGATACCATCGCGCTATCTGTTACGCCAAAGTACTTAAAACAAATTGGCTTGTTAGAGCAAGTTCCTGATGAGTCGAAAGATATCGGCTTGTTAATGAAAAAAGCTTTAGAGAAAGTCGCGTTCCTGCCATTTAGTTTGTTGGTAGATCAATGGCGCTGGCAGGTATTTTCGGGCCAAGTACAACCTGAACAATACAACCAAGCATGGTGGCAACTGCGGGAAAAATACCAAGGCGTCAGCGCTCCTGTCGCGCGTAGCGAAGCGGATTTCGATCCGGGTGCGAAGTACCATGTGCCAGGCAATACGCCTTACACCCGCTATTTCCTAGCGGCGTTATTGCAGTTCCAATTCCATAAATCGTTATGTGAAATTGCTAAGGATGACGGCCCAATTCATCGCTGTTCTATCTACAACAGCAAAGAAGCAGGCGCAGCGCTGAACAAAATGTTAGAAATGGGTGCGAGCAAACCTTGGCAAGAAGCCATCGGTGGCTTAACTGGAACACCAGCAATGGATTCAAAAGCCATGCTGGATTATTTTGCGCCGTTAAAAGCTTATCTGGACGAGCAAAACAAAGGTCGCAATTGCGGCTGGTAATCTAGGCAAGTCACTGGCTTTTACAAGGCCGAAGCAGCGTTATCGCTACTTCGGCTTTTTTCTGCCCTGTTTTCTACTAAACGGGCAATCTTAGTGTTTGCTGTCCAACAGCTTTTGCAGTTCCTGCAATTGTTTTTTATCGAGCTTGGCTTTGGTCAGCCAGGCTTTGAACATGTCGTAGCCAGCATTGCCAGCAAACTCGGTTTCGCCAATGGTTTTAATCACAACATGGCGTTGTGCGCCATCCGCTGAAACATCAACATTCATCATTTGCGGCTCAGAGCCATCACCCGACAGTTTTTTCACCACGATATGCCGTTCTGTGGTCATGCCATTTTCGCCATCAGCTTTTTCTGTTGTCAGGAAAATTTGGGGATCTCCACCATGTGCTAGCTGCATTTTTGGCTCGTTTAGCAACATGGTTTTAATTTGTTCACGTTCCTTTTCCGGTAATTTTGCTAATACTGCTGAAAGCTTCGCTTCATCTTTTAAATCAGCCGCGCTTAACTGAAAAACTTCGGTTTCACCATCAGCAACCAGCACCACTTGGCTGTTGCCATCACGTTTTTCAATTTGAATTTGCTGAGTTTTTATTTTAGGTGCAGCCTTGCTGACAGGTTCCTCAACTGGCTTGGTGCTAGCACAAGCTAGCAATGAGGTAGAGGCAAACATGGCTAAGACAAAATGTTGCAGAACGATTTTTTTGCTGTATTTCATGGTGACATTCCTTGAGTTAATGAGTCTTGCAGGAGTCTCCTGCCGCATGCAACTAATGAAAATATAGTGCCAACAATTAATTTCAAATAATTCATACACTTAAAAAATAACGGTTCACGGATAAAAATAAACATCCCGAAATGAGGAGATCCGTATGCTGATTTCGGCATAATAGATTTGGCATGCGAAAGCTGATTAACCTAAGCATATAATTTAAAATGGTTTTTTATCTGCTTATCGCAACTTAAGCTGGCATTATTCTTGAAGCATACTTGGTAATGAACGGGACAGCGAAACTCCCAAACCAATAGATTGTAAGAAGGACCACAGCCAATGACCATCCAACGTGCGCTTTTATGGGGAATTTGCCTTATTCTGGCCGTTGTTGCCGTGAGCCAGTTGTTGAGCCTGTGGTGGTTGCAACAACAATTGCAGCAAGAAATCACCAAACAAAGTGGCCAGCTCAGTAAAATTGTTTTAGCTCGCACTGCCGAAAAAATTCAGCTGAATACCAAAATCATTACTCTTGATGACAAAAATACTGCAGAGCCAGCCAGTGCTCCAGATAACACGCCAACCTCGACAACCGACACATCAGGCAATACCACAACCACGGTAACTAAACGCATCATCACCACCAGTAACGGCGATGAAATGGCACAAGAGGTGCGGATCTTCAAAGTCGATAGCCAACAAGCACTGCCGGAAGTAATGCAAATTGAGTTAGCGGAGACTCTGCAGGAACTCGATGAGTTGCATGCGATTGGCAACAACGGCGCAGCGCAACCTTGGGTACAGCGATTTAATATCGACAGTGCCAGTCATAGCAAAGCGATTATTGATAAATACCTTCGATACCAATTACTCGCATTATTGGTCAGTTTAGCGCTCGCTTTATCTTTGGCGTTGTGGCTTGGCTATCGTTTTATCGCGCCGCTGCAGCAATTGGTACAAGGGTTTCGTCGACTAGCATCTGGCGAAGCACCGGTGCAATTAGACGACAGTCAGGGTCTCGCTGAATATCGGTTTGTGCTTAATCAATTTAATACAGCTAGCCAGCAACTTACTGATCTTGCTGCCCATCGTGCTCAGCTAGCACAGCAGCAACAACTCATTGAACTTGGCGAAATTAGTCGAGGCTTAGTACATGCTTTGCGCAACCCAATCCACACTATGGCACTCGCATTAGAGCAAATGCCGGCAGTGAGCGAGCAGCAACAACAGTTGCACAAACTGATTGAGCAAAAAATGCAGCATATCAATCGAACTTTAACCGCATTGTTGACGCTTAGTTGTGATGGCGTCGATCGCAGTGAACAGGTCTCACTCAATGCGGTATTGCAAGATATCGCTCTAGAGTTCAGTCAAGCCAAGGTGCAAATCCAACTCGATTTGCCAGCCACGGTGCTGATGGCCGGGGCCGAAGCCGAACTTAGAACCATTGCGCACGCAGTGATTTGCAATGCAGTTGAAGCAAGTCCCGAGCTTGGCGTGGTGAAAGTGCACTTACAAAAGTTCGATGATCGGATTGAGTTGATGGTTGGCGACCAAGGCGCTGGGCTTAGTAATGACATCATCGCACAATTATTCCAACCACATATCAGCAGCAAGGCCGAAGGCGCGGGGATGGGACTGTACTTGTGCCGGCGCTTATTGCAACGTTATTACCATGGCGACATTACGATCAATAATCTGTCAGGCAATCACCTGACTGAGCCGGCAAATGAC
>JACCDI011377383.1_pt1 | contig 11084 bp, 10 predicted proteins | sample 7442791 | NCBI WGS metagenome assembly JACCDI01 (sample SAMN15323434, study PRJNA562643) | freshwater metagenome | isolation source: river surface water | place: USA:Blue River Watershed | collected 2017-08-15
CTTCGCCGGCCTGGCCGCCTGGGAGTTGGGCGCAGTGGCGATCCGCGCCGCCATCGAGCGTGCCGGCGTGCCCGGCGACGCCGTCGACGAGGTGCTGCTGGGCAACTGCCTGATGGCCGGCCAGGGCCAGGCCCCGGCGCGCCAGGCCACGCTGAAGGCCGGGCTGCCGCAGTCCACCGGCGCCGTGACGCTGAGCAAGATGTGCGGCAGCGGCATGCGCGCGATGATGTTCGCGCACGACATGCTGTCCGCGGGCACGGCCGATGTGATGGTGGCCGGCGGCATGGAGAGCATGACCAACGCGCCGCACCTGATGTTCGCGCGAAAGGGCGTGAAATACGGATCCGCCCAGCTGTTCGACCACATGGCCATGGACGGCCTGGAAGACGCCTACGAACGCGGCAAGGCCATGGGCGTGTTTGCCGAGGCCTGTGTGGCCAAGTACAACTTCAGCCGCGAGCAGCAAGACCAATACGCCATCACCTCGACCACCCGTGCCATCGAAGCCAACAAGAGCGGCGCCTTCGATTGGGAAATGGCGCCGGTGACCCTGACGGGCAAGGCGGGCGAGACGGTCATTCGCCACGACGAGCAACCCTTCAAAGCCAAGCTCGACAAGATCCCCTCGCTCAAGCCGGCGTTCAAGAAGGACGGCACGATCACCGCGGCCAATGCCTCGAGCATCTCCGATGGGGCCGCGGCGCTGGTGATGGTGCGTGAATCATCCGCGCGCGCGCTGGGCCTGCAGCCCGTGGCCCGCATCGTGGGGCATGCGGTCCATGCGCAAGCGCCCGAGTGGTTCAGCACCGCGCCGGCCGGCGCCATCGAAAAGGTGTTGAAGAAGACCGGCTGGGCCGTGAAGGACGTGGATCTGTGGGAGGTCAACGAGGCTTTTGCCGCCGTCACGATGGCCGCGATGGCCGAATTCAAGCTGGCGCACGAGATCGTGAACGTGCACGGCGGGGCCTGTGCACTGGGTCACCCCATCGGTGCCTCGGGTGCGCGCATCGTGGTGACGCTGCTGGGTGCCCTGAAGCAGCGCGGACTCAAGCGCGGTGTGGCCTCGCTGTGCATCGGCGGCGGCGAAGCCACTGCCATGGCCTTGGAGATGATCTGACCATGAACGTCCTCATCATCGGCGCCTCACGCGGCATTGGCTTCGAACTGGCCCGCCAGCACCATGAGGCCGGCGACACCGTCTACGCGTCCGCACGCGGGCAGATGGGCATCGCCCGCTTGAAGGAGCTGGGCGTCAATACGCTGGTGGTCAACACCGCAGATGCCCTGGGCTGCTCTGGTTTGTCGTGGGGCATCGACGGCACGCGCTTTGACCGAATCTGGCATGTGGCCGGTGTGTTCGGCCCCCGCACGGCCGGCGTGGAGACGCCGGTGCAGCAGGACTTCGATCTGGTCATGCACACCAATGTGCTGGGCTTCATGCGGCTGGCCTCCCAGTATTTCGATGCGCTGGCCGATGGTGGGCGCATCGGCGTGCTGTCCTCCAAGATGGGATCCATCGGGCTGCGCGCCAGCCCTTCGGGCTGGACCTACCGCGCTTCCAAGGCGGCCCTGAACTCGACGGTCAAGGATGCCGCGCTGGTGCTGGGCAAGCGAGGTGTGGTGGTGGCTTTCCACCCCGGCTGGGTGCAGACCGACATGGGCGGCACGGGGGCCGACGTCCCCGTGCAGCAGAGCGTGTCCGACCTGCGGCGCACGCTGGATTCGCTCAAGCCCACGGACACTGGCGGCTTCTTCAACCACGACGGTCAAGCCTTGGCGTGGTGAACCATCCGTGACGCCCCAGACGCTGCGCGTGCACCTGGGCCTGTGCGGCATGACCCTCTTGTGGGGCCTGTCTTGGCCGGCCGGTCGTGCCATCGCGCAAAGCCTGCCCCTGCTGTCCTCATCGGCCTGGCGCTTCTCACTGGCCGCCCTGGTGCTGCTGGCCTGGGCGCGCCTGGCCCGCGGCGCCTGGCCTGAACTCTCGGCTCGCCAGTGGGCCGGGTTGGCCGCCGCGGGTACGGTGGGCGTCTTCGGTTACACCATCTTCTTCATGTATGGCATGCGCCATGTGGAGGCCAGCCGCGCTGCGGTCGTGGTCACCACCAACCCGGTGTTCGTCACGCTGGCGGCGGCCTGGCTGTTCGGCGAGCCCTTCAACCGCCGCATCGGTTTGGGACTGGCGCTGGCTGTCCTCGGTGCGGCCACGGTGATGACGCACGGGCAGCCTTGGGAACTGCTGACCGGCGATGTGGGCATCGGCGAGTGGCTGTTGGTGGGCTGCATCCTGGCGTGGGCAGGCTATTCGCTGATGGCCAAGCGACTGATGGTGGGCGTGGATTCGCTGACGGCCACGGCCATGAGCGCGGCCTTCGGCTGCCTGCTGCTGTGGTGCGCGGCCCTGTGGGTGGATGGACCGGCCGTGGCCCTGGACGGCCTGCCCCAGGTGACGCTTCACCAGGCGGGCCTTCTGGTCTTCATGGCCTTGGGGCCCACGGTACTCTCTTATGTCTGGTTCTTTCGCGGTATCTCGGCCTTGGGGGCCGGGGTCGCGTCAAGCTACATCAGCCTGGTGCCCGTGGTGGGCGTGAGCAGTGCTGTCCTTCTGCTGGGCGAACCCTTGGGCTGGTCGCTGGCTGTGGGCGGCGCGCTGGCGCTGGCCGGTGTGGTCATGGCCAATCGCGCGCGTCGTTGAACAAGGAGTTGCAACCATGTTGCTCAGTGAGGACCATCTGGCCGTGCAAGACGCGGTCCGTGCCTATGTGCAAGACTGCATCGCGCCTCATGCCGCGCGCTGGGACAAGGAACACCACTTCCCGGCTGCCGAGTTGCGCGGCTTGGCCGAATTGGGCTGCTATGGGGTGGCCGTGCCCGCCGAGTACGGCGGTGCTGGACTGGACTACCTGGCGCTGGCGGTGATCCTGGAGGAGATCGCCGCCGGCGATGGCGGTACCTCCACCGTGGTCAGCGTCAACAACTGTCCGGTGTGCAGCATCCTGATGGCCTGGGCCAGCGAAGCCCAGAAACAGCAGTGGCTCAAGCCCCTGGCCGCAGGCCGCATGCTCGGTGCCTTCTGCCTGACCGAACCGCATGTGGGATCCCAAGCCGATGGTCTGAAGACCACCGCCGTTCGGGACGGTGATGCGTATGTGCTCAACGGGGTCAAGCAGTTCATCACCAGCGGCAAGCATGCGGATGTGGCCATCGTGATGGCGGTCACCGACAAGGCAGCCGGCAAGAAGGGCATCAGCGCCTTTATCGTGCCCACCCACACGCCGGGCTACGAAGTGGCGCGGCTCGAGGAGAAGATGGGCCAGCACAGCAGCGACACGGCGCAGATCCGCTTCGAGAATTGCCGTGTGCCAGCGGCCAACCTCCTGGCCGAGGAGGGCATGGGCCTGAAGATCGCCCTGTCGGGTCTCGAGGGCGGACGCATCGGCATCGCGGCGCAAAGCTTGGGGATGGCGCGCGCGGCGTTTGAGGCGGCGCTGCGCTATTCCAAGGACCGTGTGGCCTTCGACAAGCCCATCTTTGAGCACCAGAGCGTGCAGTTCAGGCTGGCCGACATGGCCACGCAAATCGAGGCCGCGCGCCAATTGATTCACCATGCGGCCGCCTTGAAGGACGCGGGCAGGCCCTGCCTGAAGGAAGCCGCGATGGCCAAGCTCTACGCCAGCGAAATGGCCGAGCGGGTGTGCAGCGATGCCATCCAGGTGCATGGCGGCTACGGCTATGTGAGCGACTTTCCCGTTGAACGCATCTACCGCGATGTCCGCGTGTGCCAGATCTATGAAGGTACGAGCGACGTGCAGAAGATCCTGATCGGCCGCGCGCTGGCCTGAGCCCCTCAGGGGCGCCCCCTTGGGGGGCGCACCCCGGGGAACGCACCCTCTTGCGGGATGGCGCTCGGGCGACGCGCTGGCTGAAATCCGTGCCGCACGCACCGCCCGCCGGGCCGGTGTCTGCGGTGCAGACCCTTGAATCCACTGGCTGGCCTGCACCAAGCGCCCGGCTTGTCGATCCCAGGGAGGGTTCATGAAACTCAAGTTCCTCGACCTCACGGTCATTCAGGGCGGCGCTGCCGCTTCTTCCGACATCAATACGGTGTTGCCGCAGCCCGGTGGGCTGAAAGGCCAGGCTCAACCGCAATCGGCCTTGGACACCGCGCAGCCGTGGCCGGCCTCGATCGCCGGTGCTGAAGGCCTGATGCCTTTGTTCCGATCATCCGATTCCATGCCGCTGCTGGGCGAAACCGGCGTGATCACCGTGGGTGTCAACGACCTCGGATGGGTGGTCTATGACTGGGCGCCCGGCCCCTGAGGACGCCTGTGGGGGTGTGACCCGCCTGGTGGATTGAGGCAAGGCGCAATGGCGCATGAAATGGCTTTTGCCGCAGCGTCTCGCCAGGTGCGTTGCGGCCACCGGGGCGGGCCTGCAGGGGGCTGATGGGCCCGCCCCGACGGCCCCAAGCCACGCCCGGCTGCTCACGCACACAACAAGGAGGAAGGCATGAGCACCACCACCTACTCAACGGACTACTGCACCCTGGCGCCGGACTCGCCCTTTGGGTTTTCGTTTGGCGCCATCTGTGCGATTCACGACGACAACTACGGTCCCAACTCCACTGTGTCGCGCCCGCTGGCCGACCAGATCTTCCATGAGGGCATGCGCAATATCTGCGACACGCAATATGGGGGTTCGGCCCTTTGTCACCTCATGGCGGACGTCTACTTCATCGGTGTCCGACTCTTCGGGGGGATTTTCTACGAAGGCCCCGGGGGCAACTGACCTACATTGACCGTGGGTCTTCGTCATGAATGACCCCTGCGGGCCCAGCCACGCCGGGCAACCGGTGGGTGGGCCCGCCCCAACATCGCATTCAAGGGAGGAACATCATGTTCAAGGAAGACAAGCCGACGCGCGCCGCAAGCCTGGGCACAGGCTGCATGCAGCTCTTGCTGGCGGTCCTGGGCCTGCTGGCGCTTGGTCGCGCCCAGTCCCAGCCTGTTTCGGCACCCGTCTCGGCGCCCGCATCTGCATCGGCAGCGGCATCTGCATCGGCATCTGCACCCGCATCAGCAGCGGTCGCCCCCGGCTTCAAGCCCGACGCGGGCTTTCTCAAGGACGACCCCTACCGCAAGACCAAGCAGGTGGTGAGGCTCACCGGCCTGAAGTCCGAGGCGGAACTGGCCGTCGTCAAGGGCGCGATCAACGACGTCGTGGGATTCGTCCGTCTGTTCGGCATCACCGGCAGCAACCTGGGCAACGCCATGATCCCTGGGGGTACGCCGGAGAAGATGGCCGAACTCAAGGCTGCCCGTGTCACCTGGGAGGCATTCGCCAGAATGTCCACCGCAAAGGGCCGCGATTCCATGCCCATCGAGCCCGCCAGCGGTCACATGGTCGTGGACATGGACCAGTGGGCCGTCGAGTCCGACGGCGCCTTGTCCGTGCGGGTCGACTTTCGCCAGACGGCCTATGAGCTCAAGATGGTGAAGGACCCTCCACCACGCGTGTACCGGCTGCGTTTCCTGAAGCAGGAGGGCAAGTGGCTCTTCGACGGGGCATCTCCGCCCATTCCCTGATAGGCGAGGCCGAGGGCTGGAACTAGAATTGACGTTTACGTAAACGTAAGCCCGATCGCCATGCCCGTCCTCGCCTCACAGCTCAACCCCCGCAGCGACGACTTCAAGGCCAACGCCCAGGCCATGCAGGCCTTGGTGGACGACCTGCGCGCCCGGCAGGCCCAGTCGGCGCTGGGTGGCGGGGCCGCCGCCCGCGAACGCCACACCGCCCGGGGCAAGCTGCTGCCGCGCGAGCGGGTGGAGCGGCTTCTGGACCCTGGAACACCCTTCCTTGAAATCGGTGCATTGGCCGCGCTGGACATGTACAAGGAAAAGGGCGGTCAAGATGCCGCCCCCAGTGCCGGCGTGATCGCGGGGATCGGCCGCGTCAGCGGCGTGGAATGCATGGTGGTGTGCAACGACGCCACGGTCAAGGGCGGCACCTACTACCCGATGACGGTCAAGAAGCACCTGCGCGCACAAGAGATCGCGATGCAGAACCGCCTGCCCTGCATCTACCTCGTGGACAGTGGCGGCGCCAACCTGCCCAATCAGGACGACGTGTTCCCCGACCGCGACCACTTCGGCCGCATCTTCTTCAACCAGGCCAACATGAGTGCCCAGGGCATCCCGCAGGTGGCGGTGGTGATGGGCTCATGCACCGCCGGCGGCGCCTATGTGCCGGCCATGAGCGACGAGACCATCATCGTCAAGAACCAGGGCACCATCTTCCTGGCCGGTCCGCCCCTGGTGAAGGCGGCCATCGGCGAGGTGGTCAGCGCAGAAGACCTGGGCGGTGGTGATGTCCACACGCGGCTGTCGGGTGTGGCCGACCATCTGGCTGAAAACGACCTGCATGCGCTGTCGATCGCGCGCCAGATCGTGGCCAACCTCAACTGGAAGAAGCCCGAGCCCCTGCGCGTGGTGGCTCCGCGCGCGCCGGCCTTCGACTCGGTTGAGCTCTATGGGGTGATTCCCACCGATTCGCGCAAGCCCTATGACGTGCGCGAGGTGATTGCCCGCATCGTCGACGGCTCCGAGTTCGACGAGTTCAAGGCCCGCTTCGGCGCCACGCTGGTGTGCGGCTTCGCCCACATCGAAGGCATGCCGGTGGGCATCGTGGCCAACAATGGCGTGCTGTTCAGCGAAAGCGCGGTCAAGGGCGCGCACTTCATCGAACTGTGTTGCCAGCGCAAGGTGCCCTTGGTCTTCCTGCAGAACATCACCGGCTTCATGGTGGGTCGCAAGTACGAAAGCGAAGGCATCGCGCGCCACGGCGCGAAGATGGTCACGGCTGTGGCCACGGCCACGGTGCCGAAGTTCACGGTCATCATCGGCGGCAGCTACGGCGCAGGCAACTACGGCATGTGCGGGCGCGCCTATTCGCCGCGTCAGCTGTGGATGTGGCCCAATGCGCGCATCTGCGTGATGGGTGGCGAGCAGGCCGCCGGCGTGCTGGCCACGGTACGCAAGGACGCGCTGGCGGCCAAGGGCCAAACCCTCAGCGCCGAGGAGGAGGCCGCCATCAAGCAGCCCATCCTCGACCAGTTCGGCCAGCAGTCTCATCCCTACTATTCCAGCGCTCGCCTGTGGGACGATGGCGTGATCGATCCGGCCGACACGCGCCGGGTGCTGGCCCTGGGTATCAGCGCGGCCCTCAATCAGCCGATTCCCGACAAGCCCCAGTTCGGCGTGTTCCGGATGTGAAGGCCATGGACAGCATCTACATCACCCACGACCACGAACTGCTGCGCGATCAGGTCGCGCGCTTCATCGCCACCGAGGTCGAGCCGCACGCCCAAGCCTGGGAGCGCGAGGGCAAGGTGCCCCGCGAGGTGCTGCGCAAGATGGGTGCGGCCGGCCTCTTCGGCTTGATGTACGAACCGGAATACGGCGGCGCCGGGGGCGATGCCCTGACCAACCTCGTCTTCGCCGAGGCCCTGAGCCAAAGCACCTACGCGGGCTTCATCATCACCGTGTTGGTCCACACCGACATGGCCAGCCCTCACCTGCACCATGCCGGCACGGCGCAGCAGAAGGCCCGCTGGATGCCCGGCGTCACCAGCGGTGAGCTCATCACGGCCGTGGCGATCACCGAGCCCTCAGCCGGGTCGGACGTGGCGGGCATCAAGGCCACCGCGCGCCTGGAAGACGGCCCCAGTGGCCCCGAGTGGGTGATCAATGGCAGCAAGCTGTTCATCACCAATGGCGTGCACGCCGACCTCTACTTCGTCGCCGCGCGCACGGGCCCAGGCAAGCGCGACATGTCCATCATCGCGGTGGAAAAGGGGGTCGCCGGTTTCACCGTGGGCCGCCAGTTGGACAAAACGGGCTGGCTGTGCAGCGACACGGCCGAACTGCACTTTGACAAGGTGCGCGTACCGGCGGCCAACCTGCTGGGCGAGCCGGGCAAGGGCTTCTACGCCGTGATGAAGAACTTCCAGACCGAGCGCATCGCCCTGGGCGCCATGGCGGTGGGGCACTGCACACGGGCCTTGGAATTGACGCGCGACTACCTCGTGCAGCGCCAGGCCTTTGGTCAGGCCCTATGGGCGCAACCCGCGATCCGCCAGCGCATCGCCATGCTCGATGCCAAGACCCGCGCTGCGCGTGCCTTCATGTACGACTGCGCCTGGCGCGTCACGCAGGGCCAGGACATCGTGCAGGAGGTGTCCATGCTCAAGGCCCTGACCGGCGAGTTGGTCAACGAGGTCGTGCAGACCTGTCAGCAGTTCCATGGCGGCATGGGCTACATGCGCGGCACGCCCATCGAACGCCTGTGGCGCGATGCTCGCATCCTGGCCATTGGGGGCGGTGCCACCGAGGTGATGCTCGAAGAAGTTGCCAAAAGGTACTGACATGCCCACGCTTGAAATCCTGCGCCCCACACCCCACACCGCCGAGGTGTGGCTCAACCGCCCCGAGGTGCGCAACGCCTTCAACGATGGCGTGATCGCCGAGCTGACGCAGGCCTTTGGCGAACTTGGCGCGGACCCCCATCTGCGCTGCATCACCCTGGCCGGGCGAGGCAAGGCCTTCTGCGCCGGCGCGGATCTGAATTGGATGAAGGCCATGGCCGGCTACGACTGGGAAGGCAACCGCGCCGATGCGCAGGCCCTGGCCGACATGCTCCACACCCTCTACACCTGTCCGGTGCCCATCGTGGGCCGCGTTCATGGCGACTGCTATGCCGGCGGTGTGGGCCTGGCCGCGGTGTGCGATGTGCTGGTCGCTGCGCAAGGCGTTCAGTTCTGCCTGAGCGAAGCGCGACTGGGCCTTTTGCCGGCCACGATTGGCCCGTATGTGCTCAAGGCACTGGGCGAGCAGGCCTCGCGCCGCTACTTCATCACCGCCGAGCGCTTCAGCGCCCAAGAGGCGCAGCGCCTGGGATTCGTGCACGAATGCGTGCCGGCCGAGGAACTCGATGCCTGTGTGCAGGGTCTGGTGCAGACCTTGGTGAACAATGGGCCCGCCGCCGTCAAGGCCTGCAAGCAGCTGGTGCAGGACCTGGCCGGCCGTCCTCTCACGCAAGAATTGCGGGTCGACACCGCGCGCCGCATCGCCGACATTCGTGTCAGCGATGAAGGCAAGGCTGGCATCCGCAGCTTTCTCGACAAATCCACGCCGCCCTGGCTGAACTGAACCCCACATCATGTCGACCACCGTCCTGAACGACTCGCCGGCCCAGCGCCCGCTCAACCAAGTCCGCACCCTGACCCCCACCGGCGATGCCGACCGCCGTCAGGCCACACCTTGGACAGTCGATGCGGTGGCGGCGCTGTTCGAGCTGCCCTTCAACGATCTGCTCTTCCGCGCGCAGCAGGTGCACCGCCAGCATTTCGACGCCAACGCGGTGCAGCTGTCCACCCTCTTGTCCATCAAGACCGGCGGTTGCGAAGAGGACTGCAAGTACTGCCCGCAGTCGGCCCACTTCGACACCGGCCTCAAGGCCGAGAAGCTGTTGCCGCTGGAGGAAGTGCTGGAAGCCGCGCGGGCGGCCAAGCACAGTGGCGCCACGCGCTTCTGCATGGGCGCGGCCTGGCGCTCACCCAAGGAGCGTCACCTCGAGCAGATTGGCGAGATGATCAGCGGCGTGAAGGCTATGGGGCTGGAAACCTGCCTGACCGCCGGCATGCTGGCCGACGGACAGGCCGAGCAGCTGCGCGAAGCGGGGCTCGACTACTACAACCACAACCTCGACACCGCACCGGAGTTCTACGGTCAGATCATCACCACGCGCACCTACCAGGACCGGCTCGACACCCTCGACCGTGTACGCCAGGTGGGCTTGAAGGTATGCAGTGGCGGCATCGTGGGCATGGGCGAAACCCGCCGCCAGCGTGCAGGCCTGATCGTGCAGTTGGCCAATCTTGACCCCTATCCCGAATCGGTGCCCATCAACAACCTGGTGCAGGTGGAAGGCACGCCGCTGGCCGGCACCGCGCAGCTCGACCCCTTTGAGTTCGTTCGCACCATCGCCGTGGCCCGCATCACCATGCCGCGCGCCATGGTGCGCCTGTCGGCCGGGCGTGAAGAGATGCCCGAATCGTTGCAGGCCCTGTGCTTTATGGCCGGTGCGAACTCCATGTTCTACGGCGACCGTTTGCTGACCACCGGCAACCCGCAGGCCGACAAGGACCGCGCCCTGTTGGCACGCCTGGGCATGCGTTGCAGCACGGAGGATGAGCTGTGTTCAAAAGGATCCTGATCGCCGCAGGGGCCCGGCATGTTTAAGAAGATCCTCATTGCCAACCGTGGCGAGATCGCTTGCCGCGTGGCCGCCACCGCGCGGCGGCTGGGCGTCAAGACCGTGGCCGTGTACTCGGACGCCGATGCGCAGGCCCGCCACGTGCATGCCTGCGACGAATCGGTTCATGTGGGCGGCAACGCCCCGGCCGACAGTTACCTGCAGTGGCAGCGCATCATCGACGCGGCCCTGGCCACCGGCGCGCAGGCCATCCACCCCGGCTACGGTTTTCTCTCTGAGAACGAAGACTTCGCGCAGGCGTGCGCGGCCGCGGGCCTCGTCTTCATCGGCCCGCCTGCTTCGGCCATTGCCGCCATGGGCAGCAAGGCCGCGGCCAAGGCCCTGATGGAGAAGGCCGCCGTGCCTCTGGTGCCTGGCTACCACGGCCAGAACAACGACCCCAGCTACCTGCAGGGGCAGGCCGATGCCATGGGCTACCCCGTGCTGATCAAGGCCAGCGCGGGTGGCGGCGGCAAGGGCATGCGCCGCGTGGATCGGCGCGAAGACTTCATCGCCGCCCTGGCTTCCTGCCAGCGCGAAGCCAAGGCCAGTTTCGGTGACGAACACGTGCTGGTCGAGCGCTATGTGACCCGCCCGCGGCACATTGAGATCCAGGTGTTCGCGGATACACAGGGCCATGCGGTCTACTTGTTTGAACGCGATTGTTCGGTGCAGCGCCGTCATCAGAAGGTTTTGGAAGTAGCGCCGGGGCCGGGCCTATCCGAGGTGCGCCGGGCCGAGATGGGCGCTGCAGCGGTGGCCGCGGCCAAGGC
>JACCDI012030552.1_pt1 | contig 11084 bp, 7 predicted proteins | sample 7442791 | NCBI WGS metagenome assembly JACCDI01 (sample SAMN15323434, study PRJNA562643) | freshwater metagenome | isolation source: river surface water | place: USA:Blue River Watershed | collected 2017-08-15
GCATTGGTGGCCGGCTTGCGACGGTGCACCAGTTGCCGGAAGCGCAGGTCTTCGTTGGAGAAGGGCACCGGGTCTTGCTGTATCGCGCGCCGCTTCACCGCCTCCTTCACCGTGCGCCGGCGGTCGAGGCGGGCGCGCGCGCCGCGCTTGTCCCATCCCTCGCGCACGAATTCGTCGTCCGACAGCGTGGTCTTCTGCTTCGGCTGCAGGTCAGGCAGCTTCAGCTCTTCCCACAGCCAGTCGACGATGTCATCGACCTTCAGCTCCAGCAGCAGCCTGACTTCGCCTTCGCTGTTGTCGCCGTCGGCCTCATCGTCCTCGTCGGGCATGGGCATCGCGGGGCGCAGCACGTCGCCCGGCTGTCCCTGTCCCTGGCCGGCACTGCGCGCCGCATCTTCCTGGTTGTCTGCCAGCCGGAAACGGGCGTGCTCAAGTATGCGCACCGGCAAATGAACCGTACGCTCCTCCGAACCGGTGATCAGGTCCGATCCGGCCACCAGGTCCGGCAGGTGCTGCTGCACGCTGTCGCGGACCTTCTGGTTATGTCGAAGCCAGTCCCGCGCGCCACGCGAAAAGAGCGCGTACCACGGAGAACCGGTTGAAATCGTGCTGTGGACTGTCATGCCTTGCCTCTCATCCCGAATGTGCTGCATGCGGACAGGAGGCGGCAAACGACAACCTCATATCCGATGATTTGACCCTCGCAATGACGCAACGTTTTGCATGCCGCGCCCCTCATTCTTGCGCCAGCAAGGTAGTCACGTAGTTCAGCGCCTCGCGCGCGCTGTGGCTGTCGTAACCGTATTCATCGACCAGCCGCTTCTCGACGATCGATATCTTCTGCCGCGCCTCTTCGTCCGGGCGGCTGCTGGAGCTGACCAGCCGCAATACGTCGCGGCGCTGCTCGAACAGGTACTGCTGGACCGCGTCATGCAGCTGCGCATGGCTGTCGAGCGTGAACTTCTCGCCGCGCTTGAAGGCGCCCATCGCCTTCCTGACCACTTCCTGCCGGAACGACTGCTTGCCGGAATCGGAGATATGGATCTTTTCCTCGACCGAGCGCAGGAATCGTTCGTCCGGCCGCCTTTCCTCGTTGGTGATCGGGTCGTGGATCTGGCGGTTGTCCAGCGTGGCCTCGACCTCGTCAAGGTACTTGTCCAGCAGGTCCTGCGCCTCCTGTTCGAAGGATACGAACAGCGCCTTGTGCACGTCTTCCTTCACCCAGCGGTTGTAGAAGAATTTGCGCGCCAGCACGAGATAGTCGATCCACTTGCGCTTTTTCTTCGGGTCGATGCGGGCGTCGCTGTCGATCGCATCCTTCAGCGCCAGCAGTACGTCCATCGTGGTCAGGCTGCGCGTATTGGACTGGATGATCGCGTTCGACAGCGCATTGATCACGAAGCGCGGCGACACGCCGCCCAGGCCCTCGTCCGGCATCTTCTGCCGGGAGCGTTCTGCGTCGGCGCGGTTCACGCCTTCGACGTCTTCGTTGGCATGGATGCGCACCTTTTTCGCGAGCTCCTGATCCTTGTCATCGGCCTCGTGCAGCCGCGTGAGGATCGCGAACACCGCCGCCGCATGCAGCACGTGCGGGTCGAGGTGCACCTCGCGAAAGGCCGGCGCGGCCGACGAGATCAGCTTCTTGTAGATGCGCGCCTCGTCGATGAAATTCAGTGTGTACGGCACCTGGATGATGACCATGCGGTCGAGCAGCGCCTCGTTCTCGCTCTCCTGCAGGAACTTGCGGAATTCCGCGAGGTTGGTGTGCGCGAGTATGGTCTCGTCGAGATAGATCAGCGGGAAGCGGGACACCTTCACGTTCTTTTCCTGCGTCAGCGTCAGCAGCAGGTACAGGAATTCGCGCTTGACCTTCAGGATCTCGATCATCTCCAGCATGCCGCGGCTGGCCGCGTATACCGCGCCCGACCACGACCACGCGCGCGGATCGCCTTCGTCGCCGTACTCGGCCACTTTCGACAGGTCGACCGAACCGACCAGGTCGGCCAGATCGGCCGTGGTCGGGTCGTGCGGCGCATAGGTGCCGATGCCGCTGCGGCCGGCCTCCGAAATGAAGATGCGCTCGACCGGCACCTGCAGGAAGTCGCCGTTGTACTGCTGCTCCAGCCGCATGCGGCAATACGGGCAGACCTCGCCGCTGATGTCCACGCCATAGGTCTCGCGGAAATTCGGGCGCAGCGTGTGCGGTATCAGGTGCAGCGGCGATTCATGCACCGGGCAGCCCTGCACCCCGTACATTGCGCCGGCGTCGGTATGGCTGTATTCCTCCAGCCCGCGCTTGAGCAGGATCACGAGTGTCGATTTGCCGCCGGACGGCGGTCCGAGCAGCAACAGCAGGCGGCGTCCGACTTCGGAGCCGGCGGCCGCTGCCTTGAAATAATCGACGACGCGCTCGATCGCCTCGTCCATGCCAAACAGCTCGTCGGCAAACAGCGCTGTGCGCAGCTGTCCGTTCGCGTCCTCGCGCCGCGTCCAGCGGATCATGTCCCAGATGTACTGGTGGGAACTGCGTGCCACGCCCTGCGGATCGGCGGGCAAGATCTTTTCAAGAAATTCGCCGAGCGGGCCGGACCAGTAGCTCGCCTTGTGCTCGCGCGTGAAGGCCAGCAGGCTCTGCATGAAATTTTCCCGCTGCCCTGAACTCAATTCCTTGTCGATACTTGTCATTGCCTGTTCTCCCTGAAGAATGTGAAGACAACTGACAAGTGGACAATGCAAGACCGGCCGCGGTTCGCCGGCGGGGGGGCAACTTGCACGATTTTCACGCCAGGCCGTCGAACGGACCGGGCACCAACGGGAAGCCCATGGAAATCACTGTCGATAATGCACGCACCGCCGCCCGGACCAGCGCGGCACCACCTCATCGCATCGTCGTCGTCGGCGGCGGTGCGGGCGGACTGGAGCTGGTCACGCGGCTCGGCGACGAGTTGGGCAGGACGGGCAGGGCGCAGGTCACGCTGGTCGACAAGGAAGCCACGCACTTGTGGAAGCCGCTGCTGCATGAGGTCGCCGCCGGCAGCATCGATCCGCATGCATACCAGCTGGAGTACATCGCACAGGCGCGCCGCCACCACTTCGAGTTCCAGCAGGGGGAAATGCTCGACCTCGACCGCCTGAACAAGACGCTGACGGTCGCCGGCCTGCTGGATGACACAGGCGAGCCCATCCTGCCTCAGCGAGAGTTGCCCTATGACACGCTGGTACTGGCCCTCGGCAGCATCACGCATTGCTTCGGCATACCCGGCGCGGCGGAGCATGCAATGGCCATCGATTCGGTCGCGCAAGCCTCCAAGGTGCAGCGCCGCATCCTGGCTGCCTGCATGCGCATGCGGCCGGAGTCGCCGGAGCAGGGCGAAGGGCCGGTGCGGCTGGTCATCATCGGCGGCGGAGCGACCGGCGTCGAACTCGCGGCGGAGCTGCGCGATACCGCGAAGGTGCTGGCGGCCTATGGCCTGTCGCGACACGGGCCGAAGCGCGACGTCGGCATCACGCTGGTCGAGGCCGGGCCGCGCATCCTGCCGCCGCTGCCTGAGACGATCGCGGCAGACACGGCGCGCCTGCTGCACCAGCACAAGGTGGAGATCATCACCGGCGACCCGGTGACCGAGGTGCGCGCGGATGGGGTGCTGATCAGGAGCGGCCGCTGCCTGCCCAGCGACCTGACCGTCTGGGCGGGCGGCATCCGGGTGCCGGCGGTACTGGGGCGCACCGGGCTGCCGGCCAACCCGCTGGGGCAGGTCATCGTGACGCCGACGCTGCAGACGCTCACCGATCCGGACATCTTCGCGTTCGGCGATTGTGCCAGTTGCCCGTGGCCGGCCACCGGCAAGTCCGTGCCACCTCGCGCACAGGCCGCGCATCAACAGGCATCGATGCTGGTGGGCAGCATGAAGCGCAGGCTCGCCGGACGCAGCCTGCCGACCTTCAACTACCGTGATCGCGGCACCTTGATTTCCATCGGTCACCAGGACCTGGTCGGCAAGCTGATGGGACGCTTGCTATCGCGCTCGGTACGCTTTCACGGCTTCATCGCGCGCATGATCTACCTGTCGCTGTACCGGCGTCACCAGATCGCCTTGCATGGTTTCCTGCGCATGAGCCTCGATGCGCTCGCGGAATGGCTGCGGCGGCGTACGACGCCCCGAGTCAAGCTCCACTAACAGTGCAGAAAAAACTTTTTCCGAAGAAATAAGGCGCCAGTTTTTTGGTTCTCCAGGACCTAAAAATTAGGTGATTGCCGACCAAATCGGAACTCTTTGTTGCTTTCTTTCACAGACTTCAAAAATTGTGTTCGTCGCACAGCTAACAAGAAGGAGTGGAGGCATGGCAACAAATCTGGAACGCATGCAGATCATGATGGAAGAAATCGGGCCCAGCATGTCCGAGATCGAAGCCGTGATCCAGAGCGAGGAAAAAAACTGGGCGATCCAGTTTGATGACCAGTCGATCATCATGCTCGAATGGGCGGACTCCCCGGACCGGGTGGTACTGACCGCCATGCTGGGCACGCCAACCGAATCGATGCAACTGTCGGTCTACGAGACCCTGCTTTGCTACAACCTGCTGTGGAAAGACACCGGCGGCGTAAAAATGGCACTGTCCGGGCCCGGTGGTGAACTGGTGCTGCTGTATGAACTGTTCGCGGGCAGTATCACGCTCAATGAGCTGCAGACCGTGCTGACCAACTTCGTCAGCATCGCACAGGTATGGAGCGTGTATGTGACCGGCGAAAGCGACCAGTCCGCGCCCGCGCTGCCGAGCTCGCTGGACATGCTGCACCTCGGCGCCTGAAGTCACTTGAACACAAAGAAAGGGAATGCAAATGTCGATCAACGGATTGGGTAGCGCAACTGCAGCGACTGCGGCGACTGCAACCAGCAGCGCGCAGGCATCGGCGCCGGCGGCCGCAGGCAGTACTCACAAGACACTGTATGGCGATCCTTCAAGGGGTGAAGGGTTGATGAACACGATGAATATCATGAAACGATTGGTATCAAGCGCGCAGGTCCTCGTCAGTTCACGCAATAGCAGCCTGCAATAAAACTTCATAACAATATCGGGACAAGACGCCATGACCACCATCGAACAGATAGAAAACCTGGTAAAGGAGATCGGCCCGGCGATGCCGGACATCGACGCAGTCGTGCAGACTGAAGAGCCGAGCTGGGCCATACAATTTTCCGACGAGACCATCATCATCATCGAGCCGGCCGACGATCCATCGCGTATGGTGATCTCGGCCGAACTGGGTACGGCCGCCGAAGTGCAGCAGCGCCTCGTGTACGAGACCCTGCTTTGCTACAACATGATGTGGCGCGACAGCGGCGGCGTGAAGATAGGACTGGCGGGGCCGCAAGGTTCGCTGATCATCAGCGTCGATGTCTGCGTCGAAGGGCTGACGCTGATGGCGCTGCAGCAGGAGATCGACCGCTTCCTGAAGATCGCACGCTCATGGACGCAGTACGTGGGCAAGGCCGATGCTGCGGAAGCGCCGCCGCTGCCGGGAATGGAAGCGGGGAATCTTCACCTGCACGCCTGACGCGGGAGGCCATGATGACTACGCCGATCAAGCCCGGAACGCGTCACGAGATGTCCCCGCCGGCGAAAGGTGACGCCGAGCTCAAGCAGCTGGACGACCTGATCAATTTTCTCGGAGGCGTCAAGGACAGCGCTCGCTTGCGGGCCAAGGAGGAGAATGGCGTCAAGTTCCTGCACACGCGGACAGGCACGCCTTTGGGGAGATTCTGGAAGTGGCTGACGGTGGGATGGCCCGGTGCCATGGAGCAAAGAAAGCAATTCAGAGCATCGATTAAAGATGTCTTGAAAAATATTCAAAGTAATGGTGCCAGCGACATTGACCTCATAAAAGACAGGATTGCAAAGCAAACGCTTCGTGTCCGGATGTTCAAGGAATTCGATATCCATCAGTTGCGAGATGATCTGAAAGAACTGAGGTCATTGGCTCACTCGAGGGAAAAAAAGTCGGCGAACCAAGCCTCTCCCTCAAGTTCATCGACAGATAAAAAACCTCCAGTTGATTCAGAAGAGATATCTTCGTCCGAGGATTATGGCTTCCTCCGTCTTCAGGAAAATGAAGACAGCCTCTCGACGACCGATCTGGTCCATGCAAAGCCTGCCAAGCCTCAGAAACCTCCGAAAGAATGGAAGCCCTCCAACAGGGAAGCGCTCTTCAAGGAACTGGACGAGTTTTCATCCCTGATGGATAAGCCTATTCAGCTGGATGCAAAGACTGAAAAACTTTCCCCATCCAAAGTAGACGTTCCGCCTCCAAAATCTGCGGAAGAATGGAGGCCAGCCGATCCGGAGACTTTTTTCAAGCTCAAGGAAATTGACGAAATTTCCGAGCAACTGGATGCGCCTATCCGGCTCGATGAAAAAGAATTGCCGTCCAAAAGCACAGAGACTTCCGTTCCCGTGATGGTCAGCGCATCGGATGCAGCCGATTTCGGCTGCACGAAACTCACTGAGTTCCTGGCGGCTTCAAAATTCAAGCCCGGAGCATATGAAGCAGATGCTTACATATTGCCTTCCGGCGATGAAGAGCTCAGGTTCGAGTACGGAAAAATATCATTTGAAGAAGGCCCGATAGTCCGAACTGATGACGGAATCACGCGGACCTCGGCCCGGCATTCCTTGGTAAGGGATGGCATGCAGCGCAATTTCATGCAGCTTCAGCTTCCCGCGCTGCGAAGTGCGGAAGATTCGCACCTCGCCACTTGGGATAAGCAAAGGCAGGATGCTTACTACCAGCATCTGGAAAAGCTCTATTCATCAGCCTTGAGTCAGGCCTTCGATAATGGCGCAAGAACTTTTGTCATCAAGCCTTTCAGTGTTGGCTTGCTGACCGAGCCGGAGATCCGCGCCTTCGTGAACGGCATTCTGGAATTTCGCCGATCTCATCCTGAAACAAGGATTCAGGCAGTATTTGCCAGCGCGCGTCAGATTCAGATGTTCAACAAGTTGAACGCTGCCTCCTGAGACAAAAGGCAGGCTTGCCTGCCTCTTCTTCCAATTGATCCAACAGCTATCTCTTGCCTCACATATACTGTATATTTGTACAGTATAAACGTTGACCGCCCAACGTTAACCTAAAAGCAAGAGGAAACCCATGACCGTCCCCGCCACTGCGGCGTCGGCCGCTTCGCCGTCGCTGCCTCCTTCGCTGCATGAATTCGTCTGGCGCGCCGGGCAGATGGGTTCGGTGCGTTCTGTTGTCACGCCGACCGGCCATGCCGCGCTCGACCGGGAACTCCCGAACCACGGCTGGCCGCATGGCGGCTTGACCGAATTGCTGTTGCAGCAGGGCGGCATAGGCGAGATGCGCCTGCTGAAACCCGCGCTGCAAAGCCTGGGCGAGCAGCGCATCGCGCTGCTGCAGCCGCCGCACCTGCCGCAGATCGCCGCATGGCGCGACTGGGGCTTGCCGCCGGAACGCCTGCTGTGGATACGCACGCAGCGCCATGCCGATGCGCTGTGGAGCGCCGAGCAGGTGTTGCGCAATGGCAGCTGCGGCGCGCTGCTGTTCTGGCAGGACACGCTGCGCCATGAAGCGCTGCGCCGATTGCAATTGGCCGCGCAGTCGTCGGACATGCTGTGCTGGCTGCTGCGACCGCTCGCGTCGGCCGGCGAAGCATCGCCCGCGCCCTTGCGGATCGCATTGCGCCCGCTGGCCGGCGGCGTGCAGCTCGAATTACTGAAGCGACGCGGGCCGCCATGCGCTGCGCCGATTTCACTGTTCTGGTCCGGCCGCGACGAGCGCGCGGCTGAAACGATATTGTCTGCACACGAGGCAAGCGATGCGCTGCTGGATCGCCGTCAACCTGCCATTACTGCCGCTGCAGGCGTTGCGCCCGCGCTGGTCTGAGCCGCTGCCGCTGGCCATCGTCGATGGCGCGCAGGTGATCGCGGTGACCCGGCTGGCCGCAGCGCAGGGCGCGCGCATCGGCATGCGCGGCGCGAGCGTGCAGGCGATCGCGCCTGCGGTCGTGCTGCAGCCGCGCGACTTGCTGCGCGAGCAGGAGTCCTTCGCAGCCGTGTCGCTCGCGCTGATGCAGTACACGCCCGAGATCGCTGCCGCCGATGGGCAGAGCCTGCTGCTGGAAGTCAGCGCGAGCTTGTCGCTGTTCGGCGGGCATAGGCAGCTGTGGCGCCGCGTGCGTGACAGCGTGCATGCGCTCGGATTTTCTGCTGGCATGGGCATGGCGCCGACTGCGCAGGCAGCGTGGCTGTTCGCGCGTCATCGATCACGCCATCGACGCGCAGTGAAGCCGAACACGATGCGACAGCGGCTCGATGCGCTGCCTTTCGATTTGCTGCCCGAGGCCTCGCGCCATGCGGAATGGCTGGACGGCATAGGCTGCCGCACACTGGCCGACCTGCGCCGCCTGCCGCGCACCGGACTCAAACGGCGCACGCACGCGGCCTTGCTCGATGCGCTCGACCGCGCGTACGGCGAAGCGCCGGAACTGTTCGACTGGCTGCAGGCGCCGGAAAGTTTCAGCGCAGCGGTCGAGCTGCCATACCGCATCGACGATGCATCGATGCTGCTGTTCGCCGCGCAGCGCCTGCTGGCGCAGATGACCGGCTGGCTGGTCGCGCGGCAGCAGGCGGTGTCGCGCTTCGTGCTGTGGCTCGAGCATGAACGGGGACGCGCGCGGCGCGAGCCGACGCCGCTCGAGGTCGTGCTGGCCGAACCGGCCTGGCAGGAAGAACACCTGACGCGGCTGCTGAAGGAAAGGCTGAACCGGCTGCCCCTGGCCGCGCCCGTGATCGCGCTGCGTCTGGAAGCAACGCAGCTGTCCGCCTGGACGCCGCCGAACACGCAGCTGTTCGCCGAACCCGGCGGCACGCCGGAGGATTACCACCGGCTGCTCGAACTGCTGGTCGCGCGCCTCGGGTCTGATGCGGTGAAGCTGCCTGCGCCGTGCGCGGACTACCGGCCGGAGCTGGCGAACCAGTGGCAATCGAGCGACGCATCAGGCGCGATCGTGCAGACCGGCATGCCGACTGCAGCGCGCCCGTTCTGGCTGCTCGAGCAGCCCTTGCCGCTGGTCGTGCGCCAGCATCGTCCGTTCTATGGCTCGCCGCTGCGGCTGCTGTCGGGGCCGGAGCGCATCGAGGCCGGATGGTGGGATGGCGCGCTGGCCTTGCGCGACTATTTCGTCGCGCAGGGAGAGGAGGGCGCGTGCTACTGGGTGTATCGCGAGCGCGATGCGGGCAGTGCGCGATGGTTTTTGCATGGCTTGTTTGGGTGATCTTCAGAGAAGGTGCAGCAATCGTCGATACGCGGGGTGGATAGAGCGCAGCGAAATCCACCAGCAAAACAAAGTGCCATGTCATCCTCCCTCCCGTCCTACGCCGAACTGCAATGCGCCTCCAACTTCAGCTTCCTGCGCGGCGCATCGCATCCCGAACAGCTGGTCGCGCGCGCGGCCGAGCTCGGCTATGCGTCCGTTGCGATCACCGATGAATGCTCGGTTGCCGGCGTGGTGCGTGCGCATGGCGAGGCGAAGCGGCAGGGATTGCAGCTGATCGTCGGCAGCCAGTTCCGCGTGAACGACGAGAACCGCAACGCATTCCGGCTGGTCGCGCTGGCCATGGACCGCGACGGCTACGGCAACCTGTGCGAGCTGATCACGCTGGCGCGCAACCGCGTCGACAAGGGCGATTACCTGCTGACCACGGCCGACTTCAACGCGCCACCGAAAAATCTCGCGCATCTGCGCGGCCTGCCCGGCTGCATCGTGCTGCTTGCGCCCGATTACTGTATCGATGCCGACATCTTGCAACGGCAAGCCGCATGGATGCGCGCGACCTTCGGTGACCGCGCACGCCTCGCATTGACGCTGCTGTACCGAGGCCACGACGAGCGGCACAAGGGCACCGTGCTGCAGGTGGCAGAAATGCATCGCCTGAAGGTCGCGGCCACCGGCGACGTCTGCATGCACCTGCGCAGCCGCAAGCGGCTGCAGGATGTGCTGACCGCGATCCGCCTCGGCCAGCCGGTCGCGCAATGCGGGCGCGGCCTGTTCATGAATGCCGAACAGCACCTGCGCTCGCGGCTGCGGCTGGCGAACATGCTTCCTGCACACACGCTGGAGGAAACGGTGGCGATCGCATCGCAGTGCCGCTTCTCGCTCGAACAGCTGCGCTACGAATATCCGGACGAGTTGGTGCCGCCCGGCCATACGCCAGCCAGCCACCTGCGCGAACAGGCGTGGACTGGCGCGCGCAAGCGCTTCCCGGCCGGCATACCGGCGAACGTGCAGCAGCAGATCGAGCATGAGCTGCAGCTGATCGCCGAGATGAGCTACGAGCCTTACTTCCTGACCGTGTACGACATCGTGTCGTTTGCCAAGAGCCGCCACATCCTGTGCCAGGGACGCGGATCGGCGGCGAACTCGGCAGTCTGCTATTGCCTGGGCATCACCGAAGTCGATCCGGCGCGCGGCAACCTGCTGTTCGAGCGCTTCATCTCGAAAGAGCGCAACGAGCCGCCCGACATCGACGTCGACTTCGAGCACCAGCGGCGCGAAGAGGTGATCCAGTACATCTACCAGAAATACGGCCGCCAACGCGCCGCGCTGACCGGCGTCGTCACCACCTACCGTCCGCGCAGCGCGATACGCGAATCCGGCAAGGCGCTCGGCGTCGATGCGCAGATCATCGACCAGCTCGCCAAATCGCAGCGCTGGTGGGACAGCAGGGAAGACTTGCGCGAGCGCTTCGCCGAATGCGGGCTGGACCCCGATTCGCCGATAGCGCAGCACTGGCGACAGGTCGCGATCGAGCTGATGGGCTTCCCGCGCCATCTGTCGCAGCACCCGGGCGGCTTCGTGATCGCGCGCGACAAATTGTCGCGGCTGGTACCGATCGAGAAGGCGTCGATGGAAGGGCGCAGCGTCGTGCAATGGGACAAGGACGACCTCGACGCGCTGGGCCTCTTGAAGATTGATATTCTGGCGCTCGGCATGCTGTCGGCGCTGCGGCGCGGGCTCGAAATCGTCGCGCAGCAGCAAGGCGAGCCTTTCGAGCTGTCCGACATA